>Ga0123355_10007526_pt1 | contig 16341 bp, 18 predicted proteins | sample TergutEmb28metaG_3_FD_89872 | JGI IMG/M metagenome (GOLD analysis project Ga0123355, IMG submission 89872) | Embiratermes neotenicus P1 segment gut microbial communities from Petit-Saut dam, French Guiana - Emb289 P1 | ecosystem: Host-associated > Arthropoda: Insects > Digestive system > Gut ...
CGCGCGCGCACGCACGCGCACGCACACACGCACGAACACATGCACGCGCGTGTGCACACACACGCACACACACACCACACGCACCACACGCACACCACACATACCACACATACCACACACACCACACATACCACACACACCACACACACACACACACGCACCACACACACACACACGCGCACCACAAGCACACACACACACCACACGCGCGCGCGCACACACACACACACAAGTTTTGGAGACAGAAAACTACATGAACAAAGAAATGAAGAAAATAATGGAATGGGCAACAAACAATACACTAATGTTTAATGGAAACAAATCACGGTCTATACTTATGTCTTGTAGGAGATGAAAGGAAAAGAAAGAAATAGAAATTTACGTAAACAACACAATAATAAAACAAGAAAATACAATAAAATTCCTTGGGATTATTTTTGATAGTAAACTGACATTTAGAGACCACATTAACCACATAGAAGAAAAATGCTTAAAACTAATATTTTCACTATCCAGATCGGCTAAAATAACATGGGGACTGAAACAAGAGGCGATGAAACTATATATATATATATAGGAGGAATTCTGCCCCTGATGCTTTACAGAACCCCTGCTTGGAAAAGCATGTTTAAAAGACATTGCTATAAAGCCAAACTAATAAGGATACAAAAAGTAATAAATTTAAAGGTGGCAAAAGCCTACCGCACGGTGTCGAATGAGGCATTATGCATAATTAACGGCATAACACCAATTAACATAAAAATAGAAGAGATAGGGAAATTATATGAAATTACAAAAGGGGGAGGAACCCAACACACACACACATGCACATGCGCTCGCGCGCACACACACACACACACACACATACACACACACACACACACACACACACACACACACACATTGTCGCTCGTTTCTTCTGAGGATGAGAAATTTTTCAGACAAAAGCTGCAGACAAAGTTAAAACACCCATTTCATGTTCAATAACTTTTTTTTTTTAAATGATGTTTGTGAAATAATGTGGAAAAATATTGTTGAGCCAGACATGAAACCTGTCATATTATAGCGCATGTGCATTGCATGCTGGATACCTAAGGCAACAAACAGACATGTGTAATGTGTAATACTGCTTGTCCACTGCAACAGTGGTTGCTTGAACGCGCTGTAGTGTTACATTATACATACATGACCTGTCTTGTTTAATTTTATTACAGAAATAAGGTATGTTTGTATTTGTGCCTATATTTTTTCTGTAATTCAGAAATAACTAATCAGGGAAGTAGTCTTTATGAAAGACTGCAGGATGGGATTCAAACTTTTCCATTAGTCTGAAGTCATTATTGGTTACTAGCAGTTGACTTTCAGTGCTGGCACTAAAACTGGAAGGTATGTTCACTGAATTAATGGTTTCCCCTATGGTTGTTTGTCCAATTTTGTGTGTTATTCAGGATGTTCATCTAGATGTACTGAAGAGATTTGTGTAATTTGTGTTCATTATATTATGATGCCTGAAAGGAATGCAGTCATATTAAAGGCTTAGTATTACAAGAAATTGATAAGAAGCAAGTCCTACATGACAAGATACAGTTATGGATGTGGAATGAAATTTTAGCAAGGCAAATGCACTTTAATAATAGTCTGTAAAGAGTTCATTTTTCTTGTGGTTTTTTACTGTCTGCTCTTGCCTTCTTTGTTTTGCTGTAGTTTTCAAATCTTTTGGCATTATCATATCAAATGATTCATCCCTGTAACTTTTAATTGGTCCATGTTTCTGACACATTGATCATAAAATGTTTGGTAAAATAACCGGTACTATATCATTTTGTTTACTTTGAAAGAGTCCTTAGATGTTTGTATTACAGCATTCTGCTCTTTTTCAGATCAGTCACATGTTCCGTTGTGCTCGCATTCAGGGGCTTGATACTACTGAAGGGTTGCTGCTGTTTGGCAAGGAGCATTTCTATGTGATTGATGGCTTTACTTTACTGAAGTCACGTGAGATCCGTGATATTGAGAGCCTACCAAGTGGAGCACATGAACCCATCTTGCCTAGTCCAGGCAGTCCCCACAGGTCACGAGCCATGAGACAGTGCTCTAAGTTCAGTTATGAGGACATCAGGTGTGTGTTTAAAGGGCTGTGAGTGTTGGGTTTCTGGAAGGCAGTGGATTTGCACCAATTAACTCCATGGTACAGGGTCTTCAGTTTGAGCAGTCAGTAGTCATTCATTTGATCAATAAGTTTCCTTTTGAGATGGAACCCAGACTGTCTGCTCCAAAGCCTGCCTTCAGTCCCTGTCCTGAGCCTTTTGAAATCTGTTGTCATCTTCACTGTGTGTTTCTATGTTATTAATTATTTTATTACCCTCCTATCTTTGTCTGAGGATTTTAATACTGAACTGAGAAAACTTCAACTGCAAGAAATTAGCTGTAGGCTAATCAAATTAGAATGAGAGAAGTTAAATTTTGTAACAAGGGAACATTGATTTTTTAATCGTAGTAATTAACCAACTTGATGCACAAAAGTTTTTTCGTTTTACAATAAGTTTATTTCATGCCTCTGCATGTTTCGAGCACATGTGCTCATCATCATCATCATCATCATCATCATGTTCATTTGTGCATCAGGTTGGTTAATTACCAAGATAAATATACTGAGATGCACGTTCAGCAAAACATCAAAATTTGTGATGCAAAACAAGCAAAGCAAGTACACCAATATAAGAACACCAAGATAAAACTGTATAAGAGTAATGCAGCCAGCTGGTATAACAAAACCTGCAGGATTAAACAACATGATACTAGGGGCTGTGTAATGCAATTTTGACCTCCTGATGATAAGCGCATGTGCTCGAAACATGTAGAGGCATGAAATAAACTTATTGTAAAACAAAAAAACTTTTGTGCATCAAGTTGGTTAATTACTAAGATAAATATACTGAGATGCACAGTCAGCAAAACATATATATAAAATACAGGGGGGGGGGCATTAAGTAGAGGAACTGTAAATGAGGAGTCTGTTATAAGATGTACTTTGCCTACAGACATGACATTACATTAGCTTATTTGTGCTGGCACTGGCACATCAATTACAGTAGAATTCCTTCTACCTGGCTGCTGATACTCCAGAAATCCTGATAGTTCATTAGTTGAGGAAAATGTTCCCAAGGTCAGATATGTATCATTGGCGACCACAAGTTTCACCATCGATGACATCCATTGACTTCATGACTTTATCTTGTGTTAACCTGGACTTCATTGAGCCCTTTGAACTACTATAATGGCTTCAGAAGATCCCACAATGAGTAAACAAGGTACTCCTGGTAAGAAGAAATGTGTAACTTTAATAATTCTTCCGAAACTTTAAATAACTGGGAGGCTTGAAAGTGTGAAAGCCAACAACATCAGAACATGAAATATCTGTGATAGAAAGAAATCCAATTTCCAGTTACGATTGTTTATGGCATCACGTGAATGTTTGAAGGGCCTTTATAAACAGCAGACATTGATACATCTGAAATTAGTGCAGTTGTACAAGGTATTGTATCAAGGGTTTACAACAATGAATTCTGAAGGAAAACTGAAGACTGGGCCTAAGAAAATTGAAAAAGCTAGGCTTTTTGTGATGAAATGAAAATAAATGACAAACACATGTTCTCTGAGAGCTGACGGCAAAATTTTAAACAACATCATGGCATTAGAAAGCTGGATATTAGCAGTGCAGTGGTGTCTGTTGATGCTGAAGCTGCGCAACAGTATAGTGTAGGTCAGTATAGGTACTATATGATACTCTGGAATATTTGATAATCTGGAACTGTCTGATCCCAGTTGTTTAACAAACTGCAAGCAAAAGGAGACACTTGAGCTGGAGATACATTTATTTTTGTTCTCAGGGAAGTTCACAAACGCCGATATCTGCTACAGCCAATGGCATTGGAAGTCTTTTCTGGTGATGGACGTAATTACTTGCTAGCATTTCCCAGGAAAGTTCGCAACAAAGTATATCAGCGATTCATGGCATTTGCTACTGCTATAGCTGACAGCGCACAGCAGTCAGTTGCTGGGCAGAAGAGGACAGCCAATGTAGAGCAAGGGGCAGGCCTGCTGTCCAGTCTGATAGGTACTGAAGTTTGGTTCTGTTTATCGTGTTGTTGATAAGTAGAGGCATCCACAGGATTTCTAGTGCATTTTGTGATTCTGCATTCTCATTTGTCATGATGTTCATCATCGTCATATGTTCATGATCATCATTTTCATCATCATCATCATCATCATCATCATCTTGAGTTGTGAAGGATTAGGCATAGTGCCTGTTCCTTAACCCTCAAGGTGAAATTGGCCCCTCCATCATTTCCTTGGGCATCCTATATTTCTCCTCCCTTTAGGTTTATACTGCAGTGCCTGCTTGGGTATCCTGTTTGTGTCCATTTTCTTGAAGTGTTGTAGCCACTTTTGTTGAAACTGTTCTATTTCCCAAACAATATGAAGAAAGCTGTTTGAAATTTCATTAAAAAAAAATTGACAGTTCTGTTCTCTAGCTACAGTTTCTAGAGCATTTGATTAGGCAGTCTCTCATGTTTTTGATCGTAAGCTGTTGTTAAGTCAATGTGAACAGCTTCAAGGGAATTCTGAATCTGTATGTTACTGCTGCACCCTTTTTTTTTACATTGTATTTTGTTAAATATGTGTACTAAATTTAAAAATGTTTTGAACAAAATTTGCAGATGTTAATGTGAGATATATTTTTTTTTCTTCAAATTATGCACATATTTGTCTCTAATGAGACTTTTTCAGAACTCTGATAAAATTTGATTGTAACATGCAAGGTCTACTGACTTTTTTTTTAATACATGGGTCTGTGCAGCATGAATCGAATTTAATAATTGTCCAACAAGATGCGACTTATTCAGTTTATTACATTTCTGTAGGCAGCTCTACATGTTTCAGGTGTTGACACCCATCATCAGGAGCGCACACAACTGCAAAGACAGTTTCTGGTATTGATTAACTGCAATGAGTAAAATACGCTGCTGTTAATACTAATGTAGAATTTAAAATTCTAGATTGGTCATGTTGAATGTTACTAGCCTTGACGAATATGTACATAAAATATTGGTATTAAAAAAAGTTATGTACATAGAAGAAATTATGTACATAATTTAAAAATACTGCTTTTAACCATCCACTAATGTTTTATATACATATTTGTCGAGGCTAGTAACATTCAATATGACCAATCTAGAATTTTAAATTATATATTAGTATTAATAGCAGCATATTTTACTCATTGCAGTTAATAAATACCAGAAGCTGTATTTACAGTTGTACTAGCTCCTGATGATGGGTGTCAACACTTGAAACATGTAGAGCTGCCTACAGAAATGTAAGAAACTGAATAAGTCACATCTTGTTGGAAAATGATTAAGTTAAAAGTCTACTGACTTCTTTGAGCAATTGTGTTTGCACCATTATTGTGTTACTGTAGCAGTATCTGTATAGAAGCTGATACATGTTGTTTTTGTACAACTGTAAGGCTTCTTAAGAACTCGCAGCTCCTCGTGTATCCTGTCCTGAACCACATGAATGCAGTTTCACACTTTGTTTCTTCAATATACACTATTATATTTTTTTGCCATCTGTGGTTTGATCACATAATTAATAGTGATAGGCGAAGAATACAAATCCTGGAGCTCCTTATTATACTGTTCTCATATTTCTTCTTCCTTTGGTCTACATTTTATTCTCTATTTAAGGTGAAAGACCAAGTTTTACTTGCTGTATACAGCATGTAAAACTGTAGGTTTGTGTACTTTAGTCTTTAAATTCCTGGTTGTTTTTAATGTAATTTCTTTCAAAAGTGAAGGTTTGGACAATGTATGCATAGAAGCTTCTTGTGTCTGAGTAGGTGAAACATCAGTGACGCAGCGCTGGGTTCGTGGTGAGATCTCCAATTTCCAGTACCTGATGCACCTCAACACCTTGGCAGGCCGTTCATACAATGATCTGATGCAGTACCCAGTTTTCCCATGGATTTTGGCTGATTATGAATCAGAAGAACTGGACCTTTCGCACCCTGCTACATTCAGGGATTTCTGTCGTCCCATGGGTGCCCAGAGTCCAGAAAGGCTTGAGCAGTTCAAGAAAAGGTATTTTGTACAAGCAGGGAGGTGCATGTGTGCGTGCGTGCGTGTGCATGTGTGCGCGCGCACGTGTGTGCATGCGTTGTGCAGGTGAGCGCGTGCGTGCGTGTGTGCGTGTGTGTGCGTGTGTGTACAAATATTCATGTGCATGTGTGAATCCTGTTGCAGCTGTTGCTATTTATTGCTTCTTTATCTCCATTGGATTTTGTTTTCCCAGTCTGTGTTCTTAAATCCCCGTGTTTCCATTACTTCTTATGTCACTGTGTCATACATGTGACACAGTAAGATTCTATTGAGTGATTAATGTGTTCATTACTCTTTTTATGGTAGAAGGTTGCTCAGTTACAAAGGCTAGTTGGTTGACCAATTTAATGCTATTTATGTACCAGATACTTCTTACTGATTATAATAATTTTAATGGTGTCACTTTTGTGAATGTTTCATTTGTTACAGGTACAAAGAATGGGATGACCCTCACGGTGAAACTCCACCGTACCACTATGGCACACATTACTCATCTGCCATGATTGTGTGCTCATATTTGGTCCGCATGGAACCATTTACACAACATTTCCTACGTCTTCAAGGCGGTCACTTTGACCTTGCTGACCGAATGTTTAACTCTATACGAGAAGCATGGCTGTCGGCCTCCAAACATAACATGGCTGATGTTAAAGAACTAATTCCAGAGTTCTTCTATCTTCCAGAATTCCTATGCAATTCCAACAATTTTGATCTTGGTATGTTTCAGAAAGATTGGTATTATCTTTCATCCATGCCTTTTCTTGTAAGAATTTTTTTTATAAAGACATTGCTTAAATTGCATGAAATGGAGTTTGGTTTCAGATGTAGGGGGGCTGGTTAGTTCAGCATGTTTCTGCATGTTTCATAACTGTATATCAACAGCTGGCAAAAATAAGTTGTGAGAAAGGCAACATACGGAATTTTTAATATATATATATTTTGTATTCTATGTGCTGAGAAAATAAAATCTTGAGAAACATTTTTGCTTATCCCACGTGTGCCACACAGGGCATACTCAGCTTCTGTATTGTAACCAGTATATTGGATTACTAAATGTGGGAAGTATTTTTATTGTTGCAGGCTGTAAACAGAATGGTGTTCAACTTGGTGATGTAGTGCTGCCACCTTGGGCTAAAGAAGATCCTCGTGAGTTCATCCGTATGCATCGGCTGGCTTTGGAATGTGACTATGTGTCACAGCATCTGCATGAATGGATAGATCTCATCTTCGGTTACAAACAGTATGGCCAAGCAGCTGTTGAGGCTATCAATGTTTTCCATCATCTCTTTTATGAAGGCAATGTGGATATTTACAGGTAATGTGTATTAAGAAAATGTTTAATTCAGAATGTTTTATTTTCCCCTCTTGCTGTTGTAAGTATATAATGAAATGTAATTTGTAACTGTTGTGACACATGGCTCTGAATATTTATCTCTTTCTGTGAGGAAAGAATAGAGAACAAGTAATCTTAGATTTCAGACTTTTGGCATGTTCTGAATTTTGTATGCTTTCTTCTGGGTAATTCCCAAGCGTTTGAATTTTATATTCCAACATTTCAGAACACTGTGTCTATTCCATCTTCATAGGCGCCTATGAAGATGGAACAGACAGAGTGTTCCGAAATGTCGGTATATAAAATTCAGACGCCGGGGAATTACCCGGAAGAAAGCGTGCAGGTAATCTTAGAGTTCAGCTAGAGTTAAAATGGCTGTGTGCTGCCAAAGGACTTGAGTTTCTGATTTTATATCAGTTAGTTTTGTAATCAGGAAAGTAATGATTACATTCAGATTACAATCTCTCGTTAGTTAACTCTTGTTCTGGAGGAATATGCTGTCTCCATCTTCAGTATTTAAGGAATTACATCCAAGTAGAGATGGAAGTGATCAGGGTGAGGATGTGTTTTATTTATGTAGCGTGGTTGTAAGGGATGTTGCCAGGTAGAACCATGGGGAAGGGTTGTATCCCCCATCTCCTTCTGTGGTTCTGATTGACCATATTCCATATAGCCCACCAGTATACTTGAACAACATCCTCACCCTAATCACTTGCAGCATTTGCTTGGACAAAAATGCTTGCAACCCTGAAAATGGAGGCAACATTTTCCACTGAACTGCTGGTGTCAAGCTGCAGCACTGTGCAGCGCCACAGTCTGAACAATTATTGTTATAAAAACCTGAACACTTATGATTTATAAATCCTACTGATATATTGTAAAGTATATTACAAAGGTTTAAATTTGCTCTTTGATCAGCATTGATGATCCTCTAAAGAAGAATGCTACCATTGGTTTCATCAACAACTTTGGACAAATCCCCAAGCAGTTATTTAAGAAACCTCATCCAGCAAAGAAGATAAGCCACCGCACATCTGTAATTGACCCAGGGCCAATCACTCCAGGTCTCAGTTTTACAACTGGAGACAGACTCTTTTTTCACAATCTTGACAACCTTCGACCTTCATTGCAACCTATCAAAGGTATGGTTTTCTGAATTACAGTGAGAATCTGCACATTAATTAGCCCAAACAGAATGTGAGTTTGAGTAACAATAATGCAATGGGAAGAAGGTATACACACTTTGTTATTTCTGTGTGTAGGACTGTAGAGAAACACAGAGAACAAGATAGGCAATGTCTGTGCAACATAACATTGTGACGTGTTTCATAACCATCATTATCATGGAAATGCAACAGTGTGTTCCCATTGTACTATGTATGTACATATGTTGCTGTCAGGGATGTAATATATATATTGAAAGCATTGCCAGGGAGACAACAATGCATTCTATTTATTGTTGTGCTACTATGTCTCTGCCAACAACATGAAACATATTGGGTCTTCATGTAAAGTTCTCGATATTTTTTTTTATTTTAACCAAGTTTGGATTTCTCAGCAGATTTTTGTAATAGTGACCAATACCAGATTTCACAGAAATTTTTCCAGCAGGAGCCATGCTGATACACGCGTACAGGTGGACACGATGAAGCTAGCAGACACTCTTTGCGATTATGCAAATGCGCCTAATGATTGGTTCAGCACACAAATGTGCCTGTGACTTAAGTATTCAGTATTATGAGCATCTGTCTGTATTCTTGCCTTAGTTGTCTGGAATGCAAATCAAACCCTTTCTGTGCTGTTTTATATTGTTATCTGTGGCCTGTCTGGCTCTACCATAGTTTTCCATATTATGTTATAAACATCACAATTTTGGAATTGATTTTCACTACAAATTTTGTCTGAAACATTTCTCATTCTAAGAGGAATTCAGCAAGATAATATTGTAAATTTACACAGGTTTTTATGTAAATTGCCTCTGATTCTTGTTAGATTTTAATGAAACTTGAATTTTCTCAGCAGATATTCGAAAAATCGTCAAATATTAAATTTCTTGAAAATCCGTCCAGTGGAAGCTGAGTTGTTCCATGCAGACTGATGGACAGATGGATGGATAGACAGACATGATGAAACTGATAGTTGCTTTTCACAATTTTGCAACACATGCCAAAAAATCAAACTGACAGAATTGCATCTTGTCCGCCTGAGATGCAATATAGGTGTCTCCTGAACCAAAGTCTTAATACAGCTCAGTTAGCCTGCTTTATGTGTCCTCCTTAATGATAAGTGTAAAAGGTAAAGCAGTCCCATTACAGACCTGGAGTGGCCCAGAGGATTCCAGGAAGTTAAGGTTCCCAGATTACATGACAACGGCACAGGGTGGTGGTAAGTTTGTCAGCCTTACGCACCAGCCGCCTTTACTCCAAGGAAATGCTCTTGGTACTCATTTCTGTTAGAGACTGATTCGACCCCAGGGCCATAGTGCGATTGGAAGGATTATGTCAATGAAAAATTCCAATGACACCATCTGGAATCGAACCATCGACCTTCCGATTTGTACCACAGAGCCTTAACCACTGTGCTACTGCGGTTCCTAATTATAAGTGTATTGTATGAAATGTAAAAGAATGTGATCATAAATATTTATCTTATATAGGTATGCGCCACATAACAATGTTTGAGTTGATGGTCCGCATATACATCGGTGGTCCCATAAGATTATAATATTATAATATAGTATTATAATACTTACCACTGTGTTACAGTTGCCCACAGTATTCAGTACAGTAACATGCTGTACAGGTATGTAGCCTGGGAGCAGTAGGTTATACCTTGTAGCCTAGGTTTGTAGTAGGCTATACTATCTAGGTTTGTGTAAATACACGCTATGATATTTGCATAATGATGAAATCACATAACAACGCATTTCTCAGAACTTATCCCCGTCATTAAGTGACTCATATCCATACTTCTGTGACCTCTCTAATGTTTGATTTAATATGGGGCTTACATATGAGCCTGAATCCGAAGTATAACACTCTTAGGTCAGAAATGTGCATACTCTCTTTGTTATGATGACTACTCCATGAAGCAGTCTTTCTTGAGAACCTAATAAGAGTTTATCAGCTAGTCAAATTTCCTGCATTGTACAGAGAGTGATGTTTCATTTTCATGTTTATAAGATTGTGTTGCTGGTCCCCATCTTCAACTAGTTGAATTCATACCAGACCTTTCCATCCTCTTTCTTTTAAAATCAGTTTTCACATAATCCTGTCTGTGTATAGATCTGTTATGTTACCTCTTTCCTTTAGGTTTACATAGCTGTGCTGCTGTTCCAACATTGTTTGGATTCTTTCACTTGCAGAGTTGAAGGGACCGGTTGGTCAAATTCTGCACTCGGACAAGAACGTACTTGCTGTGGAGCAGAACAAAGTCCTGGTTCCTTCATCATACAATAAGTATGTAGCATGGGGATTTGCTGACCACAGTCTGCGAGTTGGCAACTATGACAGTGATAAAGCCGTATTTGTCTGTGAGGCCATGATGCAGAGTAATGGCGAAATTGTAGCGTGTGTGTGTCCTTCATCAAAACTCATTGTGACAGCTGGGACAAGCTCGGTAAGGCTCGATATCGATGTTATATGGCTCAGCTCTTGCATGAAGTTTGTCATCCCCCACATCCAACTTTCATACCTCTTCATGGGACTTTTCCATTTTCACACATTTCCCTTTCCCATATTCCATATGTGTTAATGATTCTAGCACTCTTCCTCTTTATTTCTTCCATATTGCTTCCATATTCTTATACATTGGGACACAATTCATATTTCAGTTTTATGTTTCTAGAGGCCTGTTATGTGACACTTTGTGCCTTACAGTGGGCATGTCCACCTTCTGTTGTATGAAAAGTACACCTGCCAGTGATGTACAGGTGTGGGGTACTGACTTCCCAGTGTGAAGAGGGTATCTTTTTCACCTGCACCTTACTGCCGTTACTTACAACAGGTCATGTTCTCTGGAGTGTAGAGTTGCCAGTTGCTCAGCTGCTCAGGAATTGTACTTATGTTGAGGAACATAAAGGGTCATTACTGTATTAACAAATGTCTGCAAACAAATCCGGTTCTGAGGCAGCTGGATCCAGTCCACACCTCCACTACCCATTTCTCTAAATCCCATTTAGTATTTTCTCCTATCTGTACTTAGGTCTATCAAAATGGCCTTTACCCACAAGGTTTTTGGACAAAACTTTTTACCCGTTTCTTGTATCCCTCTGTGTGTTATGTTGCCTGTCCATCTTATAATTCTTGCTTCAGTCTCAGTAATGTTATCTGACAAGTACAAATTATAAAGTGCCTCATTATGTAATTTTTTCCATTTGACTGTTGCTTTGTCTTCTTGATGTGTGGATATTCTTCACACAACTTTTTTCCTCAAACATTATCACTCTTTGTTTTTCTCTTAGGTTGAGGGATGAAGTGTGACATAGGTATAAAATAAGAAGTAAATTATCATTGTATAAAGATATTACAACCAGCCTTTCCTGCCCATACAAAAACCTAACTAGCTCGCGCCGGTTTGCATGTTCTATCTCAGGGAATATTTACGTGTAGGCTGTATCAGATGGACTTCACAGTGTCAGCACTAGCAATTGATAGTAGATCATTTATTTTATTTACCACTTATTTTAAATTTAACACCAACTTTTAGCAGCCAGCAATCTGAAGTAATCACGGTGGTTGTTTTTAGTTACAAGACTATCACACGACATTTACCTCCCTTGGATGCTACCGCTAGCATTGAACTCTTGTCCCTCACTGACTTAACCTTCTCTAGTGATTTTCTTATTCCCACGCTCGAAAATATGATACAAATAAGTCTTCTAGCAGTCAGCTATGTTCGGACCATACTAAAACAGAACAAAAGTCAAGTGTCTCGTCGTCCATCCTGTTGTAAGACTACAAAAGGTTCCTTACAAAATGTCAGTTGGACACGCTTCCTTCACTCCAGAAAACCCTGAGTGTTATTTATGACCCTGCTGTTAGAAAGTCAAACTAGCCTTCAACATGACCAATTCCCCCCCAGTTATAGTAAAGCCCTGGAGGAATCATAAATCTATGCGACGACCAATGTGTAACGTTACGTCAAGAACATAGAACCTAACTGAATGGCTACAATGTTTTAATGTTAGATTTGTAATGAGAGTGAGGAGTGTAGAAGATTATGAACAGAATAGATGTAGCAGAAGAAATAAAAATGTGATGTGTATATTATTGTGTTTAATATTCCTGCAGGTTGTGACTGTATGGGAATATGCTCGGAAGCAATTAAGCATCAAACAAAGCCTATATGGCCACACAGATGCAGTGACTTGCCTTGCAGTGAGCCCTGCTTATAATGTGATAGTGTCAGGATCTCGTGATGCAACAGCCATCATCTGGGATCTCTCTCGACGAATTTTTGTGCGACAGTTTCAAGGACATGCAGCCCCAGTAGCTGCTGTTGCAATCAATGAGCTCACTGTAAGTTTTGTTCATGCCAGGGATGCACAAACATTTTTTTGATTTGAATTTATTTGCTTTATGGTATTTTATCTTTGTATGTGTTAAAATTTAGCACTGTAGTATGTTTTTGGGACAGGATCAGTCCCTGTCTTTAGGCTTCCTTCTTCTGAAACAAATGATAGTAAATAATAATTATAATTGTAATTGAAAATGGGTTAGAATCAAATTGGTCCCCAAAATGTAGTAGAAGTTTCAATACATATGATGGAAAAGTCTGTAAAGCCAAAGAAGTCATTTGTTATACACCATCATCAGAACCCCGTAGAATTATGTGTGTGTTTGTGTGTGTATAGATTTTTTTTTTTAAGTCGCACCTACAGTGAACAGATTTTCCTATTAATTCATGAAATTTGTAGATGACAATACAATTTTGCTCTGACATGACACCATGGACTACTATGAAGATGAAAACTGCAAGCTTGTCTACAATGTTGATAACTGTGGACATGACATTGTAACCCATTAGACTTGTATATTTATCAGCATTGCTATGAGATCCTCAAATCACAGACCTTCTAATGGTGACCCATACTGAACATAGTTGATGTACCTCAACTTTTGTGGATTTTTGACATGGTGTACTATGAATCCCCAGTTTAGTGTTCCCGTTTTAGTGAATTCCGGTATATAGGAAATATTTTTTCAGGCACCATATGACACTAATGGGCTGGGATAATGCAGTTGGTATAGTGACAATTTTTGATCTATGGGAAATAATTACTGCACAGCCATTGTGTTTGATGTGTGTGTCATGAAATGTTTTAGAAATGCATTTGATATTATTGCTTATTTACTTATATATATTTTTTTAAAGTGCATTCTTTGCTGGTATCAAAATTTTAACGCTTGACCAAGTAGTCTGACCATCCTTAAGAATCAAAAGGCAAAATTTAAAGTAGCAGTACAGAAATACTTAAATACACACTCCTTTTACTCTGTAGATAAATATTTTGTGTGTAAAGATGATCAATAATACTGTTTTATAAATTTTTTGTAGTATTTTACACTGTAAGAATTGTGTATATTTGTGTATTTATGGTATGTTCCAAATCCTTTTATCTTTGTGATGCACTAATGGATCCATGGAATGTATGTATGTGTGTGTGTGTGTGTGTGTGTGTGTGTTTGTGTGTGTATGTATGTATGTATGTATATATGCATGCATGTGTTTGACCAGTTTGTTGTAGTAATTGTGCATAACCCCTATTTAGTGAACACTGGTTAAATAGAAGAAACGCAATTTGTCCATAGATTTGTTGAATGGGGCTTTCACTCTTACCATTTATGTGGCAGTCAAAATTTGAACTCTGGAGAAATCTTACATGTTAAATTATGTTCAGTTGCATTTACAATTAGGACTGTTCCACCCTTTTACTATCATGGTTATCACCAAAAGCATTAGCCTCCTATGTCATTTTTGCAATATATTGAAGTGAAAATAATTTTTATCTTAATTTAAAGGAGTCCATCCCATTGTGTTTGTGGAACATTAAAACACAAATTGTTTACGACAGTCATGGGGTCATCAATACAGTATCGTAAAGTCTGGTAAAATGCAATAGAAGTGTATTCACTGTGTGGAATCCCATGAGTTTACAATAATTATTACAACAAAAAATTGTATAAATTTGTAAAAACTGGTTTTTAATGAGCTGGCGGTTGTAAAATCATAATTCTTCCTAATACGTGCTGTGGTGGAATTAAAATATTAAATTACAAGATAAAATTATTAAAATAGAACTTATATATATCCATATACACATATGAGGGAGTGCTGATAAGTTCTTAGCCTGACCAGGAAGGAAACAGGCTACAGCGACCAAACTCGGGATTTATTCAGCATACTCCCCATGAAGCTCAATACACTTCTTAGCCCGTTGCACTAACTTTTGCAAGCAACTCAATAAAAAATTCAGAAGGTTGTCCGTCCAACCAGGTCTCCGCAGCAGCGGTGACCTCCATGTTGGACGAAAAATGGCGACCTTTCAATTGTTTTTTCAGTTCAGAGAACAGATGGTAGTCCAATGGGGCCAGATCCAGAGAATAGGATGGGTGGTCAAGACATTGGAAACCCAGGTAGGCCAGTTTCTTGTTGGTTGCAAGTGCCCGGTGAGCCGGGGCATTGTCGTGCAAGAACAAGACCCCCTTGGTGACCTTCCCGCGGCGTTTTTCCTTCAAAATATCCGTCAATTACACCAGCAGAGATGAGTAACACTCTGCGTTGATAATTTGGCCCTTTGGAACATAATAAATGAGGAGGATGCCATCTTGATCTCAAAAAATTGAGGCAAGAACTTTTCCAGCAGATTTTAGCATTTGGATTTTTTGGTGTGGGGTGAGCCGCTATGCTGCCACTTCATTGATTGTTGCTTTGTGTCCGGGTCATAGTGATATAACCAGGTTTCATCCATGGTCACCAATCACGACAGGAAATCATTTGGATCGCACTGAAAAAATTCCAAAAGTTGTTCAGATGACTGGCACTGTTGACGTTTTTGATTGGTGTTCAGGCATTTCGGGACCCACTTCTCAGAGAGCCTCCCCATGTTCAAATCTTCATGAATGATGGACCCAACCCTCTCATGTAAGATGCTCGGTTACTCAGCTATTGATTTAGCTGAAATCCGGCAGTCTTCCAAAATTAATTTGTGAAATTGATCGATAATCTCTGGGGTGGTCACTGTTTTGGGTCGTCCAGGATGAGGCACATCACAGGTGGAAAAATCAACGTGTTTAAACCGGGCTACCCGGTTCTTGATGGTGGCATATGATGGTTCATGTTCCCCTAATGTTTCTATCAGAATGGTGTAAATTTCCTTCGGCGCCTTGCCTTGCAGGAAAAAAAACTTGATGACAACTTGCGTCTCCATGTTGTTGAAATCACACACGTCGCCTGACATGCTTCCTTTCAGTCTCTGAAACAAGAAAAGACTTGCAATTCAGCACATGAACAGACCCCTCTTTCCAACGACACTATTGATTCCGTCCTATGACATCGGGATTAGGTCGGGCTAAGGACTTATCAGCACCCCCTCATATAAAAATTAGAGTCGAATCATCGGCTACATGATGTACCAATGAACTGATGGTTGCCCTGAAATTGTGAATGTTCAAATGAGATATAAGCTAATATTGCTTATATTACGTATTCATTGATGAATATTATATATTATTATTATTCCCTTTTACGGCCTCATTGGACCACTTCAGTCAATCATTTTCTGGTCATCTTCATCTTCAACGTGTTTTCTTTCCGAATGGCCCAATAGCTCCTCATTCTTTCCGA
>Ga0123355_10007527_pt1 | contig 16341 bp, 14 predicted proteins | sample TergutEmb28metaG_3_FD_89872 | JGI IMG/M metagenome (GOLD analysis project Ga0123355, IMG submission 89872) | Embiratermes neotenicus P1 segment gut microbial communities from Petit-Saut dam, French Guiana - Emb289 P1 | ecosystem: Host-associated > Arthropoda: Insects > Digestive system > Gut ...
AAAACACGGAGAGTATATACCTTGTTTAAAATATTCAGTAACTATATTTGTTATATTTGTTGAATAAATACATTAAATGCAACGTTTGGAGGTTAGCGTCCTAGACGGTAGGACGCAAGGGCTATAAAGGTTAAACCCCCTAATCCACGTTCCTACACTACAGGGGAAAACAACAAGTTTAATGTGCGTGAATAAAATATACAGGTACACAGAAAATTAGGTACAGTATCTCAACAATATTTCAGCAATATTAATTTGTTCATGGAAGACCACGTGAACTCAATTTGCATACGTCATGCAAAAATGTCGCTGTCTTCTCCTATATACACGAGCAAAAATACTGTTTTTAGGTCTACTGTTAGCTCCATTAACATACGAAACTTCCCCAGAAAAATTACATACCATACATATTCCTCAAACCGCCATGTCCGAATCAGAGCCTGGGAAGTGAAATGGAGTACAGTGTCTACACAGACATCACAAACAGCAAGAACTTCCTATTAGACCCCTGCATGTCGCTTACGTCAACCGACAAAGACTGCAGCCGTTATCATCAAGTATGGCTTTTTTTTTCCTTCAGAAAATACGGCTAAATTAATACATGACCAGCAAGCAGGTTCCTTCAACCCCACAGTCCAGAAATGTAATCGTACTTGGTACTAAAAATTCGAATTTCAAGCTAAGGAAATACTTTACGTGCCATGCTATCTATAAAACGCAACAGAAAGCGATGTATCGTCCATATTGCCACTTAAGTTTAACTGACCCAGTCAACAGGGGTACAGTCAGAGTACCTCAGCAGTCAACGCGTTATCGTCTTTGTCTCGTACGGCAATACAATGACGAACAATAAATTGGTCAAACAACAGTTCAATGGAAGGGCAAATAAAAACAAACTCGCTCACTGGTAGGGAGAAAAAGTAAGAGTATGGGGTTACGTCAACGCGTGAATCAAACATAACTGGTAAACACACACACACACACACACACACACACTTGGTCCATGAGTAATTCCGAATCATAAAACACATACGAGTATATTGGCTTGGAAGTAAACGCTTAGTCAAAATGAAAAGTGAGTTAATAACAAAATCCTCAGCTCACGCAGAAAACAAGGGAACTGTCATAACTGCACAAACAATGAAAACGACTCATACCTGAAGTGCATAGTACTCCACAACTGGTGAAAATTCAGCTAAATATTCAACAAAAATGTTTTTACAATAACCGTCCATGACAAAGGTTACTACATTCAGCAGTTCCAATGATTCATTGCTACACATTACAACCCTCGAGGGATACAGCGCAAGCACGCTTTCACAGCTAGAACGGACGGTAACGTTCTCTGCAAAGGTAGACATTGGAATATATACTGGAGAAGAGCTACGCACCTCCCAATAACAGTTCTTTCTGCCACTTTATGGTACTGATCATAAATACTACAAGGGATCCGTATGCCATAACACGCATATAGTCTGTCACAAGCCGCAGCACACACACGCGCACACACATATATTTAATTCTCAGGTGGTCGATATGTCCATGTAGGTTTATCAACAACTTCACTCGTGGCTGCAGGAAACCCGGAAGGACTAGTCACCCTGTACTGCCTAGTCAGGGCAATTTACAACTTCAAAATGCACCTTCAACGCTGGGCATACAATGCAGAACATATTTCAACTATCAACGAACAATCAACAACATTCTGCACGTGTCAGCAGTACGGACAAAACATCGATTCTTTTTCTTTGTACATGTCCTGCTAAAACTCTACATATTATGGTGGAAGAGTTGGGTCAGTCCGTGGGCCCAAGTATTTGAATACTGCAGGAACGCGCCATCCTCAACTTCAGTACAGCCCAAACATATCTTTTTTTTTATTTTAAATTAATGTGCAATATGCAACGTGGATAATGCACATAAACACGTTTTGAGAAATAGGTAACTACCACTAATAAAACAAATGACAATCGATACGTCAATGTGGATCAATAAATATGCAATTGGTGTTACCTAACAATTCCGCCGTTCTGAGACATTTTCAAAGACACTGTACCCACTAAACTTTCCAAACCATTCTTTCTTTCCTATCGTTTTACGCCAGTTCACTGACATAACATCGCAAATGAAAAAAATCTACAACCTTAGGCATGACCACCCGAACTGCGATAAGATATCAACATAGGCCTGGACACTGCTGTGTATAGGCCTAATGTAAAAGCGATACACAGGCTAACGAACAATGTATTTTAAAGTCATGCTACAAAGATAAAAACAACGCCTTTAAACAAAGTGAAAACGCGTTGGACCTTTTAAAGTTTGAATTCGCACCACACCATATAAAATAGGTTGTAAAGTTGTGGGTGTGTGTGGGGGGGGGGGGTTCACGAAGCTGGTAAACATGTGACTATGCAAGGATAATCACTTCGTGATACGGTCCCCGAAAGATCTTTTTCATAATCACGAAAGTCAGATGTACGCGTTCAACTTCTGTCACATCAAAATGTTTAAAACATTACGTACACACCTAGTTGAACATACATGCTGGGAAAACTAATGCGACGTACGCGAGTCCTCGCTGTATTTCATCTCTTACCCACAACTCTTTACACGCATTTGGAATTTTAGAATCCAGTGCATACTAGGCGAAGACCTTGCATTAACGTTATGAAGAAACGCGCTGTTCCGAGTTTTGAGATTTTCAAAGCAGTAAACAGCTCCCGGCGTTTTCTTAATCTTAAGGGTTCATGGTCCATGTTGTTTGTGGACCGTGAACCCTTGAAGACGACGGCGACATTTTACCTAGTAAAGTCTGGAACCACGACAGAGCGTATCACGGCAGACCGGAACCCTTCAACCATTTTTACCGTCTGGGGTAAGAACATCATAGAACAAATACACGGACAACGATAAATCTTACGCAAAGTTACATGAAAGAGCTAGGTGGCATTCTATAGTTTATTGATGAAGGTCAAGTTACCCCCGTGCTTAATTAAGAACCACGCCATAAGGGTTTCGTGAGGTAATAGAGGTACTGATTCTTAATCCAAATGAAGATGCCAATTTCCCGCCCCGGACGCTTTACCGCCGGTAAAAGAAACCCTGCCATCCATTATAGAACGCTAGGTGGACAATGGGGCCAGCATGGACTCTTGGGGGAGAAAAACTTGCCCCTGTAGGCAATCGAATTACGACTCATCGGTCTCCCAGCCCGTAGCTTCATCACCTGGGCTCAAAATTGTTTGTTCTCCATCCAACAGTACTTTACACTCCAGAGTCTGTCACATACTCTCAACGATACACAGAGAAATTCCATCACCTAGTAAACTACAGTAACGTTTCTTACTGCCATAAACTAACGGCACTGACTAAATGTAAAATAACAATGTTATCAAAATATATGAACGTACGGCCCCAGGTTTCTCATATTTCGGTTCCGTTTAGTCTCACCTTCCAGCACTAGACGGATCTTCACGTTCCAATCCTTCGAATCTCCCGGGACATACACAAGTACATTAGCAATGTTCGCATTTGTGGACACAACAGAATCTGTAACGAATACTGTGCTGGTGAAAAAAGATAGGGTGGGACCAGACCCACAAAATACCGATTTCCGGCTCTTTGTAAATGAATGTCAAAAGGCACTATTCTGTCCACAATGCGCTTATTAAAGTGGAGGGAGAAAACTGTGCATGTCTGACGCACGACTGTATCGTTTGCAGAACAATCACACAGGCTTAAATCTACACTTTACATGTTAGTTACCGCAAATACTATCTTAGCAGCTTCGTATTTATGAAAGGTCTACTATGTTACCGTTGATCCTTGGTTTAAAACCAGATCACAGAAAAGCTCAGCGGGTAGGTACGTAAATTTACGTTTGGATGAATTACATATTTGATACAACTCGAGCGAAATGGATACTGGCGCATTGGATCGAGGTTTAACTGCCACACTGGCAGGTACGGACCATGATGCCGTAACACACCTCCAGAAAGACGTGTAGTTAGGCTTATGACCTTATTTGTCGCAAGGAGGAATTTGGTTAGCCTGGCTGGAGGTTACGAAAATCTGTAGAGAAACTCCAAATTGGTTAAAATCAGACAAAAATATCGGTCACTGTACATGAAGACGTTTTGGCAGCGACATGTCGTGCAACAATACAGAGAACGCGCTATTCTGCTTCTATGACAAGTTCACGCTAGAACAGGCCACGAAGGCCCAGAGGGGGAATAGAGGTATAGCTTACTCTTCCTTTAACCTCGGCCGCAGATGGAGATGGGTTGTCAAAGCCACTCCCCGGCCGCTTTACCTGTGGGAATGAACCGGTACCCATTGTATAGGAGGTTCAGTGGGCCCCAGTGCCGGTCTCAACTGTGCGGAAAAACTCATCCCAACCGGGATTCGATCCCCGGACCGTCCAGTACGTAGCCAGTCGCTGTATCAACTAGCTATCCCGGCCCACACTTCTATGACAACAATTTATTACACTGTTCACAGTAACGTATGTACGTCAATCCAAAGGGAACGTAATGTTGCGTTTCCATGGTAACAATGGTTATGCTAACGCGCCATAGTATTCCGTCGATACGTACACTGCGTACGTTGTTCATATTTGCGCATCCCAGACACGTCTTCCTTCGATAAACAGTCACATAAATACAGAATGAATACTGCCTGACCTACAACTGCTTTGTATATGCTTCTGTTCGAAGAAGGAAATAAACGGAAAAAAAAAAAGTTCTGGATTGACATTTAACCGAAAAGGACCAACACATCAACCCTATCAGAAACAATTCACAAATTCAAAGCAGCAACACGAAATCTTGAAACGTCCACACAGTGCAGCGGATCATTTTTAGTACAGCTGTTTCTTAGGATTGCTGGCGTCAGTTACGGACTGTTCATGGCATACGTTGTAAGTTAATTTGTCAACTTATATTCAGGACCGTTGGTGATATGTAGGAGGGGAGCGATTTAAACGCCGAAACGGTTAGCTGATAACGGACGCTGGCAATCCAATCCAGTGCGATGTCAGTCGCTTACGAGTGTGGTGTAGGTGGGAGTACAAGTGAATGTGTCATTTTGATAAAATATGATTTAGTTGTTCAACTTGATACAGCACGCTTTTTTTTTCATTTTATCAACAATAAATTGAATAAATAAAACAAGTAAAAAAAGAAATAATGAAAACTATATGTGATTCGGTAAACCACATCCGTTTCCCGAAAGAGTATCACCTACCAAATTGAGAACGTCGGGACAACAAAGTGACGAAGGCTGATCGTGTAGAACAGATACCACGGAATCGTCAGATTTATCGAATTGCTTATATACATCTAGATTTAAAAAAATAAATAAAAAAAACAGTGGTTGTTCTGCACCCACACAAAACCGAGTCTACAAGATTTCACCCTTTAATGCATGCCAAGCCGTTTCAACTGGTAAATTATTCACCGTCACTTGGGACGATCCTAGTTCCTTCGAACAACGAAGTTTGTCAAAACTGAACCAACCTTCGACATGACGGCAACTATTTCCCCGTCGATACAGCGTAACATCCCAGAAGCCTTGAATATTCAGCTAACTGCTATCTCAAATTAAGGCATCCTGCACGTCACTGCAAGCAAGGAGCTGGTTAAACATTTTGTTCTAAATCACACATCATTCAAAAAATTTCTTGCTATTAATAACAAAATAAAAATAAATTAAAACTCGGATTTTAACTTCACTTCGGTGCCATAGTTCTTACGGCTATGTGCTACGTACGATGAAGAGACAGCAGATCTATTCGAACCTTTTACTGCCCGTGGCGAAAAGCATTTTCATATCTTTACATTCGGAACCAAATACTTCGAAGATGCACCAGGCCGAAAAATATAATCAGGGTAAGATCAATACGAGGTCAGATACAATAAACTGGCGGGCTATGTGACAGGACCACCTTGTCTAGAACATGAATCAATCAATCAATCGACGGTATTTCTTTCTCCAATTTTCAATGCCCGGCACTCTCCTTAAAATTTGATCGGCGCCTGCTATTTCCGTCTCAAGAGTGAGCACCTGCCACTAGAATCGTCAACCAACCTTCTCTCTGATGACTACGAGTCTTCTAATCTGGATACATATTCCAACAACCACATTCAAGATACAAATTTATCAACAAACAATAAACCAAATTTACAATTCCGCAGCGGAATTTCTTCGACTCGAAAAAGTAAGCTATACTGTCAGAATTCTCTCCAGCAGAATCATCTGCTGGAATTTCCTCATCATACGGAACATGGACAGTATAATTATACTGTCATGAATAAGTAACTAAAGTCTCATTGTCAGCAACACGGTAAATAGCGCACAAAAAGGGTAACGTAAGATAATCTTCGTATTGCACTGGTCAGTATGACACACGAATATTCGAGAACGACCGTAAAACACCAGAACCGGAAACGCTATACAGGAATCCCTTGTTTGAGGCCTGGTTTTGTTCCTGAGAAAGTGGGCGTAAATAAAAAAATTCCCATAAGAAACAGCGGAACACGAAAGGGTTAGGAGCCGTCATACCAACGACATCCTGTTTATACACGGAATATGTTCATGTACTTACACTATTATCGTCACAATAATTCAAAATAAAAAACACAAATATTTAGCCCACGTAAACTGCAAAGGATATGCAAACAACGGGTGCTAAATGTTCCACACCGCGATGTCACGGATGACTAATTCACTTACTTCCTTTACAACTCAGGCACTTCATTACCATCGGTAAGGTAACTGCAGCGGTTAGGATCGAGTTTCGGTTATGCCAGTAAAATAGGTGAGTATGATGATGGTTAGGTTAGGGATTGTGTTGTTCCTCATTCAGCTTTGTTTGAACCTAGTTCGCAGTTACTAAGCTTGTCACGGATGGCAGATCGTCCGTATCGTCGCTGTCACAGATGTTCTGTCACGAGGAATCAAATTCACTCTCATAGGCTGTACAACACAAGTCACTTTATTACCCACAAGATCATACACATTACTGACGTTAATATTATTGCTGCAATTACTCGTCATCGTGTAAGCCCCTCCCCCTCCCCTAGACTATGAAAGTAATCGGGGCGTTTGTAGATAGAACAGAAAAGCATTAAACAAATTATGATAAAGCAAGTGGTCTGAACTAAACAGCGGGCACACGGTGACAGACGTAGTTTGCAGTGGGCAGACACACCGTCATTTTTGTTCACCTCCGTGAGTTTCAAACGTTCACGACAGCATCCCAACACCCAGCCAACCAAAGGCCGTTAAACCAAGAATGACAGCGCTTAGTAGTAGTGTAAATTCGTAAGGGGTGTTAAAGCAGAAACACGTAAAACCAACAACAAACTGGACTTAAAAAAGTGCTACCAGTACTGCCACGAAGTGTCTGATTTACCCAAGGGACTCCAGGAGTTACGTGACCAGAGTAAGAAGCAGATCACTCATCTCTATCTAGTGCCGAAGTTAAGAAAGGATGGATATGTATTTTCACTTCTTCCTTACCGTCGAAAATGTCTTAATGAAGCACTGGAACAACTCTGAATTCACATCACTGTCACTTCACGTTAACAGTAATTCTGCTAGTCTGCCCGCCACAAGCAGAGAACCCTGGAAATGAAACTGGCCATCCGCAGTGAAAAGTCTAATTACGGTACAATAAAGTATAACTTAGGTACATACATTAAATACACGAAAAACAGAGTCAGCTGCCAGGACTGCCAAAAGGCCTCGAAATAACACGCGTAATTTTCGCTGACCGTCAAACAATAGAGTATCCCGAGCCACATACTCAACAGTTCCGGTAACTTGTATCACCTGCCTTATTCTCAACATTCGATCGCCATTCGATCGCTTAGTCACTGGCAACAGGTCAACTTCCGGCATGCAGGAAAACTTGCCAATATCCATGAATATTTACTATTAAATATGAAAGCAACCTCCACATTTTCAAAGTACCTTTAACTTAAAAAAGGAATGCACAAACCGCTTTCATTCCGTTGAAGTTAAAGAGGCAAGTCCGGCTCGGAGCGTGAAGGTCGACAAGTGTCTGAACAATATTCACCTAACTGTCCTCCACACTTCTTTCTTTTTTTTTAATTCAAATGAAAACACGTAGGTCAACACTGAATACCGTACCACCCTGCGGAAGGAAATCGGCCACAACGAAAATGAGAGTAAAAAACCCAGACACTTCTCACGACGCCTACACCAAACCCCCAAAAATAAAATTTCAAAATATGGCGCAAAATAATTTGCTCCAACTTTCTCACATCCGTTGCAGAAAAAACAAGCGGTATTAATATTTCTGTGGTAAGGATGCTTCCAATGCTCACAGAGTTCCCTGCGCTTAAGCGGAAAAAACGTCGAATTTACTTGTTTAGTCGTCTATTTAACGTCTTCAACTCAGATTAACCTATGCATCGTTGAATGACAAAAGTATCTGAGGATGAAGAATCGGAAAACATGTTAAGAGAAGGTAGTGGCTTAATTTTACGTTTTGTTGACCGTGCATCTTGGTATGATCTAAACATGCATAAAAAATTGTGCGTCAGGGTGGTAGTGGCTTAATTCAAACTCACCATGTGGACAATTTGCATGCCGGTTAATTAACACAAAAAGCACATAGTTACAGTATCCAATATCCACGCTTTCGACCAAATGAAACTTCGATGTTTCGATGCATTCTGCACAACGGATAATCAATGCAAAAATACATAATGTCATTATATTTAACAGGCCTACTTACTGCTGTATACTTTATTATAATTACACAGTAACGCTGATTTCGTGTGAAGTGATATTTATGCTCCATTATCGATTTTTCTTGTTATTTACATAATGCATAATTAAGTAAATAAAAACGTGTTTAAAAAGTGGCGCGTCCAGAAAGTAAGAGCCGGTTGAGTATAAAGAAGTTTAAAGAAATTTTTAAGTATTTTTATTGCAACACATGGTACCTACATTACACTACTACTCCACATAGGCGCCATGTAAATTAAGGCACTTATATCGATGAACCAGCGGTCGTCAAAAAAGGTCGCTGCCCAGCCTTTCAGTCAGCCCTGCACTTTTTTTTTTTTTTTTCCGTGGTCACTCCTCAGACTGGTCGGCCAAAAGTTTCGAGGTGGTGAAACAAGTGACAGTTACTTGGTGCAAGGTCTGGACTGTATGCAGGCTACTCAAAAATTTCCCACTTTCTCACATTCCCTTCGTTCGCTGCACCTTCACCATACACTTTAACAATCTGCCTGTCTATTCCTGCCGGACGAACATTTTTAGCATTTAAGAACTGATCATCGAATGCATTTCACAGGTAGCGTGATTTTCGGTTTTCGATTTTCATCTCTGACTACAGCGAACGTGGGAGAAAAAGAATGGCCCTGTACTACGCAATGCATATCTTCCCTTTTACACGCAGAAGACAAAAGACCTTCAGAGAAACTGTGCGGGTCACCTGCGCGGCCGCTAAGTTCAATCGGGCCTTAATTTCTGGAAGCGCCCTGTATTTAAACATGAAATGTAGTATGTAGATTGCTTCATAGCAATCTACATCGTACGTGTACAAATAAAATGAAAATTGTGTTTAACATACTGGCAATGTTGTGCGTAAAAAGCAACCGGAATTATAACAAAACAGCAATTGGATAGACCTGACGAGGTAAGACAAAGCCAGGCCACTGATCAAGTTCGCGTATGCGTCCAATAGCCAGTGTACTGTCCCCATCCTCTACAACCTTTACAGCTGCTGTCGAGTCGAATGCTTCAGCCTGTGTTTGTCGTTCACAACTAGTTTTAGAAAACTTAAAATTGACGCAGGTCTTGTTTTACTCCCATGCAAGGCTTAGGTTAGACCATGCAGTTCCAACTGGAACTTCAGTTAATTGTTCACATAAAGCTAAGCCGCTGCATGACAACGTGTGACTGGCACGTCGTCGAAAACCATAGCTGTTGCAAGGTGGCGGCGTCGTGTTGCTGCAGGACAATACGACACTTCTCCAACGTGACGACCACCTTGCTGCGCGACTGGGAAATCTTTGCACATTCACCATGCTATCCAGACCTTGCGCCCTGCTATTTCCTGTCGTTATATCGTCAAGGAATACAATGAAAAATTATACGTCAACAATGTACAATCGAACTCGGTTATAACGTCATGAAGGGGACTGAATGTTTTGTGTCGTTCGTAACGACAGCTGTTATAAACGAGTAGAATAAAGTTACGGTTAACAGCGAGGAATTAACTGGTACCACAGAATATCTGACGCTATAGACGAGGTGCCTTATAAACCGATGTCGTTATAACCGGTTTCGTAACTACTGCTCGACAGCACGCTCCCACCACACCATACCGACAGCAGCCACGTTATCTGAAGTGTCTAGCCTCTAAACAAGAAACATTTACTGTCAGCGAAATACCGCGCATATGGAACGTACCCGGCAGAATCTCCCCCGGGTACGTATCTTACTAATACTGATCTCGGTTTTCCATACGTCGCTGTATTACGCGTACAATTTCGTACTGCACTCGGGAGACATGTTTAGTTTCCTCTCTCTTTACACACAGTTCTACAACAACCCACTTGCGTCTCTAACAAACGCAGTATTTCTCTTCCTGACCTTCGTTATTTCATTCAACAGATTAACAACATCGCAACAAAAAAAAAAAGTTATTTTCTTGGACTACGACTCTTCGAGGAAAATTGAAAAGCAATCAACCAACCATCTCCCCATTTAAATGTGCTTCATACAGCCGTTATAAAGCACACCGATTCATTTCTCTTAACTTTCTCGTCCATCACAATACTCTCACCACTTCATTCTCCCGCGTTACAGACCACTGGAAACGATCACCAAAAATTAGCTGTAAAAAGAGCGCGCCAATAAAACGAAGATGCGTTCTTAGGGAACCTATTTGGTCTTAAAATTTTAAGTCTAGTATTTCATGTGTCAAATCTGGAAATAACATCGGACAGATGAACAAGGCCACCACATGAATTTCGAGCAAAAACCGCATAAAAGACTTCGTTTTCTGCTCCCAGTTCTCATTCTATAACAATCAAGACGCACTGCCTAGCAACAGAGACGGCATGGAAGTTGAAACAAACCAACAGGACAGCACCGCGTGTGGCAGTGGTGGTCATTTTTTGTTTTCTTCGCTTTACACCATTCACTCCTTCAAGGTGAATTTCTTTCTCAGTTCTGACTTTCTCCAGCACTACTCGCGCTGTACGGCGCGTTCCAGGAACTGGCTACCGTGACAACCAAGTTCTTTCCTTTAATCACAGTAAACAATGAAAACAATTTGTACCCAGAAAATTTAGCAATGATAGAAATATCTATGCACAGACGACTGCAACGATGAAGCATAACGGGATACATCTTACGCGATGAAATTCTCACAACGGTGTTGACGGAGATTCAGGCCTACTGGTGCATGACGCTGTTAACTGACAGCTACCGACGTTTCGGAAACGCTAGCTGCCTCCATCTTCGACATCTAGGCACTCCAAAGAGGACTCCTGACCACTCAAAATGGCGTAATATGGCAGACTACTTGAATCTTCAGAAAACATCTACAGCGCTCCGTTTTGCTCAGTCGATGGGAAAACGACCTTTCCGAACTTCGAATCCGTATCACAGTGAAGCCGGCCTATATCAGAAATGCAAGGGGCCGAAATTATTCCGTTTCAGGCAAGTTCCGTTCCATATAGGTACTGTAGTTCGCATTTTCGGGGCTGCACGGGTTTGCCGCTACGGACAGGTTTCCGTTATGCCCACGTTCCGCATAAAACAGGTATCACTCTATTAAGAAACGTACAGGCGGCAAGCATAATCTGTATAATATTCCTAACCTGGTGAAACAATCCACGTTTAGCGAAAAACTACAACACAAAACGAATACATTACAATTAACTGACGCACCTAACGGCACATACTGATAAAATGTCGATTCTAGGCAATAATATCCCGTTCTTATTCCACAACATGAAGCTGCAGATTCTGCGCTGCGTACTTAGGGGTCCATAACATTCAGTACTGCAAATATCCCGAAACTGAACATGCTTTGTCCGCAAGGCACTGGGAGACTTGAGAACAAAATTCCAGTATCACACAAATTGTAGTAGTGCGGAAATACAGAACAGATTTAAATGCCGGCGACACTACTGCATAAGTCACGGATAAGACGGGGGAAAGCCTTGCCTTGTTTCCTCTCATGCACGACGGCTCACGCGCCATTCTTTGCCAGTCAGAATAGGTCAGCAGGAAACATGGCCGATTTTGGACATAATGCCTTACCGATTATAACGCGGCTTTCATTTCATAGTTCCATTGCTGACAATATACATCTGTGACAGTGTAAATTTAAACTGATAAGACTGTGGGATAATGCAAATTTTATTTGTAACTGTCATACATACACACGTGACTTCCGCCTACTGTCAATTCACAGTGCAATTCACCTTATTCACTATGCACAGCGACTAATCTTTGTCCTCAGAGGGGCAGATCTAATACATATGAAGCCTGCGTGCGCCAGGAATTTATCGTCCATTAATGTGAACTGCAACCACTCATCTTACGCTGATGGCTTTATGTTATTGTGATATGTTGTTAAGATAGGAATTTGAATTTCGGCGCAGGCTCAAGAATTAAAGGGGGGGTGGGGCTTTTCTTTCTTGCGTGGATTTACGTTGTAACGAGTAACAACCTTACACCTTCCACTACGATGGGTCTGACTCGCACTGTATGTAATCAATCACAATACATCGCCTAAACTCGGAATATTGTCAGAAACAAAACAACACTTTCTGAAAAATTATTAGTCAAAAACACCCAACAAAGCGCATGAAATCGCAATAAGAAGTTAAGAAGCCCATGAAATGCAACAAATTGCCTCATATTAAAACTCCCCATTCCACGTAAAGGTACAAACAAAATTAACCTGCAAAGTATCACAGACCACAAAACCCCTCATGTCCTACTTCCTTCAATATTCTTTCCGTCTTTCCACGCCGATCACGACAAAGACGCTTGCCGTTCCTTCGGACATCACCATATTGCGATAAATTTATTTTATTAGTTAAAGACTATTCGTTGGCGGCGATATGCAAGCTATTTATTTAGTAGGAAAACGACTGATTCAACGGATTTTAAAAACACCTTACTTTACAACACAAGGTTCCGAAAATCCCAGGCGCCAAGGTAACATGGTGCCTAGGATTTCTCGCGACACGTTTTTAATGATTTATAGCTTCCTTTTCTGCCATACGTGTAGTGGTCATCGCCACTGGCTGTGTTACTGCTTCCTGCGAGGAATCCGTATTTGTTGAGAACCGCAGTAGGCTGCAATGCTTTTCCAGAGTCCTACCGACGCTTTAGGGCCGATTCACACTATGCAATGCTTTTCCAGAGTCCTACCGACGCTTTAGGGCCGATTCACACTATGCGTCACGTTTCCGTTCCATCGTCGTTCCGTCAGAATGGTCTGTGTTCACACTGTTCATCGTGTTGTCACCTTCCAGAACAGCGCGTAATAGGGGGCCTGCGGTAATTTCCATCATATATGCAGCCCCATTCGTTTTCTAAAAGACAGCAGCAACAGCACTGATGTTAGATGAAGAAGAGAAAAATGCTGCTCTGAGTGACAAAAAGAAATTTATGTGGGCTCACAAGCGTTTCAGAAGCAGAAATCAGAAGGATCGTATGGAAGAAATTGCGATGGAGGGATTTTTTGCACATTCAAATCTTGGGAAATATTCAGAAACTCATCTAGGCATTCCCGAAGATAAACAGATTCCCGAAACATTAAGCTTAGCCCCTCACGTTATTATGGGTGGCGAGGCTTTTCCTCTGAAAACTTACTTACTGAAACCTTGCCCAGGATCGCAGAGCAAAGGGGACAATGAGAAAAGCATCTTCAATTATATGCCTTACCGATCCAATCGAGTGGTGGAAAATGCATTTGGAATATTAAGCCAGATCTTTAAAATTTATCAGAGGACCCTACAATCATAGAGGAAGAATGTGGACAACATTATTTTGCGACTTGTATTTTGCATAGTTATCTGAGAGATCAAGATGTAGGCCTAAGTGATACGGGAAGTTCTGCAAATGATCAAAGCAATCTCACAATAGTACCAAAAGTGCCCACTGAAGTGCTTTTGAAGTAAGAGACAAATATGAACAAATCTTTAATAGTCCGTCTGGATTTGTGCCTTGGCAGAATGAAAGGGTGCAATGTTAGGCTCATCTATAGTATTCATTTTTTCTTTTCAGACTCTGTCACTATATTTCTCATTTGACATGTAATAATTCCTCGCATTTACGCACTTATTCTATTAATTTTTCATCCATTTCTGAAGACAAACAGGCAGCACTCCTTGCAAGCAAACACTCGAGGTGTAGTGGAGGAGACGTAAGTCTTCACATTATCGGAATCTAGCAGGTACAGACCGGTTCGGACCCGTTCCGTCACGTCAAACATTCTCGCTCAGCAATGGCGACGGAACGGAACTGAGACGTGACGGAGACGTTCCTGTCAGTGTGAACATCTCCGTTTAATTACACATGAGAAAATTTTACTGAACGGTGAGGTTCCGTGACGGAACGGAAACGTAACATATGGTGTGAATCGGCCCTTATCCAATACATGTTGTCAATCCGAAAATGTCTGTTTCCAAACTTGCAGAGCAGACAACGAAATATGAAAATTCAGTTACATCCTTCGTTAAATTCCGCGCTATTTTATTTCTCAGTAAATTCAGCGTTGAGTAATCCAACCTGCATCCACCAAACTTCCACTCAGAATTCCAAGGCATCAAATGAAACACACCATGCTACACACTGGCACACGATGTTCTTTTCCCGGCGATAAAACGGCCGGTGAGTGAACATGACCGCTCACCTCCACAAGTGCCGTCTTTACGAATGAGTGGAGCTACACCTCTGCTCCCATATGTCCCCATGGCGTGACCTGGGACTAATTTACGTTTAATGGTTAACCTACGTTCGAAGGTTCCTAAATTTTAAACATAATGCACTCACGTAATACTTCGGTTGCCTTTACAATGCGCACTTACGGAATGGCGTAATATCGCGATGCGGGGCCATTACATGAGCACGCGCTGAGGCGTAATGACAGTGGGGGAATCACCGTAACGTCACAGTGACAGTCCTGTCTAGTAATACATGCTGGCCTACATGACGGAATGACGAATGTTGCATCCTGTACTACTCCCTTTCGACAATGAATTAAATACACAGCACAAACCGAACACCACAAATCAATGTTTAACACGCCCGCTTCGTCTCCAGAGATCAAATCTTGGCCCCGACACTGCTACCTCAGCAACTTTTCACGGGTTCCTCAGTACTTCCAGACAACCGCAAAGTTCGTACCTACCAATGGACAACAACGGCTTCCTTCCACAACCTTGCCAGTTACGGTACTAACACTAACCGTCATTAGAGGCAGCGATATATCAAAACTTCAGTTACTTGAAACCTGTAGTACAGTAACTATGTTTCAAATACAGCTTGAAACACAATGTGTGTATGCGTGTGTATATATGTGTACATACACACACACACACACACACACATAATAATCGTCAGACTAAATTGTTGGTGGAGTGGAGGCAAACGTACGTACCTTGTATTGCTGTTATGAAAACGGGTGGTCAGCTCCAACATAGGCGGAAGCTTTTGCTTTCATGGTAGCCCCCGTCGCACGGTAGGTTGCCATTCTTCATTACCGCTATGCACATCGATGACCAAAGGAAATTAAAAATGTACATGATCAGCGCTCAACATCGAGTGGTCTCGGTTTCCCAATGCTACAGAGAATTGTCCGCCTACGGTTGCCAAACATAGGATGTTATTATACGAGTCATTGTGAGTAAAAAAATGTTACATCAACTTATGTACGATTAGCAACCGTTACGCCGCTATGAGCATTTTAATGTACGAACATGACTATATCCAAACATTTTTACTGCACAAATAACAAGAAAGGTTCGTCTAATAACATGACAAAAGAAACACACCCACCGGTCTTAAATGTGTCAGCACGTCAATGTTCAGGTATGTTACAATGATCACTGTTCAAAATTACCCCCACCGTTCTGTATGCAACTCCGCGCGTCTCCGAACAGAATTTGCTGCTGTCTGCTGGTGGCATCAGCCAACTCCACGGTTCACTGCAAGAGGTCTTCTCTTGCCTGGGATTTTGGCGGCAGACCATGCCTCTCAGGCAACCCCCTTCACCCCCCCCCCCCCCCCATCCACCCAAAAAGACTAATGACGGGCGACAACAACGACAAA
>Ga0123355_10007528_pt1 | contig 16339 bp, 18 predicted proteins | sample TergutEmb28metaG_3_FD_89872 | JGI IMG/M metagenome (GOLD analysis project Ga0123355, IMG submission 89872) | Embiratermes neotenicus P1 segment gut microbial communities from Petit-Saut dam, French Guiana - Emb289 P1 | ecosystem: Host-associated > Arthropoda: Insects > Digestive system > Gut ...
AGGGAATCAGTACACATGTGACGTGTGTAAGAAGTCATTTGCTCTTCATACTACATTCATCAGTCACTGTCGCGCACACAAACACCAGTCTCAGTACCCATGTAATGTGTGTAATAAGTCATTCTATGATAAGAGTAATCTGAAGAAACATCAACGCTTGCATACTGGAGAGCGTCCGTTCACTTGCAGTGTGTGTAATAAGTCCTTCAGTGATCAGAGTTACCTGAAGAAACATCTTCACGTGCACAGTGATAAGAGCATAGACAGTCAATACCGTCCACATAGCTGTGCTGTGTGTAAAAAAAGGTTTGTTTCTAAGTTTAGTATGAAGAGGCATCACCAGCATCAGCATGTTGAAAGGCATCAGTTTAAATGTGATGTCTGTAACAGTTCATTCACCTTTCTGCCTGACCTTAAAACACATAAATTGCTACATAATGAAGACCGCAGATATTACTGTGGGACATGCAATATGTCATTCGTTCGGCTGAAAAATCTCAAAGTACATGTGTTGCAGCATACTAATGAGTATCCGTATCCCTGTGACTTGTGTGGTAAAGGTTTCGTTTTTCGGAGTGATCTGGAAATTCACAAGCGTGTACATACAGGAGAGCGTCCTTACATATGTAAAGTGTGTGATAAGTCATTTAGTCAGAGGAGTAATTGGGCTAATCATCAGCGTGTCCATAGAGGTGTAAAACGTGAGGCCACAGATACACAGCAGGAGCAGCAGAACAGTGCTGTGGCTATATCATTCCCTGAAATAAAGGCTGAAGAGGAGGTGAGTTGTATGTTTTTGTATCCATTGTTATACGGGTTTTCAAACACCTTGTGTTGTCAGAACACTTTTGTTTTGTGTTATACACATGACTGTACACACTACACACATTTAAACATGTTTCAGACAAATGCCAGAGCCACAGAAACCTTCCATGTTCTGCCTTTCATTGCCACTCAGCTGTTTCTGTACCACATGTTTGGTTTGCCCTTCCCACTTAACTGTTTCCATTTCACATCTTATGTTTGTATTCTTTGTACATTCCCAGCATGTGTAAAAATTGTACCTTGTAACTTTAATTCAAGCTGTCTCTACAGTAACACACAGTTGTGGCCACTTTTAGCGGTGTGTAGCAGGAAGAACGGCGGTTCTGAAGATATTTGTGACAGCAGTAGGTGTGTCAAACTGTCTGTTGAATGATGTATCATATACAGTGTGATTTGTAGCTTGTGGACTTAACTGGTGAGAAGATATCCATGGTGCTTGTGATCAGGACGGTTCATTTAAACATGTTTGTGAGTTTTACCTGTTAAAGAGTTATGACTGCTTTATACTGAGAATATAAGTTAATGATTACTAATTACATAAGGATGACATAATCAGTTCAGTTTCCATGCATGTTTATTTTGGTCAGTGTGAGTTGCACAGCTACTGGACTGCCCTCACACAAAACAGAAATTGAGACATCGAGCTGGAATGAGTTTCTGTACCATTCAGAGCCATTTTATATTAGTTTTCTGCAATTTGGTTCCGTGTATTATTAACTGCAGTACAGTTATGCAGTTTCCTTTTCAATTGCTTGATCTTGTGGATGTGAGTCAGAGTAGCTGCGACAGTCTTAATACGATTGATCCCAGTTGTGTCTTATTAACATGTGTCAGAAACCAGTCCTATGCAATGCATACTCTAAAGTTCAAGGTTACTGGTTTCAGCTTGTTACGATGCTGAAGTTTTTAACCTGGACATCCAGTGTATATTTTGCAGAAGCCTGTTTTTTGATACAGCGTTTGAATAAATCACAATGGGGTTGAATCACATTAACATTACATGTTTTTCTTCTTCGGCCACTGACCGTTCGTCCCAAAACTTGGTTTCAGTTTTCAGTTTTTGTTGTGTATCTGAAGTTATGCACCTGACAAGTGTAAAGACACCTTAAGTGATGCTGTTTTGCTTAGCTGGTTAACCTTTTGTCACTGGAATTATTTTTTTTTTAATTTTAGCACACCCTCTATATAAAATGTGAATAATACAGGAACCAAATACGTTAGATTTATGAAACAAACTGCATTTTGAAGAGGAAAAAACGGAGAGTATGCACCATGTTTAAAATATTCAGTATCTGTGTTTGTTGAATAAATATATAAAATGCAACGTTTAGAGGTTAGCGGTGCGGTACGACCATTATACTCGTCATTAGGCATCAAAGGGTTAATGTGACAGCTGTAGCTGTATACAGCTTATAGCCTTGTTTCTGATGTTCCACAGTTGACAGCATTCAGTTTCATGTGGCATGTTGCAGTACAGTATCATGCAGGTGCAGATATATTACTGACTGTTCACTTGTTCAGTTACTACTGTGAAGTGGTCCAAATTGTCTCCCAGCCAACTAACACAGAATATGTGTGGTATGAGGTGTGTTTTTCTTCCAGCATTTACAGAATAATGTTAACCAGATTTGTAACCCTTGATGGACACTGTATTTGTACACTGAATAACTGTCCTTTTTAAACCTTGCACCCATAGTTCTCCCCTTTCCTGTTGATATTGATCATGTCAAATACTACATTAATACTTTTTAGATTAACACTAATTATGTTTTCTTATCAGAATACTCACACTGAACCGCAGACAGTACATGCTGAACGGAATCAGTACACATGTGACTTGTGTAACAAGCCATTTGCTCTTCGTAACACATTCAGGAGGCACTGGCGCGAATGCCATCAGGGGTCTCAGTACTCATGTAATGTATGTGAGAATTCGTTCTATAATACTCATAGTCTGAGGAGACATCAGCAGTTGCATAATGGACAGTTCTCTTCCAGTGTGCGTAATAAGTCCTAGAGCAATCACAGTGGTCTTAAGCAGCATCATCATCATGTGCGTGGTGAAGTGTAATATGAAGCAGCATTATCAGCATGTGCATTGTGAAGTGTGTCCATTTAGATGTGATGTTTGTACCAAATCATTTGCCTTTTGACATGATTGATAGCGTCATAAAATCATGCATACTGATGAATGAACATATCACTGTGATTTGTGTAATGTGTCGTTCCGTTACCTAAAGGCTCTGAAAGAACATATGTTCAGGCATAATAATGACTATCCATATTGCTGCATTTTGTGTGGTAAAGGTTTTAGTTTTCAGTGACCTCACAATACCCAACTGTGTACATACTGGAGAGCGTCCTTACATCTGTAATGTGTGTGGTAAATCCTTTGCCCAGAAGTTTGCTCTGAATAAACAATAGCGTATCCATACTGGAGAGCGTTCTTACAACAGTGATGTGTGTAGTGGATCATTTTGTAAAAAGAGTACTCTTAATTCCCCTAAGGTCATTCATACTGAAGAGCATCCATTGGGTGAATATAGAGCATTGGTGGGATGGTACTTGATGGGAAGCAACTGAAGTTCTTGCAGTAAAGCATGGTTGATTGTCAGTTTATCCAACAGAAATCTCATGTTGACTGTCCAGGGATCAAACTGTAGTCTGTGAAGTGAGATGTTACTAAATTGCTTGAGGTTTGGTATGTCCCAAGTTAAACTGCATTATGTTACATTATGTTATAGCATTGGTTGGGTTGTGATGTGTAAATATTGTGTGTCTGCATTTTCATATTGTGTGATTTTGTTCATATTTGTGCTAACATCTATGTAGCAATATGCACCATTACCTGTAAGGCACCCCGAATGCTGTGACACTGTCTGTTCAGTACACACTATTCTGAACATCAGCTGCTGCACCATATCAACTGTAAACATCTGCTGTACTGAAGCAGTTCAGTACTGAACTCTTGTTGTGTCCACCCTACATCTGGTACAGCCTTTAGTGCTGTTCTAAGTGCAGGATGGCAGAACAGCAGCACAGGAAAAGCTTTCCCTATCCACACTGTAGACATAAATGACAGTAGATATGTGGCTGCACTCAACCGTAAGTCCACATTTAATAGGGTAATGGTGAGCCTCACCCTCCGGCTGATTTACCCCAGGGTTAAACCCAGGTGCCTCTTGAACAGTAGAATGTATGGTCTGCAGAGCTGGTTTGTATGTTGTGACTGTGGTGTGTTGCTGTGTTATATTGATATGGTGTGTTGCTGTTACAGTATTGATATGGTGTGTTGCTGTGTTATATTGATATGGTGTGTAAAGAGAATTTAAATGAAGATAGTTTTTATAAGCTGATTTAAAATGTTTTACACTTTGAGACAAGATTCTTATATGAGAAGGAAGTTTATTAACAACATTGATGCCTAAATAATAATATTAAATATTAAATTTGATAATGGTTGAAGAATGTTATAGTTTGTTCTACTATTGATATTATGAATCTCAGAGTTGAATTTATAGTGATCTCTGATATTAACCACAGATAATAAAAGTTAAAGTATATTCTGTGTATGCAGTGGTGGAGTTTTTAATTTGCCAAACAATTCCCTACAAAAATCTCTATGTCTGGCACCCCCATACGAAATATGGTTACCCTTTTGTGCTGAGCCGTGCCTCTAAGGCTCGCCTCAAGGTTATCTCCATGCGGAACCAAACTGGTGACGTGTCGGAACTTCCGTCCACGTCTTCCCTAGCTGTCATCAGTTGACTGGCTGCCGTTGGTGAGGGGAGTGGATTGGGGTGGTTGTTTTGTGAAACGGTTAGCAGTGAAAGTACTGGCAAGAGGACTTCTATTCGAGCTGGCGAGAAGAGAGGTTGTTTTGGACAAGAGAACTACAAGAAAGACTGCTAGCCCGGGACGGTGTAGCAACTATTGGTGTTCTAGCCAAGGAACGAGAGAGAGGGGTTCGGCAGGCGAGCGTACCTAAGTCCTAAATTGGTTTGTTACGCGAACTCGCCGCCGGTCCCCACTCTCAAAGGAGGGCCAGCCCATAGGGGCCTGTGTTAGTTGTAGTCACTACTTTGTGTTGGTGCCCCAACTCTATGAGCGTTGGCCGGTACTGTGCGTGTTCGAGGCTCGCAAACGGTGACGGCGTGCTGACAGGGGCGGGTGGTAGGACGCGAGGATGCGTCATTAAGTTTCGGAGAAATGATAGACAGCTAGCACGCTGTGTGGCCGAACGCGGGTGCGGTGTTACGTACTGCTTGAGGAGGGCAGTAGAGTAGTGTGTGTATTACGAAGACGATTGTTAGCGGAGGTTGGATACCTCGCTGTTGAAGGGTGTATTTACTGAACTGTTTTGTTCAGTGGAGGTCGGAGCCGCATGACTCGACCTGGTGTTCTATTAGCTCGAACTCACTGTATAGTTTGCTATGTTTATCGTTGCCTGTACACGTCGCTATGTTTGAAGTAAATTCCTTGTTAGTGTATACCTACCTGGCGGAAGACGCCGTGTAAGTTCGTAGGTGATTTTTATATTGTTAACGAGGAGTTTTTTTGTGGTTTTAGAATACATTATCTGTGTTCTAGTTGAACTGTGATCATTCTTTTGTTCTTCGCTATTTTGTGCATGGCTTTTCTACCCATTTCCTACCGGAGCCTTCCCTTACGGGGTCCGGCCGCCCAGGGGGTCTGACGCGGGCATACAGGGTGCCGAGTCCCCAATATTATCCGCCTAGTGGGGCTCAGTGCCATCTGAAAACAATGCTGTATGAATCATTTCCCCAAAGTATTATTGTGTAATCATGACGGAGTACAAATATGAATAATAAACTATCTTCCAGGTATCTTGTGACACAGATGATTTAACCACAAATTGCCTAACATGCTGCATTTAATTTAGGTATAATTTGGTCAATGTGACTTTTCCAACACCAGGTGTTGTCAGTAACTGTTATGAGACATTTAGTATTGATAATTGTACCAATCATTGTTACTGTCTCCATCTTTATATCTCCCTGTACAACCCAGGTTCACTGTCTCCATCTATCTACCTGTACCACTCAGTGTAACTGTCTCCATCTATCTACCTGTACCACTTTGTGTCACTGTCTCCATCTATCTAACTCTACCACTCAGTGTCACTGTTTCCATCTATCTGTCTCCCTGTAACACCCACTGTAACTCTCAATCTCTCTATCTCCCTGTACCAACCAGTGTCACTGTCTCCATCTATCTATATCCCTTTACCACCCAGTGTCACTGTCTGCATCTATCTATCTCCCTCTACGACCCAGTGTCACTTTCTTCAACTCTCTATCTCCCTGTGCCACTCAGTGTCACTGCCTCCATCTATCTCTCTCCCTGTTCCACCCAGTGTCACTGTCTCCACCTATCTATCTACCTGTAACACCCAGTGTCACTCTCTCCTATCTATCTCCCTATACCACTCACTGTCTGTGTCTCAATCTATCTACCTCCCTGTAACAGTCAGTGTCACTGTCTCCATCTATCTATCTCCCTGTACCACTCGGTGTTACTGTCCCCATCTATCTATCTCGCTGTACCACTCAGTGTCCCTGTCTCCATCTATCCATCTCCCTGTACCAGTCAGTGTCACTGTATCCATCTATCTCCCTGTACCGGTCAGTTTCACTGTCTCCAATTATTTCTCTCGCTGTACCATTCAGTGTAACTGTCTCCATCTATCTATCTCCCTGTAACACACAGTGTCACTTTCTCCATCTATCTATTTCCCTGTGCCCCTTAGTGTCACAGGGAGATAGATGGAGAAAATGACACTGACTGGTACAGCTAGATAGATAGATGGAGACAGTGACAGTGAGTGGTACAGGGAGATAGATAGATTGAGACAGTTAGAGTGAATGGTACAGTGAGATAGATGGAGGGAGACAGTGACACTGAGTGCTACAGCGAGATAAATAGATGGAGTCAGTGACACCGAGTGTTACGGGGAGGTAGATAGATGGAGACAGTGACAGTGAGTGTAGAGGGAGATAGATAGATAGATTGATGGGCACAGTGACACTGGGTGTTACAGGGAGGTAGATAGTTGTATACATTAACACGGTCTGGTACAGGGGTTAGATAGATGGAGAAAGTGACAGTGAATGGTACACGGAGATAGATAGATGGAGACAGTGACACTGAGTGGTACAGCGAGATAGATAGTTGGAGATTCCCTGTATAACTCAGTGTCACTGTCTCCTATCTTTCTCTCTGTACCACTCAGTGTCACTGTCTCCATCTCTGTATCTCCCTGTACCACCCAGTGTCACTGACTCCATTCATCTATCCCACTGTAACATCCAGTGTCACTTTCTCCTTCTATCTCCCTGTGCCAATCAGTGTCACTGTCTCCATCTATGTATCTCCCTGTATCATTCAATGTCACTGTCTCCATCTATCTGTCTCCCTGTACCACTCCTTGTTAGTGTCTCCATCCATCTATCTCCCTGTACCAATCAGTGTCACTGTCCCCATCTGTCTGTCTCTCTGTAACAATCATTGTAACTGTCTCCTTCTATCTATCTCCCTGTAGCACTCATTTTCACTGTCTCCATCTAACTATCTCCCTGTACCACCCAGTTTCAATGTTTTCGTCTATCATCCTGTACCACTCAGTGTCACTGTCTCCATCTAGCTACCTGTACCACTCAGTGTCACTGTCTCCATCTATCTACCTGTAACACCCCGTGTCACTCTCCATCTATCTATCTCCCTGTGGCACCCAGTGTCACTGTCTGCATCTATATATTTCCCTCTAACAACCAATGTCACTGTCTCCACCTATCTAACTCCCTGTACCACCCAGTGTCACTGTCTGCATCTATCTATCTCCGTGTACCATCCAGTGTAACTTTGTCCATCTACCTATCTCCCTATGCCTCTCAGTGTCACTGTCTCCTATCTCTCTCCCTGTTCCACCCAGTGTCACTGTCTCCATCTATCTATGTCCCTGTGCCAATGAGTGTTTATGTCTCCATCTATCTCTCACCCTTTTCCACTCAGTGTCACTGTCTCCATCTGTTTCTCTCCCTGTACATCCTAGTGTCAATGTTTCCATTTATCTATCTCCCTGTACCAGTCAGTGTCACTGTCTCCGTCTATCTATCTCGCTGTACCACTCAGTGACACTGTCTGCATCTATCTATCTTCCTGTACCAACCAGTGTCACTTTTTCCATTCATCTATCTCCCTCTGACACTCAGTGTCCCTTTTTCCATTTGTCTCTCTCCCTGTTCCACGCAGTGTTACTGTCTCCATCTATTTATCTCCCTGTACCACCCAGTGTCACTGTCTCCATCTATCTACCTGTATCACTCAGTGTCACTGTCTCCATCTATCTATCTTCCTGTAACACCCACTCTCAATGTGTCCACCTATCTATCTCCCTCAAACAGTCAGTGTCACTGTCTCCATCTATCTATCTCCCTGTAACATTCAGTTTCACTGTCTCCATCTATCTATCTCGCTGTACCAATCAGTGTCACTGTCTACATCTATCTATCTCCCTGTACAACTCGGTGTCATTGTCTCCATCTATCTATCTCCCTGTAACACTCAGCGTCACTGTGTCCATCTATCTATCTCCCTTTACCACCCAGTTTCACTGTCTCCTTCAACCTATCTCTCTATACCACTCACTGTCTCTGTTTCCATCTATCTATCTCCTTGTACCAGTCAGTTTCATTGCCTCCATCTAACTATCTATCTCCCTGTACCACTTACTGTCACTGTCTACATCTATCTAACTTCCTGTACCAGTCAGTGTCACTGTCTCCACCTATCTATCTCCCTGTACCACCCAGTGTCACTATCTCCATCTATCTATCTCCCTTTACCACTCACTGTCACTGTCTCCATCTGTCTATCTCCCTGTACCACTCGGTGTCACTGTCCCCATTTATCTGTCTCGCTGTACCAATCAGTGTCACTGTCTCCATCTATCTATCTCCCTGTACCACTCACTGTCACTGTTTCCATCGTAATTTCTAGCTGTACCATTCAGTGTCACTCTCCATCTATCTATCTCCCTGTACCACCCAGTGTCACTTTCTCCATCTATCTATCTCCTTGTGCCACTGTGCGTCACGGGAAGATAGATAGATGGAGAAAGTAACAATGACTGTCACAGGGAGATAGATAGATGGGGACAGAGACAGTGAATAGTACAGGGAGATAGTTAGATAGAGACAGTGACAGTGAATGGTACATGGAGATAGATAGATGGAGAGAGTGATAGTGAGTGGTACATGGAGATAGATGGAGACAGTGACACTGAGTGGTACAGCGAGATAGATCCATGGAAACAGTGACACTGACTGGTACAGGGAAATAGATAGATGGAGACAGTGACAGAGAGTGTTAGAGCGAGATAGATAGATAGAGACATTGACACTGAGTGGTACAGCGAGATAGATAGATGGAGACAGTGACACCGAGTGGTACACGGAGGTAGATATATGGGGACAGTGACGGTGAGTGTTACAGAGAGATAGATAGATGGAGACAGTGACAGTGGTTGGTACAGGGAGATAGAGAGATGGGGACAGTGACATTGACTGGCACCCGGTGTTACATAGATGAAGACAGTGACAGTGTTACATGGAGATAGATAGATGGAGAGAGTGACACTGAGTTATACAGCGAGATAGATAGATGGAGACTCCCTGTACAACTCAGTGTCACGTTCTCCGTCTATCTCCATGTACCACTCAATGTCTCTGTCTCCATCTATCTCTCTCCCTGTACCAATCAGTGTCACTGTCTCCATCTATCTGTCTCCCTGTACCACCCCTTGATACTGTCTCCATCTATGTATGTACCTGTACCAACCACTGTCACTGTCTCCATTCATCTATCTCCCTGTACCAACCAGTGTCACTGTCTCTATTCATCTGTCTATCTGTACCACCCAGTGTCACATTTTCCATCTATCAATCTCCCTGTGACACTCACTGTCACTGTCTCCCTCTATCTATCTACATGTACCACTCAGTGTCACTGTCTCCATCTCTCTGTCTCCCTGTACCACTCCTTGTTACTGTCTCCATCTATCTCCCTGTAACTCTCAGTGTTACTGTCTCCATCTTTCTATCGTCCTGAACCACTCAGTGTCACTGTTTGCATCTCTCTGTCTCCCTGTAGCAATCATTGTAACTGTCTTCTTCTATCTATCTCCCTCTACCACTCATTGTTACGGTCTCCATCTATATATCTCCCTGTACCACCCAGTTTCACTGTCTCCATCTATTTACCTTTACCACTCAGTGTCACTGTCTCCGTTTATCTAACTGTACTACTCAGTGTCTCTCTCTCCATCTCTCTATCTCCCTTAATCACTCAATTTCACTGTCTCCAATTTGTCTCCCTGTACCAATCATTGTAACTGTCTCCTATCTGTCTATCTCCCTCTTCCTCTCATTGTTACTGTCTCCATTTCTCTATCTTCCTCTACCACCCAGTTTCACTGTCTCCATCTATCTACCTGTACCACTCAGTGTCACTGTCTCCATCTATCTACCTGTACCACTCAGTATCACTGTCTCCATCTATCTACCTGTACCATTCAGTGTCACTGTCTCCATCTGTCTGTCTCCCTTACCACCCAGTGTCACTGTCTCCATCTATCTGTCTCCTGTACCACCCAGTGTCACTGTCTCCATCTATCTATCTCCCTGTTCCAACCAGTGTAACTGTCTCCATCTCTCTATCTCCCTGTACCACCCAGTGTCACTGTCTTTATCTAACTCCCTGTACCAACCAGTGTCACTTTCTCCGTCTATCTATTTCCCTGTACCACCCAGAGTCACTCTCTCCATCTATCTACCTGTATCACTCAGTGTCACTCTCTCCTATTTATCTTCCTGTACCACCCAATGTCACTTTCTCCATCTTCCTATCTCCCTGTGCCACTCAGTGTCACTGTCTCCATCTATCTCTCTCCCTGTGCCACCCAATGTCAATGTCTCCATCTATCTACCTGTATCAATCAGTGTCACTGTCTCCATCTATCTATCTTCCTGTACAACCCAGTGTCACTGTCTCCATCTATCTATCTCGGTGTAACACTCAGTGTCACTCTCTCCATCTGTCTATCTCCCTGTACCAGTTAATGTCATTGTCTCCATCTATCTATCTCGCTGTATCATTCGTTATCACTGTCTCCATCTATCTATCTCCCCGTACCACTCAGTGTCACTGTCTCCATCTATCTATCTCCCTGTAACAGTGTCATTGTCTCTTTCTATCTATCTCCCTGTACCACCCAGTGTCACTCTTCATCTATCTATCTGTACCACTCACTGACTCTGTATTCATCTATTTATCTCCCTGTACCAGTCAGTGTCACTGTCTCCGTCTATCTGTCTCGCTGTACCACTCAGTGTCACTGTCACCATCTATCTATCACCCTTTACCACTCACTCTCACTGTCTCCATCTATCTATCTCCCTGTACCATTCAGTGTCACTAGTAGTAATAGGATACCTTGGGCCACCATCCTGCATAAATTCGAAGGAAAGGTAGTCGAAAGCCGAGAAAATAAAATGTGAGCGTTTCCTTTAGGGGTCACATTCCATCGACGTCTAGGTCTAGCCAATGGACATTTTCCGTTTGGTATTCCGCCTAGAAGCGTGTGCACCCCTGTCCCCTAATAGGTTAGAGTTGTTATCCTGCAAAAATAGCCAGGATAGGTAGTCGAAAGCCGAGATAAAAATATGTGATCGTTTCCTTTAGGGGACGTTCCATCTACGTCTAGGTCTAGCCAGTGGACATTTTCCGTGATGTTTTCCGCCAAGAACCGTGTGCAACCCTGTCCCCTTCATAGGTAGGGTTGGTTATCCTGCAAAAATACTCAGGAAATGTAGTCGAAACCCGAGATAAAAGATGTGAGCGTTTGGTGTTGGGGAGGTATTCCTCCATTTTGAAATGATGGTTAATGTGGGGAAAAGGGAAGGATTGAAAAAGGCTTTTGACTAGTAGAATAGATTATTTAGTCATGAAGGAGAAGAAAATTGTTAAAGGATGTGAACTAGGTGATGGGTGATGGTGGGAATTAGCGGTAAGAGGTGAAAACCATTTTAATATTATAGTGAACCCCTGGTACGTCATCCATGTTAGTATGATACACGTCCGCCGCCATGGTACATAGTGAGATGCTTCAGAGGTGTTACGTAAGAATTTAAAATAATCACCGCGCTGACGTCGTGTTCCACGACGTGTCGACTCATCCTTTTTAATAATGTCGGAAGGAAGTCAGCCGCCAGGTTGTGAAGAAGGGATTTAGACAGTAGACTAAGGTGATGATGTAAGTAAGGCGTTGCCGTAACGCCGTGGTATGGAGCCCTAGGTGCCACCGTGAGGATGGGTATTGAAAAAGAGCTGTAATAAAGTCCTCCCTGCGCCACTGTGGGGATAGGCAAGGGATTAGGCATTGAGTGAAGATCCCCCGACACGTGTAAACAAGCTAAACTCTGCGTAAGCACAAACAGTCTCATACTCATTCAGGAGCACATACAGTCACGTACAAGTGCAGTCACGTGTGGGGAGAGGTTCACCTTGGGCCCAGAGAGAGAAAACAAGACGCTGTAGAACAGTTTTTATTGCATATTCAAAAGATCATACAGTCAGCAGTTGTGAATCGTGCAAATCACACAAGTGAGCAATAATCAAAAGTATAGCATACAAATGGTCACAGCTAGCAGAACATACAGTCTGTGGTTGCGAATAATGTTTTATTGCACGCATCACACCACCATTCATGCCTGTCATTACACAAGCGAGCAATAACCTCCGCCTTGGAGTTACAATAATCGCCGGTGTGCGTGTGTACCAGGGGAATAGAGCATCGTCTACGCAGGTTTTGTGAAAACGTTGCAGGGTACTACATCCCATGCCCCGCGCAAAGGCGCAGTGCAAATGAGGAAAAGTATATGGAATCAGTCGGTCATCTGGAACTAGGTTAGATCGCACAGCATGAATATAGTTATGATATAGATTTTCGGAGGTGAGCGTGAATTCCGAAATGTTGGCGGTGATGTGGAACACCGTGTAAGAAGCTAGACTTCGCAGGGAATGGGGTTGCCTGAGACACACATGGCACTTGCACGATTTGGAGGCCGTGCACGTGGGTAAGAAAGAGTCGGTTTGAGGTTGATAGTATTTGGCACACTGCTTGCATAGGGATGGACTGTCCAGCCCGAGCTATGAGCCCCATGATGACGCAGGTAGAGGACCCTAGGTGAATCGAGGGGAACACACACAATCATGTACCTTTGGAAAGAAAAAACTACCGTATTGTCCCATAAAAATTCCAAAATTTAATGTTAGAAGTGGAACCGCAAGGGACGGTGACGGTGTCAATTAACCCGAATAGAAACGTAAAAGCCTCCTCGCCCAGAGTAATTGTATACACGTAGTAAGCTGGGTTGTCGTCATGCTCCTCGGAATCGCGTAGGGCAAACGAGAAAGGACCAACCTGAAAGTAAGTATCGTTAAGGTAAAATTGGTCGAGGAGGGGGGAGTTAACTTTGGCAAAGTAAAAGATGCCTAAGGCAAGCTCGCCCACCTAACACACACTGACAGCCCCTGCAATATAGGCAGGGTAAGCATTAACAAGAGCGCAGCAAATATCTAGTTCGCAGAAAGTATGCAGTAGGCGCTTGACAAAGTCCAAATGATCTAGTCTAACGGGAGTGAATTCGGTAAACCATACAGCGGTTCCCACAAGTTTATCCAAGTCCTTCTGGGTTTTTAGCATACTATCCGACCCGTTGAAACATCTCCCTCGAGGCCTCATGGCGAGGGCTCAATAGCAAGGAGATACGATTTCGACGAATCATACACACCCTTGTACACCAAGTTCAGGGCGACGGCCTTTGAATTGATACACGTCAAATCGGAGACGGTAATGACATCACTGTAGCGCTGCGGTAGGAATGCCTGGACCACACCGGCGTCGGGGCCCTGTAGGGTCAACAGGACCGCCAGACAGTATTTCGTGGAGATGCGTTTGGCCCTGGTAATGGGATAGGGTGTATGAGCATCCAAAGAGGAGACGCTGACGGCAGCGTAGGCGAAGGCCTCCTCGAATCGCTTAGCAAGATCCATTGTGGCTGAAACAAAGAAGTAAAAATGACGTCAGCCTCCGGCAATAAAAGGAGGCCGCACGTACGCGACTCGAACAGTGTGGCTCACCAGCTAGAACCGTAAGTATTATTACTTGACTACAAGTGTTCATAATAACGCCATATCTTAGAGTAGAAGATAAATGTATTTATTAATGTGTAGAGAATGGCTCGCAGATTTGAGATTGAGGACACGATCAGGAGACAGTACAGACGGTACAATGCCATAGGGACACAGCATACGGAACGATTATTACCCCCCGAGGATAATAGCGATCACGTGGGACATTTCATAGCCAGCGTGAACGCCCTCTTTGAGTATGTGTTGCAGGATGTAATCGATAGTGACATGGTAGGGATAACGATCCAGAATCAAGTAAACCAAAACGACAAGCCCATAGGGATCAGCGTTAGGAGGAAAGATTAGTTATTGGGAAAGGTGGTTTGGAGTGTCTTTGAAATAGTGTCACAGTCTAACGCTCGATTTAACGCCTTGGACACGCTTGTCGTTACGGTGCATTCGGTCACAATGCACGCAGGGTTTGGACGGGGTATTAAGACTAAGGGCAGACCGCTCTCGGTAATGGCGCAACTCAAGAGAAGTATCGTGGAGGTGAAGTCAGAGGAAAATTGTTTAGCTCACGCTATAATAATAGCGATTGCGAGATTAGAAAATGATGCAAATTATAAGGCGTACCGTCAAAGTCGGAAGATACGTCCCGTAGTTCAATCGTTGCTACAAGAGACAGGTATTGATCTGTCTAGGGTGGGGGCATCCCCGAACTTAACAGGTTCCAAGAACACTTTCGGGACTATAAGATAGTCGTGTATCAAGGTCTTTGGTGTGACGACATAACGTTTAAGGGCAGGTCGACTCATCCAAACATCTTAACCTACTCTACGACGAAGTTGAAAGACATTATCACGTGATAGCTAACCTCACTGTGGCAATGGCCAAAAGATACATATGTAATGCATGCCATAAAAGTTGTGGGCGAGATACTAACCATGTCTGTGACCAGACATGTAGCGATTGTACGGTGAGCCCCCCGTGCGCGTTCTCCGGCGTTCGCATACCCTGCGACGAATGTAACAGACATTTCAGAATTCGGACGTGTTTCGCGAACCATAAGCAGAGCACTACAAAGAAAAAATCCGTATGTGAACGTAAACGGTTTTGTGCGACGTGTGGACTGCTCGTGACGGATGCCAGACACGAATGTAACAAGGTATTCTGTGCCAACTGTAAGCAGAAGAGGGACGCGGGTCACTTGTGCTGTTTGAGGCCGTTAAAGGACGCGCTTCCCGACGCTAGTGATAAGGTTCTATACGTATTTTATGATTTTGAGACTACACAAAATAACCTGTACTCTGATAAAGCCACACTACAGTACCTGATCTCGTCTGCGTTCAGCAATTCTGTTCGCAGTGCGAAGATGCGGAATACTGCGGAGAGTGCGTGCGATGCGGTCAGAGGAGGCAGTCGTTCTGGGACGACCCGGTAGGGGACCTGTTAACATATCTATGGAGGCCCCGCCCTTGGGCCAATAAGATCGTAGCTATTGCACATAACGCCAAGGCCTTCGACTTGCATTTCATTCTGAATAGGGCGATCATCTTGAAATGGAAGCCGGAACTGATCATGAGCGGCCTAAAGATCATGTGTATGAGGATGGAGCTCCTCGTATTTCTGGACAGCGTATCCTTCCTTCCGTGTGCATTGCGTAAACTGCCAGAAGCGTTCGGACTGTCGGCCTCCAAGTCCTGGTACCCCATTATTTTAATACCGCGGAAAACCTAAACTATGTAGACCCCATTCCCGACATCTCGTATTATGGAGTGCACGAGATGGGGGAAGAGGAGAGGAAAGACTTTCTCGGCTGGTACGAGAGGCAGAGATCCAAGTCCTTCGAAAATATACACGTATTGTAATCCTATTGTCAGGATGACGTCACCGTGTTAAGGCAGGCGTGTCGGGTGATTAGACGCAAGTTCATGCAGATAGGACACATCTACTTCTTTGTCGAGTCGATTACGATCGCGTCAGCATGCAATAAGGTGTTACGCAAGCGGTTTCTGAAACCCGACACCATAGGTCTCATTCCGAAGGGAGGGTACACGTGTAATAACAGGTATAGCAAGAAGGCCCAGATGTGGCTCATACATATGGAACACGCGGACGGGAAGAACATAATGCATTGTCGCAACGGGCGAGAATACAAACCGCCGGAAGTACCTCGCATTAGCGTGGAGTGTTACTGCCCCGAGACGAATACAATATACGAGTTTTCTGGCTGTTTCTGGCATGGGCGCACTTGCCAGCCATTCCGGGATGTCACCACCCTGAGCGGCGATACCCTAGC
>Ga0123355_10007529_pt1 | contig 16337 bp, 14 predicted proteins | sample TergutEmb28metaG_3_FD_89872 | JGI IMG/M metagenome (GOLD analysis project Ga0123355, IMG submission 89872) | Embiratermes neotenicus P1 segment gut microbial communities from Petit-Saut dam, French Guiana - Emb289 P1 | ecosystem: Host-associated > Arthropoda: Insects > Digestive system > Gut ...
GATCACACGGCTGCGGCCAATCTTGAGGATGTCCACCTGATGCACGTCCTCGGGAAATGCGACGGCCTTGGGAAGGCGAACCGCCTGGCTCCGATTGCTGGTGAAGACGGTCGAACTGGTCATGGCCGGCTCCTGGTTGTGATATGCAATTGGGATATACGTAGCGCGGGACTAGGAAATAGACAAGCCCTTCTCCCGCGGCTGCCGCATCGGCCGAACTGGCAGGCGTCCCGCGGAGGCGGCCCGCCCCATCCAGCAGTTCGTGACCAGGTCCGGCTGGTCCACCCAGCGCGCCATCGAACACGTTGTGAGCATGGGCGCGCGCGCCCGACCGGAGAACTGATAGCCGAGCTGCTCGATGCGGCAGGCGGTGACCGCTGGCCTGGTGCAGCCTCGACGCGCGGATCCCGCGCGCAGCCGTCGGCGACAAGTTCCGACCGACAATCCAGCCAGCGCCAAGCGAGCGGGAGGACACGCGATGACCTCCCTGATCGATTCCGCACTCGCCCCTGGCCGCCCGCAACCTGCCGGTGTTCCCGTGCTCAAGCGCCAAGACCCCTTGCATCAGCAAGGCGGAAGGCGGGCGCGGATTCCGTGACGCCACCTGCAACGGCGCGGCCGATCTTGCAGGAGCGCGTGCATCAGCCGTGATCGCTCGTCATTGAGCCGCGTGCGACTGACAACGAAACCGCACACAAGCAGTGGCTCTGGGGCCTCCCAAGGCGAGCGTCGGGCAGTAAGGATCGCAGCCCTTGACCCAGTCGCCCACCTCGGCAGTTACTTAACAAGTTGTATTTCGCAGGAACGTTCTATGGGCGGACATACCCCCGACTGTTGGGGTTTCAAATCATCGCGCTATCGACTGAGAGCAATCGATCAGAAGGAAACAAACCGCAGACTCCGCGCGGAAAGGCTCGCCGCGGAAAGAGCTGCGGCGCAAAGGGCTGCTGCGGAGCGGAAGCGTCGCGAAGTCTTGGCCCAACGGGTAAACAAGGCAAAAGGGACACTATCCGACCTCGAGGCGCGGCTCTCGCGCCTTGCCCTGGCAACCGAAGGGCTTCGGGCCCAGTTTCCGATGGAGCAGGTGGATCTCACGATCCCGAGACTCTCGATACCTAACGTCGAAGCTCCGGAGTTATTGGAAAACCTTGCCGCGAAGGTGACAGGCGAATTGGAGAAGGCGGAAGCCGCACTTCTGTCGATCGGCAAGAAGGCCAGGGCAAACTCGGAGTTTCGCAACGCGGCACAGAGTGCCGCCAAACTGTGCGCGGCCAAGTCCGTGTCGGCCGAAGACGTCCTGGCTCAGTTCATGCAACTGACCAAGGCAAACCGCGATCAAAAGCTGGTCTTGGACAGACGCGCCCAGCTGGACCGGATCATCGGGCGCTACCCGCAAGGCGATCTCGTCAGGGTACTGGCGAAACTGAAGCCCCTGATCGTCGAGGCACTGTCCACCGATTCCGACTCGAGGTTCGACGGTCTCGAAATCGAAATCCGGCGCCAGATCCAGGACATGAATGCCGCAAACGTGCTGGCGAAAGCCAATGCCGCAAAGGCCGAAGGGCTTCTGGAGGCCCTGGAGAAGGCAATTCCGTTGGGAGAGGACCAACTCAAGCAGCGCCTCGAACTGGTGCGGGCCGGCGCAATCGCGTTGCCGGACGGACTGGAAACCGAGGTTCATGGTGCCATTGCCAGCGCCCAACGCGACCGCCGCGTCAGGGAACAGGCGCTGGCTTCGGCCATCATGAGGGATACGCTTTCCGACCTGGGATACGAGGCTTCTCCGGTCGACGAGACCCTGTTTGTCAAGGGCGGTAGAGTCTTTTTCCGCAGGGCCGGATGGGACGACTATTGCGTCCGGCTAATCGTCCGGCCCGAAGAAGAAGAGCTCAGCTTTAATCTCGTGAAGATGGACGATGTGACCGAAGACGCCGGGAATCCCGCGCGGGACGCGGATCTCGATGAGGAACACGCCGCCTGTGTGGGGTACCTGGAGTTCGCGGACACGCTGAGGGCCAGGGGTTTGGAGACGGAGGTGTTTCGGCGGCTTCCCGCCGGCGAGTTGCCGGTTCAAAGGGTGCGGACAAGCGACGTACCATTGCCATCGCTGTCATCGTCGCGCAGATCGCGGAAGGCGCCACCAGCGCGCAAACGCCAGCCGAAATGACTGAGCCAAACCCGCAGAACGAGAATAAGGGCGAACCTGCAGCTCCGAAATGGCCGCGCTGGATAGACGACATCAGGCGGCTCCTGCCGATCCGGTCACAATTCATATTGACCGGAAACATCAGGGACGTGTTTCTCACCCCGGCCGCGACCGGACCCTATCTCGCACCGTTGATCAGCTGCCTGTGGAGCTTTCTCGAGCAGAAAGGGTTCAATATCCTCATCATCTACGATCCTATCGATGGCATAAGGGTGATGCCCGAAACCGCGGCGACGCGGGACTTGGCGCCAAATGCCCTGGGGTTGCAGCTTCGCGATGGCGTGATGCCCGCCAATCTAGACACGCTCGCGGGCGTTGTGCGGAGGGCGGTGACGTCACGCGAAGTACGAGCCAGCATCGTCATCGATTACGCGTCGCGGATCACCGCCGCGCCCCAGACACCGGAACCCAACGAGCACAAGTTTTATTCGGTGATGGAAAAGCTGTCGTTTGTCGCCAATCCGGTGATCCGACGCGGGGACCAGCCGAATTCCTCGACTCCGCTGTTCAATCCCGTCTTCTGGCTCCTGAACAGGAGCCAAGACATGCCATCGTGGCTGTCCCTCGACAGCGAGCGCATCTCCTCCGTAACGCTGGCGCGTCCGGAGTATGAGGTGCGCCTCAGTGCGGCAGAGGTTCTCGCGCCGCAATTCCACGCCGCAGATGGGGTGCGCACTGCCGTGCCCATTTTTGCCGAGCAGTTCGCGTCTGGCACAGACGGCATGACGCTCCAGGCCATGGTCGAGATTGCACAGTTGGCCAGGGCCAATCGTTTGGATCTATCCGAAGTGGATGACGCCGTGCGGGCATTCAAGGTCGGGGCGACCGACAACCCGTGGCGAAAGGATTACCTCAAGGAGAAAATAAGGTCCGCGGACAAAGTCATCTTGGAACGCGTCAAGGGGCAACACCAAGCCGCCGTCAAGTCGATCGACATATTGATGCGATCAGTGATGGGACTGACGGGGGCCCACACGAAATCCGGCGGAAGCCGCCCGCGCGGTGTATTGTTTTTTGCGGGTCCCACCGGAGTCGGGAAGACAGAGTTGGCGAAGACACTCACGGAAATTCTGTTCGGGGACGAGAAGGCCTACATTCGCTTCGACATGAGCGAATTCTCCGAGGAGCACACCAGTGCGCGCCTTTTAGGGGCGCCACCCGGCTACATAGGATACGAGGCGGGCGGCGAACTCACCAACGCCGTGAAGGGCAGGCCGTTCAGCGTCATACTGTTTGACGAGATCGAGAAGGCCCATCCGAGACTTCTAGACAAGTTCCTCCAGATCCTGGAGGACGGAAGGCTCACCGACGGGCGCGGCGACACCGTCTACTTCTCTGAATCAGTGATCGTTTTCACGTCGAACCTTGGAATCTACGGCGAGGATGAAAACGGCGAGCGGGTGCAGATCGTGCATCCGAACGAACCCTACGAAGACGTTGAGCGAAAAATCCGTACAGCCATAGAGGAGCATTTCAAGTTCCGGTTGTCGCGGCCGGAACTGCTGAACAGGATCGGGGACAACATCGTCATCTTCAACTTCATCAGGGTCGACGCCGCCAGGCAGATTCTTGCCGGCATGCTCGAAAACGTCATCGAACGCGTCCGGGTGGAGCACAAGGTCAATTTGAGCTTGGCACCCAAGGCGCTGGAAACGATCGACGCGTGGTGCACCACGGACTTGACCAATGGGGGCCGGGGAATCGGCAATCGCTTGGAGTCGATCCTAGTGAACCCCCTTGCGCGGGCCCTGTTCCAGGGAGAGGCCTTCCCGGATGGCTCGAACCTCGTGATTGAGGAGATAATGGAGGCCGATCGGGTCTTTTCCGTTCTCCTGAAATGAAGAGCCTCGTCAACAAGGCATACTACCCTGTTTCCGTGCTCGGTTAAGGGAGGCCGATCGGGATTTGGCTGCAGGGCTGTTCCTTTCATTGCCGCTCCTATTTCGCGAGACACCTGGAAGTTGCCGAACGACCACGCAACAGATGTCGCTGCGATTGTGGTTTGGTGCCACGACGTTGCCCGGAACGGGCTTGACGGCATCTCTATCAGTTGAGGCGAGCCGTTCGACCAGCCAGACGCTCTCCTTGCCTTGCCGGGGGAGCTTGGCTCATGGTGTCCCCGGTCGGCGAAGAAGGATACGGGCCGGGGGCGATCTAGAAATGGAGGGCCGGATGCGGGTCTCGGCCGATGCAGAAGGTCTCTGAATGATCGGGATGCCTCGGCCCGGTGACCTCGAGAGAATCGAGGAGGGATGTCTCGACCGCGGGTTGTAGATGGATGGCTCGTCGTGGCGAAGTTGGCGATGGGATAGATGGCGCTGGTCAAGACTTGTCCCACTTGTGGACGCAAGAACAGTCCGGCATCTCCCTTTTGCGAAGAGTGCGGAGTAAGTCTCGTCACGGTTGCTCCGGCGAGTGACGCCGACGAGACGAGACCGGGCGGCAAGCCACCATCGGGCAATGGAACCGGGATTGTCTGTCCGGATTGCGGCGGCCGAAATGACGCCCAAGCTGACCGATGCGTTTACTGCAACTTTCGGTTTGTACACGGGAAGGAGGGCGCGCAAGTTTTTTGCGTCGATCTCTGCTGGCCCTGGGGCAAGGAACGGCTGGAGAATTGCCTGCGTATCGGCCGCGAAGCTCCGGCTCCAGAAGATCTGATCAGGAAGATCCTAGCGTTCGGGTACGACAACGTCTCGCGCGTGCACGCCGACATGATCCGCGACAATTTGGGCCGGAGCGTTTCGGTGGTCGATCTGGGGTCCACGAATGGGACGTTTGTCGATGGGATCAAGATTCCGTCAAACAATCCCGTTGTCCTGAAAAACGGAGCAGTCGTGCGATTTGCGGCCGGTTTGTCCGTCGTGGTCTCAATCACCGACGAAGGTGAACAGGTGTCGGTATGAAGTTTGAATGCGTTGCGCTTACGCACAAAGGCCTTCACCGGAAGAATAACGAGGACGCCGTCTACTGTGACGGGTGGATGCGAAATCTGTCGACCGACCAGCCGGTCAGGGTGCCCCTTTCGCCAAGCCCACACGGCATTCGAATATTTGCTGTGGCAGACGGTCTCGGTGGCCACTTGTCCGGCGAGATGGCCAGCCAACTCGTCTTGTCTCGCCTGGCGGAAACAGCCTTCGGAACAGATGAACCGGTCGAGAGTGTCCTAACCAAGTTCATTGAAGAATCCCACAAGGAATTGGTCGAACTTTCGAGGGCAACACCGAGGCATCGGGGAATGGGCACGACGATTGCCGGCATTGTCGTGTCCTCGATCGGGGATGTTCACATCTTTCACGTTGGGGATAGTCGCATCTATCGCCGTGAAGACCGTTATTTGCAGCTGCTCACCAAGGATGATCGCCCCGACGATGGGACATTCGGGGACCCGGAATCGGTATCGAATGCCAAGTCCATGCTTCTTCAATGCGTGGGCGGGGTCGGCGACCTTGTCGGAATCAAGCCCCATGTGGAGCGGATTAATCTCGGCGAGAAGCCCGAGGTCTTCCTTTTGTGCTCCGACGGCCTGTCCGACATGATTGCCCAGGATGACATCGAAGAAGCCCTCGCGGACAACCACGAGAAAACCGTCAGTAGTCTTTTCGATCGCGTTTGCCGGGCCGGGGCAAAGGACAATGTTTCCATCATCATCGTCGAAGTCCTGAGGGACGTGAGTCCGGCAGATGACCAAGCTGCACCAGGCGGGCACGAAACGTCTGGAGTTCAATCGTGAGCGAATCGACAAGACGCGACGGCAGCGTCGATGGCACCCGGCGCGATGCACAGGCACCAGAGGGGAAGACCAGGCTCGACTTGCCGCAGGGCGCGAATGCGCCTTCGGGATACTCCGCGATTCCGGCGGAATTGGCTGCGCAATACCAGATCGTCTCGGCCCTCCCGGCACAGGGCGCGGAGGCGGATCTTTTTCTCGTTCAGAAATCCGGCACCGAACAAAAGTTCGTCCTGAAGCTTTACCGGCGCGGTCTCAAGCCGAAGGCCGAGGTCGTTGATAAGCTGAGGTCGTGCAGTCGCGAGCACGTCGTCGAGATCGTGGCGTGCGGAGAGAGCGACGGGCAGTGGTACGAGGCACTGGAATATGGGGCTTACGGAACATTGCGAGACCTGTTACGGGAGGGTCCGATCAAAGAGACCCAAATGCTGGACGTGGTCCGCGAACTCCACGCGGCTATAGAGCACATCCACGCGCAGGGGATTATCCACCGCGACCTTAAGCCGGAAAACATCCTGATCCGGACGCTGCAGCCGCTGGACTTGATGCTGGCGGATTTCGGGATAGCGTCGCTGAGCGAGGCGACGCAGCATTTCACGACGAAGAGCAGGACCATCAAATACGGGGCACCCGAGACGGCAGCGGGGGCGGTCGGAAACGCCAGCGATTATTGGTCTTTGGGACTGGTAATCCTGGAGGGGCTTACGGGCAACCATCCCTTCGACGGGATTTCCGACATGGCAATCGCCCTTCAGCTGGCCACCAGAAGGAGCATAGATGTGCCGGTCACCGACACACGCTGGCAAAGACTGTGCAAGGGACTCCTGACGTGGGATCCCAAGAAGCGGTGGTCCGCGACACTGGTCGGCGAGTGGCTAGCCGGTGGCCTGCCAGACGTCGCGGCCGACGCCCCGGAACGGCCGTCGATGAAACCCTACAAGATCGTGAAGCAGGAATGTTGGACCGCGACCGAGCTCGCCCTGACGCTCGGGCGCAACTGGTCCGCGGGCCTGAGGCACGTCGCCCGAAATCTCATCCTGCCGTGGCTCAGGGACGAGTGGCGCGATCAGGATGCCGCTAACCTGATCATCGATCTTGCGGAGGATCGATCGCTTTCCAACGAGGCGCGCCTCGTCAGGCTCATTGCTGGTCTCGGTCGGGGACTTCCTCCAGTTTGGCGGAAAATGTCTCTCGACCAGGAGAGCCTGGTCGCGCAGTGTCAGCAAGCCCTGCTCGAGCGGGATGCGGCCAAGGAGGTCGAAGCCTTGTTCGACACGAAAGTGCTCGAAGTGTGGGGCGAAGCCGGTAACGAGGATTGCTCCCAGTGGAACAGGTTGTGGACGAATGCCGCCCGCGAGTTCGTTTCGTCGTTCGAGGCAATGGCCAAACCGCCAGGCGTCCCAAAGCCCGTTCCCGATCGACGCGCATACCTCCCGGCTCTCCTGCAAATGATCCTTTCCCCGCAGTACCTGAAACAGATGCAGGACGAGTTCTCAAAGATTTCGTCGCAGGCCGACCGTTGCGAGTTCATATCCCCGGATCTGGATAGGGGTTCGATCGGCACTCTCGCCGCGTTGCTGGCCTTCCAGGAGGACATAGTCGACCGGGGCAATCGCGAAATTGACGCCGCGATCGAGCTGACCTCCGCCATACGTCAACTTCGTCGCGATTACAGCGAACTGCTTGCGGTCCAACCCGGCTTCCGTCAGGACCTCAATCGCCTTGAGAAAGCGATACGGGAAAACCACGCATACATCGAGGTTGCCGAGACATTGCCTGACCTGCAGCGACGGATGTTCGCCGCTGCGAGGCCGGTTACCACGCGTTTCTTCAATACGCTTCGGCGGCAGCAATGGTTCAAGATCGCGATGGACCGAGTTTGCACCGGATGGGAATTAATCGGGTCTGTCCAGCGGAAGAAAGAGCGGCAGCGGCGTGGATTCACAGATATGCACGATAGATATTTGCGCGACGCCCGCGCTCTTATTGCGGAGAGGCGTCCGTCGCGCGAGTTGATTCGGTGGGAAGGCGAAGCCGTGACGCGCGACTTGCTGAAAATCGCCGACGAACTCGGGATTTACTAATTGCCGCGACTCCGCGGGCGCGACTGCGACACGCTAGGCCATAGGAAGGAGGGCGTGCCCGATGATTTCGAGGTTGGTGCGCAAAGTTTTTGGCGTATTTGCCACGGTCATCGCATCGTATGAAATCGCCAGACAGGCACGCTTGTAGTGGCGGCTCAGGGGTGCCAGCGACGATCGGGGGGCCCCGGCCGCACCGTGCACGGCAATGCCGCCGCGCAGGACGCGGTCTGCCTTAACCGAAACATAATAACCCAGGCCGGATTTGCCCATGCCAAACGCTTTGATGGCAAAGTGGGGAGCGCACGGTTAGAGTGGCAGGCCATGCTGCAGTGTGCGTCCGTCACGTGTGGCCCTTAACGCTGGTGCCTAATGGCGGCGTGACTGAGATGAAAGCCGACCACGCCGACCGTCGGCGTCCCGCTGACGTGATGCACGACGGTGCGGACGGCACCCTACTTCCAGCAGCGGATTATAGGCCGACGAATTCGGGTACACAGATCGGCGATCGTGAGGCCCGTGGTGATTGCTCAAGGAAGCGTGGTGCTACCTGCCTTATCCGGCGCAGGAGAGCCCGCAGGCCAATGTGGAATGGGTCTCCGGCAAGATTCCGGCGCAGGACGGGCTGCTGACGCGGGCCACCAAGAAGGTCGTGGCCGAAGAAGGCCTGCTGATCGAGCTGGGACCGGCGCGGCTCGATCGCGACCTCCAGAAATACATTTGGAACGGCAAGCCGCGCCTGTCGCTGATTCCTCATGGATGCGCCTAACCCGGCGGCGGCTAATAGCCGGGCGGCGGGCCAGACGGCGGCCCATAGTAGCCGGGCGGCGGGCCGGACGGCGGCCCATACCCCGCCGGCCCGGCACTGAAGCCGGGCACCTGATTGCCATACGAATACATGCATTGAGCGAAAGCGGTATCGAAGCGTTGCTGCAGGCTCATCTGCGCATATTGCGCCGGGCCCGCACCGACGGCCGTGCCGCCGATCGCGCCCGCGCCGGCGCCGATCGCTGCGCCGCGCCCACCGCCGACCGCCGCGCCAAGGCCGGCGCCTAGGGCGGTGCCCAGAACACCGGTTAGCACCTGCTGATTGTTCGCCTGCTGCGCGCCCCCCGCGGTCTGCTGTTGCGCAAATGCCTGGCACGTCGCTTGCTCCTGCTGGAACCGAGCAAACGGCTTGCCGGGTGCCGGCATCACGGCGATCGTCGGACCCATTGGCTGAGTCGCGCAGCCATCAAGCAGCAGCAACGCCGCAATTGCAGCGGCGGAAGCCTTCATTGACATCATCATTCAGCTCTCATTGGGCTGGTGAAGCGGGAACCTGGCGCCACGGCCCATTGCACGCCGCGACATAGGGGTAATAGCCCGGCGGATTGCCGCAGTCATCGGATGTAAAACCGTCGCGGCCTTAACGCTGTAAGCGCCACGGACGGACGAGCAGATGAGTTCGGGCCAGACAGGTGAAATTTGGAGCGGGCGAAGGGATTCGAACCCTCGACCCCAACCTTGGCAAGAATGCGGGGTGCCTACGACCAGCTTCTAACCCCTTCGACAGAATTATATTAACCCAGGTATTTCAAAAGTTTGCCTGTTTTCGCCTTCGCCCCTCTACGCTCCGGAGCCCTCGGCTTTTTCTCCGCGGTGGACACCATGTGGACACCATTTTAGACTGATTTTCCAAGAGAATTGCAAACTTGGTGGACACCATTTAGGGCTGGTTTCCACCGAGAAATGCTTGATGGGGGCGACCCGGTGGATCGATCATCCAGCGTCCGGCTGACCAAGACCGCGGTCGAGAAGGCCGAGTTGCGCGGCGCGAGGTATGACCTCTGGGATCTGGAACTTGCGGGGTTCGGGCTGCGGGTCGAAAAGAGCGGCACCAAGACCTTCATCATTCGCTATCGCACCGACAGCGGCGGTCGATCCGCGCCAAGACGGTTCATGACGGTCGCGCGGTTCGGGACGCTCACGGTCGAGCAGGCGAGAAAGAAGGCCAGAACCTTGTTGGGTGCGGCAGCCAGCGGCGACGACCCGGCCGGAGAGGTCCAGGAGAAGCGGCGCGAGAAAACAATGAAGGAGCTGCTCGACTTTTACGAGGAGCATGGCTGCTTCACCCAGCGCGGCATCCATCAAGGCAGGCCGATGAAACCGATGACCAAGCAGTTCACGATGGCTCGGCTGCGCAACCATGTCGAACCGCTGCTGGGGCACAGGCGTGCCGGCGAGATCACGTCAGGTACCATCGAAAAATTCGCAGCCGACGTCGCGGCCGGCAAAACGGCCAGGGATCAAAAAGTCGGCCCACGCAAGCGTCTGATTGTGCGTGGCGGCGAGGGCGTAGCGCGTAAGGTCGTACGCGATCTGTCGGCGGTTTTCAATTTCGCCGGGCGACACGGCCTTGTGGCGAGGAACCCGGTCGAGAAAGCCTCTGTCAGAAAGACAGATGACCGCCGCGCACGTTTCCTCACGCTTGAGGAAGTCGCCCGGCTTGGCGAAGCCTTTGACAAGGTCGAGACCGATGGCGCCAACCCGAAGTCTGTGGCCATCGCGCGACTGTGGGCGCTCACCGGCTGCCGCCACAACGAGATCGCCGGGCTCAAGGTTCATGAGGTCAATCTCGCGAGCAACCTCTTCGAATTCGAGGACACCAAGACCGGGAAGTCAGTCCGCCCATTCGGTCCAGCTGCCGCGGCGCTGTTGCAGGAGCTCCTGAAGGATCGAAAGAAAGGCTATCTGTTTCCGGCCGAGAGGGGAGACGGCCACTACCAGGGCACGCGCAAGGTCTGGCTGAACGTGATCAGACTTGCCGGCCTGCCAAGTGTCACGCCGCACACGCTCCGGCATACGCTCGGCTCGACCGCAACATCCAGCGGCGAAGCCTTGGCGTTGACAGGAGCCATCCTGGGACATTCGAACCTGAGGTCGACGGCCATTTACGCCCACGTCCAACACGACCCGTCACTTGAGGCGGCCAAGCGCGTTGAGAGGCTCCTGGCAACGGCGTTGGCGGGCAACGTCGCGCAGCCAAAAGAGGGCGATCCCGCTGAAGCGCTCGCGGTCCCCGATGCAGACCTCATCCGCCTGTTGGTGGAACGACTGTCGAAAGAGGACTCGGACGCGATCCGACTTCGCTCGATCATCGCGCAGGTAGTGGCGCTCAATACCTGAAGATGCGGATTCTGACGTAGGCAGAAAACCCTGGGCCAGTCCGCCCCGGCGGCAAAGGGAAGATGTGACCGTGATGGCGAATTCACGCTGGGGCATAAGGAACCACAATGGTTGATCCATGTGACTTCATTAAGGAATACGTCTATCCAGCTATCGAACTGTGTGGAATGAGCCGGACAACAAAACATCTTGCGATTCACGCCATCTCGCAAGTTGATGTTCTGGCCGCCGTGATGGCGCTGTGGGTTGCACAGAAACCAGCACTAGATAGAGGGGAAGAGTCAAAATATCGCGAAAAAATAGGCGCCCGCCACCCAGCGATCAAACTCATTCGAGATGCGCACGAATGTCACAAGCATGGCGGGCTACGCCGAGAGACAGCAACTGCGTCTGCAGGACAACGACCGGTGCCAGAGACGAAGTTTGGTTTCTTTGCTAATCACACGGTCGTCGGCGGACCGCTAGCGCCCTATAATGTGCTGGTATTCGTCCAAGACGATGGGACTGCGACCGAAGTCGTCACGATGCTGCACGATGCGATGCAGGCCTGGGAGCGGGAGCTTAGCGAGCGCAACATAAACATCCCACTCCCGCCTCAATCGCGGGGTCGCGATTGAGGGCAAGGCCATGGAGCCAAGAGAGAATCGTCGACCTGAGGTCCGTTGCGCGTGTCGCCGTACCGTTTCGTGCAGGACGATGGCTGCCGTCGTCGCGACGGTCGGGGAATTCGCGGCGCCCTACAATTGGTCCATGCCAGCGCCCACGGGATGCGCCGGACGTTTCACCGTCGCCAATGAGCGCTGCCTGGCACCGGCGCTCCAGCGGCGTCCGGCTCAATGCATGAGCTTCACCACGCTTCGCAGCAGTTCCTTTATGCGCTATTACCCGACCATCATCTTAAGAAGTCCTCCGGATTGTCGTGCTACAAGACGCGCCGACAAGCGGTGCGAGAGCCGCCTGGCGCTTGGGACACGGGCGCGCTTGGTCAGTTGCGTCGAAAGTGAGGTCGCTTCGCAACACAGAAAGGCAACAGAATCCAACTTGAGCAAGCATACAATGGGTCGGTATGAGCCACTTTGATGACTTGCCGCGCCGTGACTCAAGTCACGACACCGAGGAAGCGGCAATCAGCGCCTTCCAAACGCGCCTCTCAGAGAGCCGCGCCTTCATTTTGCAAGGTGCGGACCGCAAGGATTACGGAACAGATTACCAGATTGAGGCGATCAACGACGGTCGGGCCACGAACGTCCGGGTTCACGTCCAACTGAAGGGTACGGAGCGGGCGCTAAATTCGGACGGATCTCTCAGCGTCGAGGTGCGTCGCACCAACCTGAACTACCTGCTGATGCAGAGATACAGCTTCTACGCCTGTTATCATGTGCCGACAGGCTCGCTGCGCATCTGCCCCGTCGACACCGTCCTTCGCCAGTATGAAAACAGCGGGAAGACGTGGACGGACCAGCAGTCGCTGACGGTCTCCTTCGTCGAGGAGTTAACCGTTGAGCGCCTCGTACAGCTCGCGGCACTCGCACAATCCGGGGCCAGGTTATCGCGTGACCGGCGGATTCGACAAACCGTTGCGAGCCCGGCGGATCTGTCCCGACAGGTTCTGAGATCTGCCCCAGATGTCCATGTCCCGGAGGATCCAGAGCGGGCTGGGCAGATCTTGAGGCGGCTCTACGAACAATGTGCTGACGACGTAATCAGCGCGGAGTTCGACAAGTTTGGGATAGCACTCGGTGCCAGTAGCGATGCGATGGGGCCCTGCTACATGTCCGAGATCAACCTAGGGATGGCGGGTATGAGCCACCACCCGCGGCGGATTCAAGAGGCGCTCGACTACTTTCGATCCAGGCTCGACGGCGGGCGCTACCAGGCCGGTAGCTTGCACTACACGATCGGAAACGCGTTCTCCGCCCTCGGCGACGAGCAGTCGGCCAAGTCCGCGTACGAGGCTGCACTTGCAGACCCGGCCTTCAGGAACGACCACGCCTTAGCGGGCCAGGGCCACAAGAATCTGGGGACGAGTTTTGCGCGCCTCGGTGAGCAGGACAGGGCGGTTGAACACTATCGCGAAGCTTTGCGGTTGAACGCAGCCCTTGCAGAAGCCAACAACGCCCTAGGCAACCACTACGTCAACATGGGGCATTATGAAGAGGCACTTGTTCACCTCGACCGCGTTGTCTTTGCGGAGCGAAACCAGGGCAAGACGTCAGCGGTCGCCGGAATGCGCGCGAATGTCCTCTTCAATCTAGGCGATGCACGAGCGGCGTTCCGAGAGATCAACGCTCTTGCAAGCGCGGCCGATAGATTGGACTGGATTTGGCCATGGTGCGCCCGTCTGGTGGCTAGGTTCGGTCGCACGACAACGGAAAGCGCCACGCAGGCGGCTGCATTTTGGCGGCGCTATATCACGGCGCACCCCAGCCATAGCGCAGGCAGGCGGGAATTTTTGCTGACCGTCTTCTACCTGCGCACGGCAGGGGAGCACGTGGGAAAGAGCTACGCTGATTTTCGGGACGAATTTGACCACCACATAGCGTACGTCGACGCCGATGATGCCGCGCTGCCGTGGGATCGGTTGGGTCATTGGGCCCAAGACGAAGGCAATTGGGTCGAGGCTGAACGTTGTTTCCGCAAGGCGTACGAGCTTGACGGTGGTGAGTACGGCTATTGTCTAGGGACAGCGCTTAACTTCCTTGGTCGTTATGAGGAGAGCCTGCCGCTACTACAGGAGCAGGCACGGATTCACCAGCCGGACGCCATGAGCTGGTTTCAAGTTGCGGTTGCTTATGCGCATCTGAACCGCCTGCCGGAGGCGATCAACGCCTACCACAAAACGCTCTCGCTCGATCCCGACTACGCGCCGGCACTGTTTAACCTCGGTGGCACCTACTGGAACAGCGGTCATTTCAAGCGGGCATCCCAGTTGTGGCAGGTTGCCATAGACCGCTTCCCCAATCACGAGCTTGCCGCCAAGGTTAAGCGTGACTTTCTACGGCTTCCTTGAGCGATCGGTACGGCAGAAATGACGGCTAAAGGACTGAAATGCAAATGAGCGCCAGTATGAAATCGTTCGTCTACTACAGTCGCCTCCAGCTTTCGAACGTTAAGGCGTTCACTCCGGGCACGGTGCTCGACCTTCGTCTCGACGGAAGGCCTGCGCCTTGGACGCTGATTTTGGGCGAGAACGGCCTCGGCAAGACAACCTTGTTGCAATGCCTTGCGCTCCTCCGACCGATTCTAAATGTCGAGCAGAGCGCGAAAACGGATGCTCGCGATCCTGACCGAGTCGAGCCGGCGCTACCCGCTTATCATGATCATCTTCTTGTTGAACTGGCGCGAGTTGGAGATGGACTCGAAGTTCACCTTGCAGCCGACTTTTCGATTGGTCGGCAGCTACGCTCGGTTGAGCCGACTTCTAGGACGGTCCAGTCGATAGCGACGTCCGCCACCTACAAAACTAAGCGGAACGATCTAGCAGAATTCGACTTTACCAAAGTAAAGAGGAAAGATTTCATCCCACCTCTGTTGGTAGCTTACAGCGCGGCGCGCCATGCCCCATATCGTCGAAGTGAGGTAGTATCGGATGAACACGATCCGACCGCATCCCTGTTCCACCCAGAGATCGAGTTGATCGATGCCGTCCAAATACTCGAGAACCTCGACCATCTTACACTGCGCAAAAACCCGCAGGCTTCGGCGCTCTACAAGAGTATCAAGGAAGCGCTTGCCCGTATCCTGCCCGAGGTCGGCGATCCTGACCAGATCAACGTGCATGGGCCAGCACTGCCCGGCCGCACAGACGCACCTACTGGTGTGTGGATCGAGACCTATTCGGGCAAGGTTCCACTCTCGGCACTGAGTATTGGCTATCAGACAATGTTTGCCTGGACTGTTGACCTCGCGTGGCGCATGGCAGAGCACCATAAGGCATCGGACGATCCGTTGCGTGAACCTGCGATCGTGCTGATTGACGAACTCGACCTGCACCTCCACCCTAAATGGCAGCGGCGAGTTAGGCGTGATCTAACCGATGTATTCCCTCAGGTTCAGTTTATAGTCACGACCCACAGTCCGGTGCTCGCCCAGACCTATCTCGACACCAATATCGCCATTCTTACGAGAGATGGCGATCACGCAGCAATCGACAATGAACCGAAGGTGGTACGCGGCTGGCGACTCGATCAGGTTAGTGAGAGCCTGTTGCATGATCTTGACCCCTACTCACCGGAAATCGTCGAGGCGTTCCGGACCCGCCGCGCCCTCCTCGGCCGGAAAGACCTTAGTGCGAACGAAAGAGCGCAGCTTAATGAGGCAAATGCGATAATTTCGACACTGCCGACCGAGCGGAATCCTGAGGATCAAAAAACAGTCGAGCTCATCCGCGAGGCTGCACACCTACTCGCAACGCGTAAGCAGTGATCCGTGTGACAAAGTCCACCCAGGTGCCCTCGTCGCTTAATCGAGGCATTCCCGCGACCGAGAAAAACTGCGCCTTGTACGACGCCGATCCGGCGGCCTATCGCTCTGGTGCTAAACAGTTCAGCATCAAGAGCAGCATCTACGGGACCAACGTAGTCAAGCGGCGTCTTAAGGCAGACCAGAATGATAAGTGTGCCTTTTGTGAGGCGATCTTCGACGCCAATGTTGCCGGCGATGTCGAGCATTACCGCCCCAAGGGCACCATCGACGATGGCGCCGGGAGGCTTCGACCTGGCTACTACTGGTTGGCCTATACGTGGACGAATCTTGCCTACGCCTGCCCTGACTGCAACGGATACCGCAAACGAGGCCGGTTTCCGCTCGCTGACGAGACGCAACGCGCCATGGACCATCACTCGGATATCGGAAAGGAGAAGCCGCTGCTGCTAGATCCGTCCGGCCCGGACGATCCGCGCCGTCACATCAGGTTCCGTGGCGAGGCGCCGATTGGACAGACGCCAGAGGGTGAGACGACGATCGAAATCCTCGCACTTGACCGCTCCACGCTGGCGCGAGATCGCCTGCGTCATCTTCAGAACATTAAGGACCTGCGAAACGCCGTTCTTCTACTCGAGAGCGATACCCGTCTTGAAGCCATTGATTATGTCACGCGCGCTCGGGCACAACTGGTAGCCGCAATCCAACCGACTGCGGAGTTTAGTGCAGC
>Ga0123355_10007531_pt1 | contig 16337 bp, 11 predicted proteins | sample TergutEmb28metaG_3_FD_89872 | JGI IMG/M metagenome (GOLD analysis project Ga0123355, IMG submission 89872) | Embiratermes neotenicus P1 segment gut microbial communities from Petit-Saut dam, French Guiana - Emb289 P1 | ecosystem: Host-associated > Arthropoda: Insects > Digestive system > Gut ...
AAAAAAAAAAACGAAAAAGAAAATGTCCAAAACAAAAAAAAAAATTCCTGTAATAATTAAAAAAAAAAAAAAAACAGGGTAAAACGAAATAAAAAAAAGAGAAAAAAAAAAAAAAAAAAAAGCAAAGATCAACAACGGGGAGATGGAACAAACAGAGTTTAGATTAAATTGGGAACACTCAAAACAATTCAATCAATGACGGCACTCTTCAGTTGAGAACACTGCAAGACAGCTCTAACAAAACTGGGCTATGAGATCCTCCTATATCTGTCCAAGCACTGCGAGTCGAACAGAAAATGCGGTCGATGTTAACGAACGTAATGTGGCTACTTACTGATGACGGTTAGGCGGACCCTGGAGTTGCGGGTAGGAGACTGCCGGAAGTCGACACGACAACGGTACTCCCCCTCGTCGCGCTCGTCCACGTTGTTAAGGGATAGGGTGGCTGGGTCAGTGACAGTGAGAAAGTATCCGCGTTCATCCAGGATCTCCTTGTCTTTCCAGTGCGATGGCACCTCCGAGTGCTTCCCACGGACGTCAAAGCTGTGGACAAACGACAATGTCAGGCACAGTATTAAGATTACATCTGCAGTATTCTGTTTGTGTTCAAGGACGGATAAGATCACAACGTTATGGGAGACATGTAGTGTGTCTTACGGTTGCGCTGTACTTAATGCTATTATTAGCTTATCACAGTGAAAATTATTTGCCATTTACACAACTCAGTTCTGTCAACAAAGCCATGTCAGTACGCGTCCATTGCCAGGGTAAAAAATTCCCCGTGATTCATTTCGATTGAATAGTAGAATAAGTAATAGCTTCAAAAGTTCCCGGAATTCGATGGTATTCTTTACAGGAATTCGACCGTATAGTTGCTACTGTGAATAAAGAAAAATACATCGACATCCTTCGCCGCTTTAGGGATGCGATCAGAAGGAAACGCCCCTTCAAAAGGAGAACCAACAGTTGGTTTCTCCTTCACGACAATGCTCCAGCACACCGGTCGGTTTTGGTGAAGGATTTCTCAGCAAAGACCAATGTGACAACACTAGATCATTCCCCATTCTCGTCTGACCAGGCTCCAGCTGATTTTTACCTATTCCCTTGATTAAAATCAGCACTGAAGGGGCGGCGCTTTTGTAATGGTACTGAGAGTAAGAATGCGACGTAAGAGATGAAAAGGCTTTAAAAAACTGGCTTCCAGGAATGTTTCCAACAACCCTACAGTCGCTGGCAGAAGTTTATAATTGCACAAGGGGACGAGTTGAAGGAAACGGAGCTTAAACATTTGCATTGTTTTGTATTTTTCAGAAATCAAGTGATTCCCGGGACATTTTGAACTACCACGTGCATCACACGATGGTGTGGGTCATGTAATGGGCAAGGGAAAGATTACAACAAACAGAAATGTTCCTGAAAATCTTCAAACAAATGTAATAGTTAGGAAATTAAGTGATATTAAAGTGGGTTTAAAGAAATGAAGAGGTGCTGGAAACATGATTCAGGTGGCTTAGGACACAGTTTAGTTGTGAGTAAGTAAAGTAAAGTGATCCTGTTACAGGCCCGGTGTGACCCAGATGGTGGGTAGAGGTATAGCTCTACTTTTCCATGACCGCGGCACTAGAAGGGGGTGAGCGGTCAGCAGTACGCCCCAGCCGCAATTTGCCCCCGAGGAAGACCCGGTACCAATTTTACAGGAGGCTGGGTGGACCGCAAAGTCGGTCTGGACAGGCGGAAAATCTCGCCCCCGCCGGGATTCGATCCCGGACCGTCCAGCCCGTAGTCAGTCGTCAGGTGTGAGTACCCACACAAAATATGTAATATTTAATTCTATTAAACGTAAAAAACACCAAAATCTAAATAGTTTTAGACAGGATATTCACTTCGTCATGGCAGCTGCTGCCGAAACATGTTGACAATACGAAGTATCCAATAACGTCCGCATAATTTTTTTTTATTTAAGGGAAACATTTGGTATTAAATTCAACTGATTAACTGAATTCATTTTAAGCAAAGCATAATTGTTAGGCACTTCGTAATGTCGGTGTCATAAGAAAACGATATTTATGAAACTAGTACAAATAACGACAACAAACGGCATATATGAACGTGTTCTACAAATTCAACATGGCAGTATTAGCACGGCTAATACTCCATGCTTACAAATAGGTGTAACGAAGGGAATTTGAAACAAGAGGACTTTAATCATTGCCGAAATAAAGTACTAATCTGGCAAAAGAAGCCAGTGATTAATATTTCCTTTACGACTGGCAGTGAAATATATCTGCACCAACTGAGATATGTGTGTGTGTGCGCGTGTGTGTGTGTATGTATGTGTGTGTCTGTTTGTGTGCGCGTGTGCGCGCGGGCGTGCGTGCGTGCGTGTGTGTGCGTGTGCGTGTGTGTGCCTGTGTGCGTGCGTGTGTGTCTGTGTGTGTGCGCGTGTGCGCGCGCGTGTGCGTGTGTGTCTGAGTGCGTGCGCGCGTGTGTGCGTGCGTGCGTGTCTGTGTGTGTGCGCGTGTGCGCGCGCGTGTGCGTGCACGCGCGTGTACGTGTGTGTCTGTGTGAGTGCGCGCGCGCGTGTGTGTGTGTGCGTGCGTGTGTCTGTGTGTGTGTGCGCGCGTGCGTGCGCGCGTGTGCGTGCACGCGCGTGTGCGTGTGTCTGTGTGAGTGCGTGCGCGCGTGTGTGCGTGTGTGTGTGTGTTTATTTCGGCTGATTTGTACACAGCGTTACAACACCAAAAGCACAGAACGTACAGAAATTGTAGATATATTTTTTTGTTAAACCACAATTTAAACTAAAGTGTTTATTCACAGTGACGGTTTTTTTACATTTCCAATACGATAAACAACACAAAACTTTACAAGTCGCATTTTCTTGCATTTGTTTATAGGCCTATACATCACAACATCAGAAAGCAGGCGATTTTCCCATAGTTAAAAAAAAAACAGGAAAGCAAACTAACTGTGCTGTATCGAGCCTGACATTACAGAAAAGGTCCATTTATCAAACTACTCCTACTGTTCCATAAAAATAAATGGGCCAATCCATTCTTAAATGGATATATTTTTAACTTCATGTGGTTATTCTTGGGCTTATTCTCTGTGAAAAGATTACTGTGTGAACATAAGTTGTAATATTATCTGTTATACACTGAATGTAAACTAAGCTGTTAAATTCTTATAATAAAACCAACCAGATGCACTAATTTCTCAAATTTATTTTTGGAGTAAAACTCTACATGTTTCGGACAGTTCCTCTGTCCATCATCAGGAGTTTGCTTGCTCGCAAGCTGTCAGCAAACCTGTATGACATATACCATTGCTGTGTGTACAGTGAAAAACTCCTGATGATGGACATAGGTACTGTCCGAAACACGTAGAGTTTTATTCCAAAAAGAAATTTGAGAAATTATGGTATCTAGTTGTTTTTATGACAAGAATTTATCACGATGCACGGTCACCTGAACGTCAAATATGTAAACTAAGCCCTGATATCATGTAACTTCTTAAGTGGCTTCTTGTTCTGAATGATCGGTGCTGTGTTCAACGTATTGTATTCTCTAAGAAAGAGCCTTCCTTTCTTCAACACTTAATAATTCTTCCGCGTTACAGCACAACTGTCCACGAAGCTCTTTAAGATTTCTTCCTGTGTCTATGTGTCCTGCTGATACACCAGCTCCTCAAGTAGAAAGCAAAGGCGATAATATAAAACGTGTTTATAACCAAAAAATTGCACATGTTAAAAGGTAAAACACTCCTACACGTTTTAGCTATTGTAGGTGGCCATCTTCAGGGAGCACATCAATATATCATACCCGTATAAATCATCATCATCATCATCATCACCATCATCATGTTCATAAAGGGTTAGGCGTGTTTCCTGTTCCTTAATCCTCAAAGCGAATTTGGTCCGTCCATCTCTTCCTCGGTCGTCCCATGTTTCTTCGTCCTTTTGGTTGATATTGTAGTGCTTGTTTTGGTAGTCTGTTTGTGTCCATCCTCTGTACGTCTTGTATCCACTTCTCCTGGTACTGTTTTATTTCCTTTACTATATTCTGTGATCCCGTTTTTTGCCTAATACAATGATTCTTTTCTTTATCTAGTTTTGTTATTCCAAGTAAGTGTCTCAAAAATTTCATCTGTGTTGCTTCTAAACTTTGTTCTTCTCTTTTCTTCAGTACCCAAGCTTCACTTCCAATTTCAATGCTGCTTTAGTTGTAATGTTGCGAATTCTTAATTTTGTTTCGTTATTCATTTGTTCTCCGTATAGTTCCGTTTATTTTGTTGTATGTTTGCAAATTCGTCGTCTAATTCACTTTTGTATTCTGATATACGGTAACCCCAAGTACGTAAAATCTGTTACCTGTTCAATAATATTATCGTTTATCACAATTTTTACAGTCTGTATGTGGTTTCCCCCCATTGCCATTGATTTTGTTTTTGTACTGGAATTAGTCATTTTATATTTTAATGCTATAAGGCTTAGGTGGTATGCTACTGTTTGTAGCTCATCTTCTGATGTGGCTATTAATATCTGGTCAACTGCATATAGTATAGTGTTCACTAATTTCCTATTACTTAGTTGTATACCCATATTCATCACTCTATTAAATTCCTGTATAATTTTATTTATATATATATATATATATATACGTATATTGAATAATACCGGTGAGAGGCCACTTCCCTGTCTTACTCCTTTGTTTATGTGTATTGGTTCAGATATATCATCATTAAATTTAAGCCTAACCTTCGTATTCCTGTAAATACATTTTATTTTATTTAGTAAATACTTTGGAATTTTATTATCCACCATTTCCCGCATACAGGAAACACCAAAATTGGGCTTACATCTATACGACAGTCCACATTGTACATATATTCATCAAGCTACAAACTTCCATGATTTGTAATTATAACAGTTGACAAAGCTCACAATGTTTTACAGATTGTATTTTACCATCAACTTTAACGATCACGTAAACAATTTCATCTACTGATTTTACTGAGTTTGTAACCTGAATGGTTTTTGTAACTTTAGCAAAGTAGAAGGATACAAGACCCCCCATAAGACGGCGTGGGTGCTGTGAAACATGTAGGAGTGCTTACGATGTATAGAATATTATCGACGTTTTATTTATTCACCAACTGATGCACAAGTGAGTTGTCTCAAAAAAAAAAAACAATATTAATATTTACATTAAAACAGCTCCGACATGTTTCGGTGTTACAGTTACACCATCGTCAGGTAGCGCATTAATTTATGCTTACTAAAGTTACGCTCGTTAAAGTAGTCCATTAAAATACATCGGTGTGTGGTTAATTTGGTGGTGGTGTGGCTGCATGTATTATTACGTCATTTTTGGTGTGTGTGTGTGTGTATTGCATTGTTCGGCAGTAGAATAAACATGTGCGAATAATACGCTAACTGATGATGGTGTAACTGTAACACCGAAACATGTAGGAGCTGTTTTAATATAACTTTTAATGTAAATTTTAATATTGTTTTTAAGAAGAGTCACTTGTGCATCAGTTGGCGAATAAATACAACTTTGATAAAAACAAGATGCATGGTGCGAATGTGAAAAAATTAAAATATTGTTAATATATATATTAGCAATATTTTATATATATATATCCGATTATGTTAATGTACTGGGAGGAAGCATACATACTCTAAAGGAAAATGCAGAAGCTTAAGTAGCTGCTACTAGGGAGATTAGACTGGAAATAAGTGCTGATAAAACTAAATACATGGTCATGTCTCGAGATAAGAATGGAGGACGAATTCACAGTTTGAGGATTGATAATAGTACCTTCGAGAGGATGGAAGAGTTTAAATATTTGGGGAACAATTTTAACAAATCAAAATTCTATTGCGAAAGAAATTAAGAGCAGAATGAGGTCAGGAAATGCTTGCTATCATTCGGTGCAGAATCTTTTGTCTTCCAGGTTGCTATCCAAAAATTTAAAGATCAAGATATATAGAACTATAATTTTGTTGTTGTTTTGTATGGGTGTGAAACTTGGTCGTTGACATTGCGGGAGGAAATGAAGCTGAGGGTTTCTGAGAACATGGTGTTGAGGAGAATATTTGGACCTAGGAGGGATGAGGTAACGGGGGAATGGAGGAGACTGCATAACGAGGAGCTAAATGACTTGTACTCCTCACCCAATATTGTGCGGGTAATAAAATCGAGAAGAATGAGATAGGCTGGGCACGTGGCGCGTATGGGTGAGGAGAGGGGGTGTATAGGGTTTTGGTGTGGAAACCGGAGGGAAGGAAACCACTGGGGAGACCTAGGCGTAGATGGATGGATAATATTAGGATGGATCTCCAGGAGGTGGGATGTGGGTGTATGGACTGGATTGGGCTGGCCCAGGATAGAGACAGCTGGCGGACGCTTGTGAGTGCGTCCGTGAAATGCGGGGAATTTCTTGACTAGCTGCAAACCAATTAGCTTCTCAAGAAGGACTTTGCACCGTGGAGTAAGTAAGTATATATATATATATATATATATATATATATATAGTGCATTTGTTCGTCTGGATAGTAAATTAAAAGACGTATTAGAGCGTTGTTATACAGCTTTGTCCTATGTAGAAGCAGACCATTAAAACACCTGCGTGTGGTGTTATACAAATTATGTTATAATTTCTATACGTTGAACGTGCTGGTTGTAAATTTGCGTTATGTTTGTCAGCTGTAAAGAAATACGATATTTAAAATGGCAACAAGTTTGGAGAAAGGAAGAGTCAGGAATGAGAATATAGATAATCAATCCGATGAGTTCTGTTAACCTAATACCGATTAACGTATTCTGTGACTAATGAAGCGAAACGGACAACCGTCCTGTAGTGGCCACGTGCTTAACTCTGAGCCAAAATGGCACGTCATCCAAATTAGGTGGTTTGCTCGTCCTGTAGGAAATATATGTCGTCTATCTTCGAGCGTCCTTCTAGAATGAGTTGCTTAGTAAATTGGTCGTCGATAAAATACTCATCGAAACCTACTTTGGAAATTGGCTGTAATTGAATGGTGGGGGGAGCTGGAATAATATACGATGGCGCCTGACACTCCGAGACACATCGTGAACAAATGTAAGTAAAAACTGGAATTTAGGTCTAAGCTGGCAAAAAAAAACTTTTCTTTTAAAATATGCCAATGAATAACACCTTGGATTTGGCAGGCGTTCTGTGGGGCACTGAATATTGGGCAGGTGGCCCTTTTGGAACATTCTTAACTTCTTAACAGATCACGCGGCAACATATGACAGAAGGGTGATAATTATTGCACTAATTTTTCTGATTACCGTAAGTTATTTAGAATTTTGCGTTTTTCGTAAGTCCTTCCAGGTACATTACGGAGTAAAGCTACAAGTAAAGCTACAAGTAAAGCAGTCCCGTTACAGGTCAGGAGTGGTCCAGAGGGTTCCAGGAAGTTAAGGTTCCCAGATTTCGTGACAACGGCACAGGATGGTGGTAGGTTGTCAGCCTTACGCACCGGCCGCCTTTAACCCCAGGCAATGCTCCTGGTACTCATTTCTGTTAGAGGCTGAGTCGACCCCATGGTCATAGTGTGATCGGAAGGATTTTATATCAATGAAAAATCCAGTGACACCGGCTGGGATCGAACCAGCGACTTTCCGATTTGTAGCACAGCACCTTAACCACTGTGCTACCGCGGTCCCCGCATTACGCAATAGTGGTTTAAAAGAAAATACGACTGATTCTATCCGCACCGCTCCCAAGCATATGAGAAGCTCCCATACGGAGAACTAATGCAAACATTTTCTCGATTGTCCTCTCGTGACTTCTGAAGAAGTGAGAAGGTTTGAGGTAGATACTGGAGCGTGAGTCGGGACGGGACGTCAGCTGGTAGCGAAGATGTAATTTCGGAATTACGTCACGGCTGCCACAATCTCCGGATGGCGATAAGGCGGTCGTGAGTGTAAGGCTTAGCTCTGGAAGCACCCATAAGCTGCCTTGGTGCTTCCCCTGATAAAAAGAGTCATACGATGTTCGGAGATGACTGCGAACTGCTGTAAGAAGTAGCCCGTTGATGGAAGAAAGTTTCTCAATTCGGTCTCTTCCTTCTGTTCATAGCTAAATCTGAGCTTCTGTCCTGTAAGAAGCAGTACGCAGATAGAAGAGTGTTTCTTACACAGATCAATCCTTTTTTCCAGAATTAATTTTAAGCTCCTCTCTCGTTCCAAAATATTCACTGATCGAACGGCGTTCAAAATGAGTTTAGTGTCTTTATTATTTCAAACAAGTAATAATAAAATAATAATAATAATAATAATAATAATAATAAAATTGGACAAAAACTCTGGTATGAACATGTGCCAAAATCAGTAGAAACAAGTCAAAGACGCAAGGTAACCATATTGTGGAACCAACAAATACAAACTGACAGTACTATCCCCAACAACAAAGCAGACATTATAATCCGTGATAATGAAAAGGGAACATGTATGTTAATAGACGCTGCAATTTCAGGAGACAGTCCTCTCGTAACCTGTGTACTGAACAGTCACCCAAAGAGAGTGATGATACCAGATGCTGTGTAAATACAATTGTCCTCCTGAAGACGAGCACAGTAGTGCTCGAAACATGTAGAGGCATTTTTATACATGTGTCCATGCATCGTGAATCGAATTTAACAATTTTCCAACTATATGCGACTTATTCAGTTTATTACATTACTGTAGTCAGCTCTACATGTTTCGTGTGTTGACATCTATCATCAGGAGCTCATACCAGAAGCTGTAATTACAGCTGTACGAGCTCCTGATGATGGGTGTCAACACCCGAAACATATACAGCTGCCTACAGGAATGTAATCTACTGAATAAGTCGCATCTAGTTGGAAAATTGTTAAATTCGATTCACGATGCACGGACCCATGTATATAAAACTCCTCTACATGTTTCGAGCACTGTTGTGCTCATCTTCAGGAGGAAAACTGTATTAACACTGCATTTGGTATCGTCACTGTCTTTGGGTGACTGTTCAGTATACAGGTTACGAGAGGAGTGACTTGGTTTATTCCGTACCGAATGGCTGTTTTTTTTCGTCCTATCATACTTTGAGTTCTTGCCATTTATTCTTACATTGATGTAGGTTGTTGTTAGCTATTTGATCCTACACGTTTTGTTGAGCCAGATGGCTTAAGTTTAGTTTGAAAGACCTGAAGAAAACCTTACATACATAATAATATCCGGAACACTGGCCGAGATTATAGTATTTATTCGATGGTTCCTTATCAACTACTATTTTCTTGTAGTGCCGAATGCCATTTAAATGTGTGAACGACAAACAGGGCAGAATGTACAGGGGTGCTGGTAAGTCCTTAGCCCGACCAGGAAGGGAGCTAGTGAATGTTTCTGTCAGAATGGCGTAAATTTCCTTCGGCGCCTTGTCTTACAGGAAAAAAAAAACTTGATGACAGTTAGCGTCTCGACGATGTTGAAATCGCACGCGGCCCTGACATGCTTCTGAGCTTGTTTCCTTACTGAACGGGCTAAGGACTTATCAGCATCACGGTAGACGTAAGAATATAAATTCTAACGCAGTACTTAATACAGGCCTATAATTAAGTAAATGTTGTGTCTTCTAGTAATGAGTTTTGACAGGATTCTTTGCGAACCCTAATTTTTTACTGTTAACCAAAATAAAATACTAAAGTAGGTTAAGGACATTTTGTACGTAATAAATTTGTTACTACAGAGGTGCTGATAAGTCCTTAGCCCGACAAGGAAGGAAACAAGCTAATGTTTCTGTCAGAATGGCGTGAATTTCCTCCGGCGCCTTGTCTTGCATTAAAAAAAACTTGATGACAGCTCACATCTCGATGTTGTTTCAATCGCGCGCGTCCCTGTCATGGTTCCGAGCATGTTTCCTTCTTGGTCGGGCTAAGGACTTATCAGCATCCCGGTACAAGGAAACCGTATTGTTCTATTTTAATGTACTACGGATATTAGATCATTTTCTTGCAGTCGCTGGGCTATGTGTAGCAAATCCTGTCAGGATGAAGATCTTCGAAGTTTGAGCCAAATGTCTCCTGGATAAATGTGGGTAATGATCGCGGAGTACCGGCTACAAGTTACAATTAGACGACTTCCAGATACAAGTAAGACACGTCACTGCCATGTTAACCTGTTTCATACCGAAGACTCAGACGAAAAGTGCGAAACCTCCAATTATACAGAGTGCAATCGATCTGCGTGTTGAGGAGGAAGGGATATAAACACACAGCGTCAACATGAGTTATTCTATCAAACACCACGCCACGTCATCCAAGACAATGAAATTGCCACGTGGCAGACATGCTGGGTTAATAATTTAAAAGGGAAACATACAGCATGAATAAATGTGTCACGCTAAATTAACAATACGTGGTGTGACAAACATACATCACTCCGGTGTCAGCTCAACTAAAGCTATTCGATGCCATTGTGCGAATGTCAATCTTGACCAATCCTTACTGCAGCCAGATATTCCCTCTAATGAGGGAAAGTGTGAAAGATACATAACAAAATATTTCGACATTTTCGTACCTGACTGTACACCTGCATAATGAATGAACTTATTCGCGCCAACAGTTGCACTGTTTAATTTCCATAATGCATTATTGTGTAGCTGGGAAACGTGGTGCCTGAGTTTCAGACCAAAACTACACGATATTTCGCAAGTTACTTACTTGTGGTATTGGATGAAATGATCGATGGTTCTGTTCTGACGTCTTTTAACGATGTTTCACATGTTTCAACCGGACCGCAATATTCTTACGCTAATTCTGATGTGTGTGAGGTAAGTTCAGTGAAAAACTCAACTATACATATATGGCTAAACGATGGTGTTTATTAGCAATGGACAAACTACATGTTTCGGCCTATAGCGGCCATATTCAGGTTTGACGACTTTCTTGCTAAAAAAGTTTTATATAATATATCTAAACCGCGTGGTTATGATGAGATCTCAACATCACCACGCGGTTTAGACATATTATACAAAACTCTTTTAGCAAGCTTTATGTTCCTGTGACCGTGCATCGCCCAATCTTTTAGCAAGAAAGTCGTCAAACCTGAATATGGCCGTTATGGGCCGAAACATGTAGTTTGTCCATTGCTAATAAACACCATCGTTTAACCATATATGTATAGTTGAGTTTTTGACTGAACTTACCTCACACAACTTTTACGCCGTTTAATCATGTGTGGCCAAACGCTTCCATAATCTGATATTCAATTTGTGGCACTGCTAATCTGTAGTCACCTTTTAGCATATCTTCATTAGCCCCTTTCACTGCTATAAGAAGAAACAAACAGCTGAAATGAGCAAGTGGAGCCTGCACTCCCACTGCATATGTTTCTAGCCCTTCATCTCAATTACAATTATTATTACTATTATTACTATTATCATCACCATCATCATGTCTTGTCACAGGCCTTTTCTTCCTGGTACTTCTCTTGACCCAGCGGTGACACTCACCCCTCAAGCTTCAAGCTTCACACTGCATTACTTTCCGTATTACGTGTGATGTTCCAAGTAAAGCTGTCTTTTGTAGTGAATCTATCGACTGTTTTCCTGGTACAGCTTCCAAATTTTTCCTTAAGCTTCTCGTTACTATTCCAGTGGCTCCAATTATTACTGGTACAATCGTACATTTTAGGTTCCACATTCGTTGTATCTCTATACTTAAAGTCTTGTAATTTAACTTCTTTTTGGCTCCCATTTGCACAACATTTCTGTTTGCGGGTATTGCAATATCTATCAGTGTGCGTGTTTCCTCTTTTTTGTTTTTAATTATTATATCTGGCCTACTTGTTGTAACTTCTCTGTCTGTGTGTACTGCTCGATTCCACAACACTGTCACATCTCCCTCTTCATACACTGCCTTGGGCATTATTATTATTATTATTATTATTATTTAGCGTTCCTTGTAAAAACCTGTTTCTCAGTAACACATTATGTAGACGTTAACTCTGTAGGGAACAAACTCAGAGTTTCGCATTATCGCCATATTTGCAATTATTAACCCGCAAAGAACACTTAAAATATTCCCTATGTTTATAAACGAACTCTTTCGCGGGTTTTTAAATGCCTAGCCGCCAGTGGTTCTTTAGATAACCGCAAGCTAAAGAAAATATTTGCCTAGCAGCCATATTGTTATTTTACATTCTACAAAAACATTTCCTTAATAAACGTTGCTTCCCGCCGCCACCACCTCCACGCCCCTCAAGATCTACTACCAAACATCTTTCAGCACCACAGAGGGCGTTGCGCTGTTGTCACTGCAGCCCAACAATTTCGTGCGTCCTTCATGACGTCATTAAACGCAGTACGAAGCAGGAGATTCCTCCAGCGTCGTACGGACCACAAGAGCGTTTCGTGAAAATTAGTTAAATATATACAATAACGGTACCTACAAATGCACGTAAGTATACAGGGTTATTCGAAATGATTGTCGGGGTTTTAACAACTTGTCATACACAATACACTTGAGATAGGAGTACAGGTATTTTTTTATTTAATAGAACAATACTCCAAGTTTTTATTACATACCTTACAGGTGCTCTATATGTTCTATTAAATAAAAAAATACATATAGTCCTATCTCAAGTGTATTGTGTATGACAAGTTGTTAAAACACCGACAATCATTTCGAATAATCCTGTATTAAATTATTTCATATCAACAGTGAACTGCTACATGTTTCGGCCAACAATGTGGCCATCTTCAAGGGTACAAAATACGAAGATCAGATACAGTTACAGTATAGAATGTAATTAAAAGACTATCAGAACCAATCCAGTCACATACCACATCATGCGAAAAGCGAAGAGACGTATCACGGAAAATAATGATCAGTACATCAGTAGCTGTTAGGGTCTAAGCTATTTGTCAAGAGAGGTTGGGTTTGATTATGCGGACACAGAAATTAAAACCAGAACAGGAATGAAATGTCTCTCGCTATAAGGATAACCCAATTATCTGAAGAAGAGATAAAGTTAACTTACCAAACGACGTGCCTATAAAATGCCTCATAATTGGACAATATCCAACAAAATATTTGAATAGAAGCATCACGATGTGCTTATAAACGTAATATAATACTAAATAGTGTACGTCAGCACAACCACTTAATTACTCAAGGTACTTATATAGGCTACATGTTTCGACTATAGAATAATTATCTTCAGGCCTATTTTTGTCATTTGAGTCACAAGATGCTACGCACACTTTGGGATCCCATCGTGTTTACATTCCTGGAATACATAAAATTAAATCGTTTGTCTCAAAAGTGACGTGTAAATTTTGTTTGTAAACACTATTTACACTGAGATGGGCTGGGCATGTGGCGCGTAGGAGAGGGGGTGTATAGGGTCTTGGTGGGGAAACTGGAGGGAAAGAGATCACTTGGGAGACCTAGGCGTAGATCGGTGGATAATATTAGGATGGATCTCCAGGAGGTGGGATGTGGGTATATGGACTGGTTTGGGCTGGCCCAGGATAGAGACTGATGGTGGACGTTGTGAGTGCGGTAATGAACCTTCGGGTTCCGTGAAATGCCGGGAATTTCTTGACTAGCTGCAAACCAGTTAGCTTCTCAAGAAGGACTCTGCACCATGGAGTAAGTAAGTGGTAAATGGAAGCGGTTGTTGGTGACGTCTCTACATATCTCCGTAGCCCAGAAAGGCTTTTAGTCCGCACGGCCTTCAGTTTTCTTACAAAGCAGACGGAGTGTGCCATTGACTGCAAACCTCCTAAAAAAATACCGAGATATGCGAATTTGTGTAATTTCACCTGCGTGTTCGAATAGGTGCCTATGGGAAATGGCGTAATGTGTAGTTAAAAAAATAAGTTAACTTTGCCTCCTTGCATTAATAATTAATGGCTTCATAATGGTTCTCTCTAAGATATTTCTCAGAATTGTAGTAAAAACTACGTCTATACAGAGTAGGTTGAAGAAATCCAACAAGAAGCAAGAGAATGCAGATATTTATTTACTGCTAAATTACTCTACATGTTTCGGGCGTCCATCGAACCATCAGCAGGGGTATATAAAACTGTAGTTGCAGCCTCTGGTACAGATCATACTGTAAAGTACAAGAAGTTGAAATAGAAGCTCAATATTAAACCACAGGATCTAAGACAGGTTAGAATTAGTCTAGCATTTTTAGAGATTAAAAATTAACAATTAATAATTTAAAAATTAGAAAATCTTAGCTGGTTAAATATTAATTATATAAGACAGTAGGTAAAAGTAAGTGATTTGTCTTCAATCTAGAATTACGATGCACAGAATCACAAATATAAAAAAGAGTCTATACAGAGTGTTTAACAACGCCGAGTATAATAGAAGTGTTACTGTACCCAGTGTGGGCCCGGTAGCTCAGTCGGTACAGCGACTATGGGCTGGACGGTCCGGGATCGAATCCCGGTTGGGACGAGATTTTCCGCCCGTCCAGAACGGCCCTGGGGCCCACCCAGCCTCCTGTAAAATGGGTACCGGGTCTTTCCCGGGGGTATAGTGCGGCCGGGGCGTGCTGCTGACCACTCATCCCCTTCTAGTGCCGTGGTCATGGAATAGTAGAGCTATACCTCTACCCACCTTCTGGGCCACATCGGGTCTGTAACGGGATCACTTTACCTTTACCTTTACTGTACCCAATACCGTGCTAATTCAAACTGAATATACTGAAAGGCATAAATATTTAGCTTATTCCGAGCGTATGGCAAATTGTCTGCTCGGTTATAATATATGATCATTCTGTTTGCTTCTGTGTGCGTGTTTGCATAACTGATTTTGCGTGTCAGTGCATGTGTAAGCAAATTTTCCTCTGTCAAACAAACACGTTGGGTTTAGGGATACAATTACAAGTTTGAAACAAAGCTGACTGCACAGGAGGATCCAACGTCTCTTAACGTCATTCTGACCGGACAGGTACACCTGAGAATCCAATTTAAACCGCAAATGAACATGAAAAGATGATAACACATTAAGTAATATCAGTATTTCAGGGGAAAAAAATATGCAGGAGATAAGCGATGTTAACAGCACAGACAATGAAGATTCGTCTTGGGTGACGTGACACCATATAGACTGGTAGACGTACACAGACCATTTAGACAAACCTGCTTCCTTAAAAAGAAAAAGGTAAAGTGCATCCTTGTACAGAAACTGGGGCTATGTACAGAACGTAGGGCCCATAGGAGGAGTAGAGGTATAGCTCTACACTTTTTTGACCACGGCTCTAGAAGGGGTGAGGGGTCAGCGTCACGCCCTGGCCGCTCTTTATTCCCGGGAAAGACCCGATACCCATTGTACAGGAGGATGGGTGGGCCCCACGGTCGGTCTGGACAAGTGCGTAAAATCTCGCTCCCACCGGTATTCGATCCCCGGACCGTCCAGCGCGTTGACAGCCATTAGACCGACTACGCTACCCGGCCCAAAACCTATTTCCTTTACCATCAGCGTATTCTGAAACGTCCAAACTACTTTAATCAGAGCACACAGCGCTGCATCCCACAATACAGCCATCTTCAAATTGAAGAAATTATGAGAGACGTACAAATGTGTTTTGCTTACAGGACATAACAACTGAATAGCTCAGGAGGGGGGGGGTGGGGGTGGGGTGGGTGGTTGGGTGGGTCTACTGCCACTGAACCGAGACCAATAATGTACTGTGCATTTATATCAGCAAAATTTCACTTCCGACAAAATGCATTATGTTGTTTACCAATATGCATCGCTCACTGCCTGGTGCTGAAAATCAGTACTTTGGAGTATACTGCTGGCTCTCCTGGAGTCCGAGATTATGTTCCGAACAACATCAGGGGCGCAACCGGTATTTTTCACTGGGGGAGATGGGCCGAACGTGAAGCTACATAGAATTCATATACGATTTCAAAAATCATGTTAAAACATGTCAAAAATAGAACTTTAACAACTTACTTACTTACTTACTCCATGGTGCAGAGTCCTTCTTGAGAAGCTAACTGGTTTGCAGCTAGTAAAGAAATTCCCCGCATTTCACGGAACCCGAAAGTTCATTATCGCACTCACAAAGCGTCCGCCACCTGTCTCTATCCTGGGCCAGTCAAATTCAGTCCATATACCCACATCCCACCTCCTGGAGATCCATCCTAATAGTATCCATCCATCTACGCCTAGGTCTCCACAGTGGTCTCCTTCCCTCCGTTTTCCCCAGCAAGACCCTATACACCCCCCTCTCCTCACCCATACGCGTCACATGCCCAACCCATCTCATTCTTCTCGATTTTATCACCCGCACAATATTGGGTGAGGAGTACAAATCATTTAG
>Ga0123355_10007532_pt1 | contig 16335 bp, 10 predicted proteins | sample TergutEmb28metaG_3_FD_89872 | JGI IMG/M metagenome (GOLD analysis project Ga0123355, IMG submission 89872) | Embiratermes neotenicus P1 segment gut microbial communities from Petit-Saut dam, French Guiana - Emb289 P1 | ecosystem: Host-associated > Arthropoda: Insects > Digestive system > Gut ...
ATTATCTCCGTAACCGTTCCACTTTGGACATAGGTGTTTTGGGTTATATCGGTATACTTTAACATAAGGAACACCCTCCCGAAGTCTGGCACATTCCTCCTGGGACACCCTGTATATCAATTTGGGAACAAGATTGAGAGGTAGACCAAGAAATAGATGGCAAGATGAGGTGAGAGAGGATGGACCAATAGTCGGAGAAGGGTGGCAGGAAAAAGTACATAACAGAGAGGAATGGAAGAAGCTTCTGAGAAGCATAGATTTTACGTAGCAATTCAGTGTTTTGTGACACTATGCACATACTTCCCCAAGAACCAACCTGACAGTAATGGTGATTTACCAAAGCCATCATAAGAATATATTTAGCTGTAGATGGACTCATGATGCTGAACACCAGCCAGCAGCTGACTTCTGCCTACTTAGATCTAGCCACTTTACCTTAATGAGTAGTGGTGCTGAATCTTTCAAGGAAAATTACCGTGTACTTAGATGTCATTCATTATATTCAGCTGAGTGACAACTGATCCTATAATTTATGGTGTGCAGAACTGGATAAAGTATAACCACTATGAAGTGATATTCATTGCATGAACAGTGTTTGGGTATAGAATTTACAGTAGACATACCATAGTTAGAAATGCACTGTCATTAATAACAGCATAATGCTGGTGAGTAAGATTAACATAAATCTGCATATCTTAATGAAAAATAGAAGTGATGTTTCAGGAGAACAGTTTTTGTAAGAAACCAGAATATACCTTTAATCACTCAAAAATAATATTGAGCATAGCTAAATATCAAATATTATCTGTGATTATACCATACTACAGTCTTGCTTGTTTCTGTAGGTGTGGGATGATTCATGGAAGTATACACCAGATGATCAGCCATGTATGAAGATGTGGTTTGATGGAGAGAAAGGCAATCCTAATGATAAAGTTGCAAAACTGAAAGTTGAATACTTGATGAGTCAATATAATACAGGAGTTGAAAGAATGAGCAGTCTTCTCTCAAATTTCTTGTTGGCAGCAGTCTTTATAGTTATATTTGTATGATAGTGAAATGAGAGTTAGTCTTCTTTGTTTTGATTGGAGTGCAGGGTAGTAGTAGTAGCAGTAGTAAAACCTCTACATAAGGGAGTGAGTCAAGACAGCTGCAAGAAGTGTACTTACAAGAATGCTGTCTTTTCTGACTGTGGGCCATCAGAATTCAAAGAACTAAGCAACTGACCACAATTTTGAGCAAAATAATGCTGTATCATCATACAAAAACATGATTTGCAGCAGTAGAATTTTCTTTGTCTTATGTGCAGCTATGTGATTCTCAGTATCAGTCATACAAGCTCAACTCTTTAGATCTGATTTCTAAACCAGGTGTAGAATCTCATGTGCGGGGATATTATATGGGGCATACTTATTGCGATGGTGCTAGCAATGAACTTCTGCTTCTGAGATGCATCAAAATCAAGTTTTTAAGTAAAAATATTGCCTGAAGTAACACAGTACTGTCCAGATAGTGATTACACATTGTTTGCTCAAAAACTGAAGACTACTTTGGTCACATCTTGCTAGCAACACAGTAACTGCTCATGCACATTCAGCACAGTTCACAACTGTTGTTTGGTAACCCAATGTTCTGGTTACTACAAATGGAGGTTACTAAAGAAAGTGTGTATGGAAATTGTTTTAAGTTTCCAAAAATCATACTAAAGAGAAAAAAATAAAAAAAATCCACAGGTCTTATGAGGATGGTTTCAGCAAATCTTTCCATATAGGTGGCATACATGCTGTTTATACTTGGTATGAAGATCATTAAGTAAAACCCAAGTATAACACACTGTGTGCATAAGCATAGCATTAAATAAACATTATTAATCTCTTAAAACTTGCTGTGTCACCCCACATATTATATAGACAAAGTTATAGTTGGGATGGACCTCATAAACCCCCAAGGTAACCAAACTACTGGACTGTATTGTAAATTTACTTATACAACAGTAAAAGCACAGAGAAACAAATCAAGCACCATGTGATCCAGGTGTGTTAGGTTGTGTTAAATTTGCCTTCTGTCCATGATCAGAGTTCACTTGTGTTGTAGAACATAATTAGTTCAAATCATCATTCTTCCTCATTTTGGGGAAGTATATGAATGGGATTTTGATGAAGTGCACACATTAATAAATTTACTGGGATTTTTTTTTTAACTCAGTTACTTTAGTATTCTAGTTTCATTGCATTTTTTGAGGGCATTGTTGTGCCATGTTTTGGGCACTTTTTTTTTAGATTTTTATAATTACTAGACTTTAAGTAGGAACTGTTCAATCATGAACTCTATTTATAGTGTTCATCATGTTGCTTGTTCGTCAAGTTCTCGGCAATTTTTCTGGGGTACTTGGTGATACATGCAGCATATCCACTTCAGAGTGAATCTTTTTATTAGATTTAATACTTTATGTTCACCTTTGTATGAGAATATGGAGAATAGAGCATAGCTACTTACACTGTCGTCAAAAAATGACTGGCAGCTTGAAAAAAGTCTGGAAGGCTCATATGGAGCAGTGTATAGCTTCCAAAGAAACATACTTTGAAGGGAATAATAAATATATATAATTATTTCATTATTAAAGTACTTTTTGTACACTATTCTGATTGAATAGATATGTGATATTTTGTTTCTGGTGTATTACACAGTTGTAGATGCGTATCTAGGGTGTGTTAAGTGCCTTTGAATTTTTCATGTTATGGAGTCCTGCACAGCTGTTATATGGCCTTGAAAATGTTGGTTACTTGTAGTACACCTAGTGTTTGAAGGGTGACCTTTGGTATACTTCCCCATAGGTGACTCACAGGAACATGCTTATGGGTTACATCTCAAGCACGACTGCTCACCATACGTCAGTAATAAGGTGTCTTATATGATCGTGGTGCTCTGGCTGCTGCTTATAAATTTTGTCTGACAATAGCCCCACAGAGAACAAAATGAGATGTACGATCTGGTGATCTTGCAGGCAAATGTATGGGTGTGCCCCTACCTCTCCATCCTTTCAGATGGTTTCAAATGTTTCTGAATGATTCTGTGGAGCTCTGCCATGTTGATACCACATGCTCTGTCATGTTCACAGAGCTGCCTCTTTTTTAACAGTGAAAGAGCATTCTGGAGAAACTGCATATACTGATGTCCAAGGGTGCACAAATCTCAGACAACAGGTGACTAAATTTTGTGCGGTGGAACCTACCATCAGTATGGAACTTGCTTTATGGATATCTTTTGGCATTTAGAATTTTGAGGTGGCTCCTTCATTTTGCACAAATGTGAACCCCTGCTGATGACGTGAAGATTATTTATGAAGTATAGTCCCATGTGGTCTCACAAGATCCTGCACCACACCATATTCCACTGTATCTGACCTGTTGTATGTTGTGCTCAGTGGCAGCTATGTTGCTAAAACAGTGCAGTTTCATGAAATATCAATTCATCTGCATTCAGCGAGTGACAAAATTTCACCCTTTGCAAGTAGTTTATCTAGCTGAAGGTAATAAAAGTGGAACTTAATCCTTTTTAAAATGTAACCAAGTGAGTGCCTGTGGGGCACTGGATCTATTGCTGTTGTGACCTTCTTCAATATTGCACTTCCCTTGTAAACATCCCAGTGTGTTGCAGTTATCTCTTATTTACAGAAATTTAGTTTTACTTCAAAGTCTCCTTACTGACCTCTTTGCTGACAGACTTGTTGCACATAACATTTTGATTACATTCATCATAAAGTAGGCACATCAGTATATTGATCACTCGGGGACAAGGATTACCAAAGCAAAGGCCGCTGTGAATCTTCCAAACTCAGGTTTTAATCAGACTACACTGAGTCTGCAGCGTAGAAATAATGAACATAAATTCTTTGTGATTACACTGCCAATGTACAAAATGAAAATAGTGAGATGCTTTAGTTCCTTTGTACCAACAGACTAGATTCATGCTGCACACACATAGTGTTATATTAAGATTTTCATTAATTTATACCAGGAGCTTCTCACTGCAAAAAAAAATTTACAAAATATTTCCATGGTGCTCTTGTTGATGTGGTTAAGGCTGTGTACTGTAAGTCCTGGATAACTGGACAAATTAGAGTCTCAAACAATGTAACATAGTGATTACATGGAATAAACAGTGTTCACTTGTTTTGATTAGAACTCTCATTTATTTCTGATACAGCATCTGAACAGTCCTTCACAGGCTGAAGCAAAAGATATGAGCTACAGTTTAAAAAAATGTACAATCAGAAGGAAAGAGAACAGTGTACATGCCAGTAATATCTAGATATATTATGGAAATCCTCCATCATCATCATCCTCAGCCATTTCCTTGGCCAACTCCATGTCTTGCTGCTCCCTTTCGCGTCGCTCTTCTGCTGATTCTAAATCTTTACCATAGGATTTTGGTGGGTATCGCATTGCTTTCACACTCTGGTTATGCAGATCGAGGCAGAATGAGATCCGCTGATGGAAAGCCAGTTGTGGTTCTCTTGTACAATATATGTCTGTTGTCTCTTTGCTGCGCATGTAGCCACGTTCTGGATCTAAAGTAGCTTCAATAACTCCATCCCTTATGGCCTTGGCAACAATGAACTCTGCATCATCTGGTGAATCCAGCCCCAACTTTCGTGCAATATCAGCTGGAGCAATACGGGAGTAAGACAAACCCACAGAGCGAATAGCTGTCTTGATTACATTATGGCGGAGGCGCAATATGAGAGTAAATGTATGGTCTGCACGAAACTGAGGCCCAAAATTTTCCAGTACTTCACCAAATCTATTAAGATGTCCCATTCGCACTGCCTGGGTAAGCTGGAAGTATGGTGCCAGTGAACGTCGGAGTGCAGCTTGCCTAAATGTCTGGCGTTCTGGAATATCACCTAGCAAGAGTTCCACTGTCACTGCCAGCTTCTGCACCGTCTGACGGAAGCCCACAGCTGCAGTTTGTGGAGCTTTACGCATGGCCTGAACAAGATGCTTGTGGGCTGCAGAGTACTCTAGACGAGCTGCCTTGATACGGCCAAGGTAGTAGAAAAAGCGAGCCCACTCATTGTTACCAGCTGTTTCTGGGAAAACTGACTTTGAGACCAGTTTATCAGCCTGATCATAGAGATTGTAATGCAAGTAATTGCGCAAGAGGCAGTTAATGAGTACTCCTTGCCCTTCATAGTCATTTCTCAGTGTGGCTGTTCGTAATCTTGAATGCAAAAAGCCACGTATTTTTTCCAGTTGGTCTTTTAGTTCATAAGCGCGAGAGTGGTAGAAGTAACATTTTGCTGCTATCAGGTCAAGGGTGCGGCGGTTTTGGGCAGTTACTTTTTGCATTAATAGATCTGAGCACTGGACAACATCATCATACTTCTGACCATCAATCAGCTTAAGAAGCACCAGGAGATGAATGTAAGTATCTATCTCAGGAAGGAGAGGAGTAACTGAGCTCCTACCACTTCTCATTCGGTGGCTGCTGCTGCTCTCAGTTTCCATAGGTTCTTCCACAAATGCCAACAGTGCATCCCTTTCGGTTGCTGAGTGTGTATAAAATCCAGTGATAATTCCTCTCAGAACATTAGGGTTCAACTTCCTCCGTGTGTTTGGCAATGTCCTTAAGACCCTTAATATGAATCGTGGTTCCTTGCTCTGTACTGCCTTTTCAATTTGACGGGCATGCTCTCTAATGTCCTGAACTGTAAGGGCATCTGTATCCTTTCTAGTGTCTCCAGTATCTTCATCGCCAGAAGGGCTGTCAGCATTTTTCATTTCCACATCCACATTTTGTTCTGCCACAGCCACCATATCTGGTTAACCTCCTAGAAAAACAATGGTTACTCTGTAACTTTTTATGGAGAAAAACCACACATTATTTTCACAATAAGGAAATGTCATTATATGTGTATGCCATTTACTAACAAATTTTAAACAATTGGCTGACTTTTAGGAAAATGGATATGATCATATGGCTGAAGGCCATGACATCCACATTTTTGTAAGCTGTCACTTTCAACATGTCAGGATGCACAATTCTGATGTGAGACAAACAATGCCCTTCAGTGTTTCTATACCCACTGTGTCAACAGAAACAGGTAACCAAATACTGCAGTGAATGACCTCAAAATATGTATTCATTCCTTTATTTCATTTATTTACATTCAAATCGATCCAAAATGGTTGGAAGACCTACTGGATAGATATAGAACAAGTCTAAATGAGTTAAATGTACATACAATTAAACTAAATACATTATTACATATTTATATAAAAGAAAGATAAAACTGAATGCATGAAAAGATATAGCAAAACAGAAGAGGAAAATGTATAACAAATTTTAATTAAATCACTGAGAGGAATCCAATACCAAATTAAAACATATAGCATGATTAGCTACCTACAATTTTTCTTTTACTAATACTAAAGCATTCATCTAATGAATAAAAGTAATTTGTAAGTAAGAAACTTTTAAGGCTATTTTAAATTATTCTGGGTTATTGGAGAAGTTTTATGTTGGACAGAAGACTATAAAGACTTTAATACCAAGGTATTAAATACAGCCCTATTTTTCTGAGGTCAATGAAGATGGGTAATTGTATCGTATTTATACTATAAGTTTCCAAATTAACTATAAATGGATCTTTATTATTAACCACAAATAAGAGTAAATGAAATATGTACTGTGACTTATGGGTAGAATTTTTAATTTCTTGAACAGAATCTCTATGTCTACATTCCATAATAATTCTGATTACCCCATTTTGCAACCTGAAGACATCACAACTGTACAAAGAAATCCCCCCAAAATAGTAAACCATAATTCGTAATAGAATGAAAAAGGCAATAACATGTCATAATCAATGTTGTATGAGACCTGTATGGCTTAATGGACCTAATTACATAACAAGCAGTACTTAATTTTAGATATAAGCTGTTCTATACGAGTTCTCCAGGAAAATGTACTGTCATTATTTATTCCAAGAAATTTAGTATGTAAAATGTTGGGTATTAATTTATTGTCATAATCAACCTTCATATTAACAGTTCGGTTATTCTTGGTAATGAAGTGAAAACAGTTTTCCCAAAATTTAAAGAGGGAATATTTCCTTTAAACCATTTATTTATAAGTTCAAAAATTGTATGGATATCCTTACTGTACTTAGTGAGATTGAAATTAGTAAATAATATACTGGTATCATTAACAAATAATATCAGTAGATATTTGTCATTTAAAATATTAGGTAGCTCCTTTATACAAAGAACAAAATAAAGGGGCCAAAAATAGAACTTTGAGGAATGCCAGGTTTAATTAGTGTCCGGTCAGAAAGGGTGCCATAACCACGATTCTTATTGTATATTACTGCTGTTTGATATACATCAATTAAGTAAAATTTATAAGGTATATTATTATTATTATTAGTATTATATCTATATCAGTTATTCCACAAAGTTCCAATTCAGACTGTAATATATCATGGCTGACACAATCAAAAGTTTCTTCAAAATCACAAAAAATGCCTACCACTATTAATCTGTTTTTCAAAGCCTTCAGAATTTCATTAGTTAATGTGTAAGTGGCCTAATTTGTTGTTGATTTTGTCCTGAACCCATATTGGTCCATGCTTAATATGTTACATTTATCTTTATGTTTCATAAGTTTACAAAAACTTTTGAGAATGATGTTAAAAGTGATACACGTTGACAGTCGGATACATTGTTTTCATTACCTCTTTTTTGTATAATGGCTTTTCTACTGAAAATCTTAATTGATCAGGGAAGATACCAATGGAGAGAGTTTTATTACATACATAATTTAAGAGTGATCTTATACAAGAAGAGGTTATTTCCAGTAACTCACTAGAAATGTCATCATACCAATATGAATTTATGACCTAAGAGATTTAATTATTTGTTCAGTTTCTTTAGTCAGTATGGGCTTATGTTTTATATTTGGATATGGTGTCATAAAAATCTGTGATATAAACTGCATGGAACTATTGTTAATTTATGACTATTAACATTACTGTATGTATTATTAACAGTAATGTTGTCAGCTATTGAAAGAAAATTGTTTTTAAATGCACTTTGTTGGTTACTGATCATTCTGCCACCAGGATTTCAAGAGTGTATACTATCATTATTAGCTTTTGTGCCCATTTCCAATTTTACAATCTCCCATGCAGTATTCTTCATATTTATTACCTGAGTATCAGTTTAAACTTTTAGTCTCCTTAGTAACATCTGACAATATTACGAAACAGGATTTGTAATACTCTTTTATGGTTCAATGATAACTATCTCTGCTCTCTAAGTAGAGTTTGTCTATATGAAGTTCTTATTCCTGACAGCCAGGAAGTATTTTTTTCTACTATGTTGTCTGTGCTAATAGGAAACTTGACTAAATAAAATCCTTAAATGTGTGTTTAAAATGTGTTAAAAGTTACTTTAACATCATCACCATTTCAACATCATTAAAAGCAGAATCCCATTTTTCATAGCTTAGTTTGATTTGAAAGTCTGTAATAATGTATTAGTTTTTCTTTTAAAATAAGAATGATACTCATATGGCTTGATCTGAATATTATTTAAAATTATAAATTGTGCATCATAATCAAAAAGTCCATTCATGACGGTAATTGTCTCATAGTTATCTGTCTTAGAGATATCAATGAAAATATTATCAATAACAACTAGAATCACTATTAATTCTTGTAGGAAAATTACCTGTACTACAAAGACTGTAAGAGTTTAACAGAGCATCCAGTTGACTTTTCCTATCATTGTCATTAATGTAATTTACATTTATATAATCACATACAATATCTCGTCTAGGACTATATAATGTTTGGAGTATAGTGTGGAGAAAGAATACCAACAAGATGCAACAATATAGATGTTTATTGTCAATTCAGATGTTTAATATTGACTACTGTCTTGACATGTTTCAGGCATCTTTATGCCCATCATCAGGAGAAAAAGACCATGTGTTACTGCATATGGGGTTGTTTGCTGGTAGTGTTGGATGTGGCTGGTTGCATTATAGATGTTTATTGTCAATCTATATTGTTGCATCTTGTTGGTATTCTTTCTCCACGCTTTACTCACGATGCACGGTCACAGGAACATAAAGTTTGGAGTATAATGTCTCATTGAGTTTTTTTTTCATATGTATGATCTAGTTCTGTTTCTTTTAAGTGATGTTTTGTAAGACACAATAAATGAGATAGGTCAGAGTATATGTAACATGCAAGTTCATTACTTTTTCTCCTAAATCCCCAACATTCTGGTGACATTTCTAATTACTGTATATCAGATAAGTAATATGAAGAATGTATTCTTTACTGTCACTTGATTTGGTTTGATGTTGTCATTTGTTTGATTTAAAAGGTTATCAATTAAAGTTATTCAATTCACTGGTGTTATATAATTGTATAATAAATCATATGCATACCTGGCCAAAAGTACATGGTTTTTATTGTTATTATGTACTGTATTATGCTGTAGGATATGATTCTCACTTTTTCTTTTGCTAGTTGGTAATACATTATCTTTGATGAACCCACTATCCATAAAACAACTTCATGTCTTGTCACTGGGATTATTCATTGTCTTCTTGAAGTCCTCATTACAGTACCTATTAATTCTGATGCACTATCACTTTCAATATTTGAATTTACCTCTTCAAACTAAACTCCATGTGATCTTTCTGTTCTAAGCTGGTGGGGAGGGAGGTGGTGTGTCAAGTCAGGGTTTGTTTTATGTTACTTGCTATCAACCTCACCATCCATTCCTTACCAGCTGTATTCATATGTAACCCATGTTGTGTGAAATATTCCTTATTTAAATTTGTTTCTATCATTTTTAAGTAATCCAACCTCTTCATTATATTGAGCAATTTCATTTCCTGTTATATATTTTTACAACCTTACTGACACAGAATGATGAAGGCAGATCATGCCTATGAGGAACACGCATGCATTTTTAATAACTTTCTGAATACTTGAGAACATTTTATTGTAACTTTCCTGATGGGAAAATTCATTATAAATCCAACACCACATAGCTAACATCTGGAATTAAGACATCATGCCAGAATAAAAGGAAGCTTTTCTTAATAAGCAGATAATACAAATTACGCTCCTTATGAATTTACAAAAATATTAACAATGCTTTTTTTACTAAAATTAATAGTTGGTTTAAAAGTAATTTATTTTCATTAAATTTTGATAAAGCCTATTTTGTATAGATCAAGACTAAAAATAGTCATGAAATTGACATGAAAATATCTTTTCAAAATATACATATTACTTATATTTATAATATTAAACTTTTTGGATTGATAATTCTCTGTCTTGGAAAAACCATACTGATGAACCAATTTCTAAACTGAATAACATATGTTATGCAATTAGGACAGTTAAACCATTAATGTCTCCAGAAGTATTAAGAATAATTAATTTATTTTATTGTCACCCCATTATATCATACAGCACAAATTTCTGGGGAAGTTCTTCTCATAACAAAATTATGTTTAAAATTAAAAAAAGAATACTTTTGAGTTCTTACAAATTCTAGTAGTACAAATTCTTGTCGTGATTTGTTTAAGAAATTAAACATTTTGCCACTTCAATCCCAATATATATTTTCTTTGTTATTGTTTGTTGTTAAGAACAGAGCTCTATTAAGGTCTAATTCTGAAGCACATAATATTAGTACAAGATACAATTCTGCCCTACATCTGCCTATAGAAAAGTTAACAATATTTCAAAGGGAAGTTTATTATTCTGAAATTAGAATTTTTAACCATCTGCAACCAATTATTAAAGATTTATTGTATGATGTAAAACAGTTTAAACTGGTCTTAAAAGTGTCTTTACCTACCAATTCTTTCTACTGTTTGGGCGAATACTTCGATTGGAAATAAAGTAGGAATCTTGGTTATTTACTATATCGTATTTTATTATTCTGTATTAAAAATAAATACTTAATTACAATACCTCATCATTTATTACAATATTACTAATTCTTACCTTATAACATAAATTATAATGTAAATTTAATCTAATTAATATCTGCATGTATAAATTGTATATAATGTTCTACATTCAGTTGTACATGTTGTTCTTTTATTTTGTTAAGCTTTATTTGCTATGATAAATGAGCTGTCTGCATAAATCATATTATATATGACTACTTCTGTATCAAATGATCTATGTAATGTAACGTAAAAGAATGAATAAAATAAATCCGGATGGCTCGCCGTCCCAATTAATCCGGATCAGTGGCGTTTACTGAATTTCCACTTTCTTCCGTTTGAATCCTCTATCATAAATACTGCGTACCAATGACACAAGACCGATGGAATACTGAGGGCACTTTGCGTGAAAATATGTGAGGGCAAAATACATCACATTTTATGGGTAGTTTCTATAAAACCGCGAAAATTCTGATCGTCCAACCTGCGTAATCAAACAAAACAACACGTCCTTACATTACAAATTACACTACATACTCTGCGTAATTCCTATACAGAATGTACAAAAGTAACATTAAATAGGAATATCTGAATACTTACAATCCACTACGATGATGAATACTTCGCACACGAACCTGCTCGAAAACGCTAAGTAATATTCCCCAACCTTTCAGCTGTGCAAATTTACTGCTGGTTCCACAGTCTCATACAATCATCATCTGTGGTACTTTACCCATGGATCAGAGTTTTACCCATGCGTATGACCACTGAATACACCAAACACATCGAATACCCTGAAGTCGTTTGTCCACAGGTAATCCATGGATTGTGACGTTTAAAATACCGGTGCAAGCAACCAAAGTCCAAGATCTGGTAAACCAAAAGCGTTTTGTAAATATTTAATGTTTGATGTGTGGCGGTGTCATAACAAAATTTAACGAGTAGGATGGCATTGTGTACTTTATGTTTTTAGTTTTACATGTGATTGTACGTTAGGTTTTACTATTGCATAACCAGCAGTTCTGGTACGACGCATGTGTATCTATAGCAGGTATTAAAATATCATCTGAATTTGTTCATGCATGTTGGGGCATATTGGACTTATTAATGTGTCCATGACAGTGTGGAGGTTAGACATTAGCTAGGGAACGAAATATTCGTGTCGGTATTAAGAGTTGGCACTTTCGGTTATTGCGGTTATGATTTGCTCGACGGCGGAGATTGGCCAGCCAATGAGAGATATTTTTTAGAAATGGTCCGTTTGATTTACGAATTGTGGAAATCACACCTCAAAATCGTGCTGTTTAGAAGTATGTTTTATTGAAATTGTGGGTGCATATAGCTTTCAGTGCTGATACACCTGGAAACCCACATTTGTACATCACTGAATGAAAATAATAATTTAAATACAAATTACGTAAGTTTGTGGCTCTTGCCTGTATTTCTTGGTATTATAAATTTCCTATCACGTTCGATCATAGTTTTGCTGACAGGAATCACTTAAACTCGAGCTACACAACCCAACGTGCATGAACAAATGAATGCTTTCATTTTGGGAACATTAGGCTTGTGGTTGCTTAGTAACTGCAGAAACATAGTTTACATTTGCCAGCGTATGTCTAAAGTAGACATTGAACTGAGCCAGGCTGGCCTCATTATAAAAATTTATTTATTTACATTCAAAAAAGCTGGAAAACCTACTGGATATGGATGAAGTCAAAATGTGTTGAATGTACATCCAAGACAGTTATATAAAAGGATTACAAGGTTAGGCCGTGATAGTTGGTTGTATTGTCAGGAGTTAGTGAAACAAAAGTATATATTATTCAAAGGTTAGGTTTTTGAGGTTTGTATTAGTGAGAGCTGCCGAACATAATGGAAAAAGTAATCCACCACGGTTAGTTTTTAGGTATGATGTCAATGACAGAAACTAAAGTGGAATGAAGACTTTATTTCATTAAGATTAAGCCTTGAGATTTTATTGTAATGGCAGTCAGCATACATAAAAAAAAACAAAAACAGGATTTAACCTTTACAGCCCGTGCGTCCTACCGTCTAGGACGCTAACCTCCAAATATTGCATTTAATGTATTTATTCAACAAATATAACAAATATAGTTACTGAATATTTTAAACATGGTATATACTCTCCTTTTTTTTCACTTCAAATTGAGTTTGTTTCATAATTATAACTTGTTTGGTTCCTGTATTATTCACATTTTATATACAGGGTTTGCTAAAATTAAAAAAATAATTCCGGCGCCAAAAGGTTAATCCACCGGGGTTAGACTTTTGAGATTTCATGTTAGTGTTTCTGAACATGTGTTTCAAATGTACACTGAATTGCAGCACAGCTGTTCATACTACAACAAAAATTAAGCTTTGAGGTTTCATTTCATGGACAGAAGCTTTTCTTTTACTATACAGGCTTGCAGGATAGGCTATGGAAAGAAACAGTGTTGTATGTGAGCTTCCTGATTACCCTCCTTCCTTCCCTAATTTTGTAACCATTATGTATGCTACAGCCACTCAGTGTTTGGCAGTCATAATTCAGTATGGTTTAAGGTATATTGGATAGAACATAAATTCAAGACCGTATGTTCGGGTGTATACATTATTAATGCTTTAACAATTTCAGTCATAAATGTGCCATTTGTTACTCCTGTAGAGTAATTGTCTTTTCAGATGCTGTTGCACTTACAAGTGTGCACAGTGCTTTAGCACTGGGCAAGTAACATGGGGTGCTGTTCTGTATTCTGTTTTATAACTTATACGAAATGTTTGTGTATTCAGGTGTAGAGATGTATTGAAGTGAAAGACACCTTTGTTTCAAGATTTATGCTGTTCAATTATTTTTGTAACGTTTATCCATCTTCCAGTTTCATATAGAGGACAGCATGGGAGATACAACAGGTTTGTCCAATGCTGAAGCAAAAGAGCTATGCCAGCCACCAGATGCAGAAACGAAAGTGAGTTTTTGTTTTGCTCTGGAGTTTTGTGACAGAGGCTTTGAACTGTAATTAAAATCAAGAAGAATAACATCATAATCATTTATTACATGTATCAGCAATCCTCAGAGGGTACAAGTACAGCACCATGGGATATGGAATTAGTCAAATACACGCAACCTGCTGCAGCCACTGATTCTGAATAATTTTATTAAAGAAAGTAAATTAATGCTTAACATATTTAATGATGTGTTTAATATAATATAGGTAGGCAATGAGTTTTTTTAATATTTTATATATATATATATATATATATATATATATATTTCTTTTGCTGTATGCTTTCTTCTGGGTAATTCCCAGGCATCTGAATTTTATATGCCAACGTTTTGGAACACCCTGTTCCATCTTCATAGGCAGGAAGGCATTTCTTCATACCAAGATTTCTATGAAGATGGAACAGAGTGTTCTGAAACGTTAGCATACAAAATTCAGATGCCGGGGAATTACCCAGAAGAAGCATACAGCATTCAGAACACAGCAAAAGTTTGAAATCAAGTATATTTATTTTGTGCCATATGGAATCTTTGATGCAAAGTAACATAACTCCTTTCCAGGATTTCATGTTCCAGCAGACTATGTATCGCATTAAGGATCCACGACGTTCATTAGAATTTTACACAAAGGTTTTGGGAATGACGCTGCTGCAGAAGTTGGATTTCCCCAAAATGAAATTTTCTTTATATTTCATGGGTTATGAAAAAGCTGAAGACATTCCATCAGACCTTTCAGCACACACCAAGTGGACTTTCTCAAGGAAGGCGACACTTGAACTCACGCAGTAAGTACAGTGCTGAAGGTATCTTACATAATCATTTGGGTAGATATTTGCTTGAGGTAGCTGTCCTTGCTGGGTGTGTACAATGTCTGTGTGTGGCACAGTTTGTCATGACTAGCTGAATGTTGTTACATACACTTTCAACAAGACGTTTTGCAATTGTTTTACTCCGGAGTTGGTTTGTTTGTCAAACACTTCAAATATTTGGGAACGACCCTAACAAATCAAAATTGCATTCACAAAGAAATTATAAGCATATTGAACTGAAAAAATATATGTTCTCAATCAGTGCAGAATCTTTCGTCCTCAAGTTTGCTGTCAAAAAATGCAAGGCCTAAAATATACAGATGTACGCAGTGCAGTCCAAAATTAACGCATTAAAAATTCTCAAATATATTTAATTGCATAAAGTTATCTATAACACCAAAGTTATTTTTGTACATAGTCTCCCTCTTTATCTAGACACAATTGCCAACGGGCAACCCACTTTTCATAGTATTTTTAATAAGAGTCTTTAGGTATGTGTTTTAGAGACTGGTAAACTGCTGAACCTAGACTTGATCTCGAAGGAAATTGTCTTCCTCGGAGAGAGAGTTTCAGGGTGTCAAACAACCAGAAATCGCGTGGAGCAAGGTCAGGTGAATAGGGAGGATGTCAAAGTGTCTCAATTCCCTCTTCCACCAGGAATTCTGTGACAATTTGAGCCTTGTGTGGTGGAGCGTTTTCTTGATGGAGAGTGAAGTTCCCCACCAATTCAGGTTGCTTTTCTGCAACTGCAGGCAACAACTGATTCTTCAAAATGTCTCTGTAACATTCTCTGGTGATGGTCATGCCCTTTGGGAGAGGATATGAGAGAATAACGCCCTTCTGGTCCCAGAAAATTGAATAGAGAATTTTCTCTGCAGACGCGCCAACACGGAATTTTTTTGGGGGTGGCGAGTCTGAATGTTTCCATTGTTTTGACTGCCTTTTTGTTTTGGGATTGAACAGGGGGATCCATGTCTCATCCATAGTGACCAGATTCTCCAGAAAATGCGGATCAGAGTGGTGTCTTGTAAACATTTCTTCAGAGCAGGTCATTTGAATTTCTTTCTTGCTGTCGTCGAGCATTTTTGGCACCCAGGGAGCACTCCCTTTTGTCAATTGCAAGTCTTCTTTAATTATTCTCATCACTGTCCCATGAGTTAGGCCCGTATGAGCACAAATATCCTCTATGGTAACTCGGCGGTCACTCAGAATGAGATTTTCAAATGTTCTTTGTTGGCATCCGTGCGACATGAGCTTGGTCGCCCTGGATGTGGCAAATCGGTGCTGGACACCATCCATCCATTCACATTGCTGTAGTCCAGAGCACTATCGCCACAAACCGAGACAAGTTCACGATGAGTATTAACACAGTTTTCACCTTTTGCACAAAAAAGTTTTATGATGGCGTGCTGTTCTTCTCATGAGAACTCCATAATTATCAGTATCAAAATAGTCACTTACAGAAACTACATTTGAGTCTGCATGCACTGGCCCCTGGAGACTGACTGGTGGCTCTCTCCAAGCCCAAGGTCAACC
>Ga0123355_10007533_pt1 | contig 16334 bp, 11 predicted proteins | sample TergutEmb28metaG_3_FD_89872 | JGI IMG/M metagenome (GOLD analysis project Ga0123355, IMG submission 89872) | Embiratermes neotenicus P1 segment gut microbial communities from Petit-Saut dam, French Guiana - Emb289 P1 | ecosystem: Host-associated > Arthropoda: Insects > Digestive system > Gut ...
ATTTCGCCGTGTCGCCACGAGATATGACAAACTCGCAAAGTCTTTTCTTGGTTTTGTTTATCTTGCTGCCGTTCTACTTTTGGTGAAATAGCACTACTTTTTTAGGTTTTCAAACACGCCCTAATGCTTAGCTTAAGGATTACATGCCAAAAAGTTTGAACTGCGTTTGCCCCGTCAATTGCCGCGGCTTCATCCAGTGCAGGGGGTATCATTTTGGTGAAATTGTAAAAAATCAAGATAAGTATGGCCGAAAACACCCCCTGCCCGCCAATAGCCATCAATAACTGCGGCCAAGCAGTCCCTATTAGCGAAATGCCCAATGTCTGCTGAACAGAAAATACCATCATTGTCTGGGGGATAAGCACAATGGGTGCAGGCAAAATAAACAAAACAATTATCATAAAAAACCAAAACTTCTTAAAAGGGAAAGCAAATCTTGCAAGGGCGTAACCCGTAGTGGCAGCAACCAAAGTCTGGGCAAGGGCAAGCAAACCAGAAAACCAAATAGAGTTAAAAATCGTAACAATAGGCTCAAGCACCCACCACGCAAGCCTAAAATTGCCAAAGGACAATGACTGGGGTATCCAGTTAACTATGGGGTTTATCACGTCCTCCTGCCCCATCATAGAAAGGGATATCATGCGTAGTAACGGGTAAATAAACTGGTAGCTAATTAATATCAGCACAAAACAAACAACCAAGTTGGCAAAATTTAGCCGCCTAACTGTTTCTCTAAAAAAAGCCGAAAGCCTGCTTATTTTACCCATTTTACAGCCCTACCTTTCATTCCAAGCACGGGCACGCCGTTTTGTTTCCTGTGGAGTTATGTCCTTTGGGCCCTTTAGTAACACAAATGCTAGCCCGATAATAAGCAGCACAAGCATGGAATACACCCATGCAAACGCAGACGCCAACCCCAAGCCGCCAACAGTGTCAAAAATAGCAGATTGTATCATGGGTAGCACCGGGTTAAGGGTATAACCCGCCAGTTGCACCACCGTTAATATCACGCTTACCAGTATTATGGGCCGTAGCACAGGAATGGTTATCTTCCACAAAATTTGCCATCCTGTAGCAGAATCAATTTTGGCCGCCTCAAGCATTGCGCTGTCCATTTTTTGCAGGCCGTTAATAAATAACACTATAGGGATACCGGTAAACCACAATACCGCAGAATAGTTTTCAAACAAAAACTCCAGTGCCGCCGCCAAATGGGGCGAAAACTGTTCCACCATGTTGTAAAGCATCATTTCAGAAATATCTACACCAGTAAGCCCCCCTGCCTCCATGAGCTGGTTCATAACCGGGCCGCTCATAACAATTACAGGTAAGAAGAAAAACGCCCTAAAAAGACTCTGCCCCTTGATCCCACGGTTTAATAGCAGGGCCAAAATAAAGGCGATGACTGTAATGGCTGGGGTGTATGTTGCCTGCATAATGACAAAGGAAATAAGATTTGGCACAAACAACGGGTTGCGCAAGAACGCAAGATTAAAATTGTCAACGCCAATAAAACTAAGTTCCCAACCCAGTATAGTAAACTGTACATGATGAAAGCTTAAATAAATCGTGTAAAAAAACGGATAGGCAGTCAAAAGCAGGAAACCCAAAATCCACGGTAGCATGAACATATAACCAACAAGGGCTTGCCTTTTTGCAATTGATTTATTTCTCTTTTTCATATCAAAACACCCTCGCCGATTGGGGCGGGACACTTATGCCGTTATGGACAAATACCGCCCCTGTGTAGTTTATCAGCACACTTGCGCTACAATATATGTTTAGCACAACACCTTCTGCCAACACATGCCTACTAAGCCACTCCATGCCTATGACTTGTGAAAGCACCGGGTTCACTTTTTCGTAGACTTCCAATATTATTTCGCGGTAAATTTCAAACTCTGTCGAGTAAAAATTAAGGGAATTTGTGTTAGACAACAAATGGGGCGGCTCATGAGTTACTACAAAGGATGGGAACACATTGTAGTCAATCATGCGCAACATATCCTGCACCGTGTAAAAAGAGAAGTTTGAGTATGGCCCATATACTTCCATAGTATTATTAAGCACCATTTGCAAAAAAGGCACCGTGTCTGTAGAAATCAATTTTTGGCTGGAGAACACAGGCGATTGCAAAAACCTGTGTGTATATGCCCACAAATACATATTTGGGGAAACAGCATTAATCAACAGGTTTGAGTTGGCAAATGCATTTGCAGTTAAAGCAATAGATTCTGCCGCACTTGTGGAATCTCTTCGTGCCCAGTGGGATACAAACTGGTTTGTTATCCCACTGGCTGTAATAGACATTGCCCCAAGCCTGTAAGCCCCTGCGGCTTGCCGTGTAAACCAATCAGCACTGCTGGCTGCCCTTGCAAAGGAAACCTCGTCTATGGGCAAGTTACCCTCGAAGTTATTAAGCTCTGCTGTGAGTCCCCAGCGGTTACGGTGGAATGCTTGGTTGCGTTGCAATCTCATTTGCGCACGGTTTATCACCAAGTAGTCTTGTGCAAAACTCACATCTACCCCAACAGATTGCATATTGCCAAACAAATCGATAAATGCCCTTCTGCCGCCAATTGCACTGTTAAAGTTTAGGGCCCATGGCTGACCGGCGGTTATCCCGCCGTTTTGGAAGCCAAGCATCCCCCCATTTATGGAGTATATACCTGCGTCCTGCATATGGCTGATAATTTCGCCAACCTGTTCCGCTGTTGTAACAACCACGTTTGTGTGCCCAATAACCGATGTGCGCACGTCACTCATCACAAAGTCAAGCCTTAAAGGGATATCCTGGTTTTGCGCAACCCTACCGGGTGTAAGAAGGCCCCTCTGTATCAAATGGTTACGAAATGCCCTTGCCATACCGCTATAGCTTGCGTCTTGGCCGTATAGGAAGCGGTACTCAATAGAAATATCCAACTGCCGCGGCTCAGGAAACAGTGTAAAAAAACCATCCCCCCTACGGTTGTAGACCTGATGAAAAATGCTGTTAAACACAAAGCGGGGGTAGACGAAATTGTAGTAAGTCATATTATTGTGTGGGCTCATAATAATTTCCATGTACTGGGCCCCGCTGGTTGCCCACGCAACAAAAGCCTGTTGGTTGTAGCCCTGTGTAACCCCAAACACAGGCATTAATGGGTTGTGTATACCCGTGTCTAGTGTACTATGGTACAGTAATGCCTCTGCCACATCGTGGCCAAATACACTGCCCTCGTAACGGCTAAGTGCCACGGAGTTTTCCCTAAAACGGATTAGCGCACCACTGCCGTCAGGTATAAACACATATCCAGGGGTCATAGGCTCGGGAATCGGGTCCCCATATTCCCCCAAATCAAAATCAAAATGCCGCCTCACACCCCCTGCCGCACCCATGAAGGGTGTAATCAGGATAGCCGCAAGCACATCTTTATCTGCTCCTGTAATTTCGCTGTTGTAAATATTGTATACAATCCCATAGGGGCCAAGATGTATGTGTACAGGTACAAATAGGTCAATTACCGTGACCTGCACATCCAAACGGAAATGTCCATCTCCCACTTGTACCATGTTAGAAGTTGCATTTGTACCCCCATGAGCCGCAGAAGACACCCGTTGCAGGTTAAAGCCATCGTCATAAAACTCAATTGTTACCAGGGAGTTTGCCATTGCGGTCCATGTTGCGTTTAACCTTTCCTCTATTGGCTCTGCAACCCGGCGTAACTCATCATAGGTTTGTGCATTGGCCGCAATAGTGTGCATGTCCATCCCAAAGGGGGCATCAAGCCCTGTGCGCCATATGAAGTGCCCGTTTATGTGTTTGACCAAAATAATATCCCTGTCATGCCTAAAGTAGTAGCGCAAGTTGCCAAATTGCCCCAAATACTCATATTCATATAAAGGGAAGTCCACAAAAACAGCCACATCTGGGGGCAGGCCTGTATCACGCTTAGTGGGGATAAAGTCCCCATATGCCAATAATCCCTTGGAAGCCACAAGCACCATGCACAAAAGTATGCATATACTCCTATACCATGTTCGTAACATTTATATACACCTCCGTGCCAATGGATTCCAAGAAGATAATAATTTCATTGAGTAAAATAGCCAGGTTAAACAACACCACAAGAGCTATCACCATAAATATCGCCGTTATTAGCAAGCTCTTAATTGTTTGCCCAAATCCATAGTTATGCACCTCTTGAAAGCCAAGAAGCAAAACAATAATGGAATACACCCCGCCAAAAAGCATAACAAAGTTCAGCAAAAAGACCTCGTTGGCGGTGACAACATGGGATAGAGCCGTAATAGCAAATAGGGTTATGGTAAAGGGGAATAGACCATAGCTTACAAGCTTAAAGATATCGCCAATACTGCCTTCCCCATCATTTATAGAAGCCACAAGATAATTGCAAACTACAAACAAAATATATATGGCAAAAAAACCACCGATTATTACCGTAAAATCCATGTCATGTATGGCAGTTACCTGAATCAAAAAACCCCTGGATATTTGGTAGACCATATACGCCACAAAAAACAGAATGAAATGAAAAAACGCGCCGCCAAATGTCCCTTTTTCTTTACGCTTTAGGTAGTAATAGCTGTCTAGGGGGTGCCGCGCTACGGTAAAGGCAAAGAGTACAGGCCTAACAAAGGGTGCTTCCATCATTCTGTTCTTGTAACCCGACGCGGCAGTGGCAACAATACGGCTTTTGTCAAAATTCCGTATAACCGACAAAACCGCAAAAAATATAATCACAAAAAGAATAAACATGCCTATATTTTGCTGTAACCAATTATTTCGCACTTCCCAAAATGCCGCGCCATAGTACTCCCTGTTTCCGCCCAGGTAAAAAGAGTTCATAGCCAGCTCAAAATCCTGATTGTACAAATGGGCCCTACCCATGCCTGTATGTGCTAGGACACTCATCTGATTATGGCGTAGTACATCTGTCAAAACATCACGGGACTGGTTGTACATACCTGCATTAAACAAGTGCAAGGCTTCGTATACCAGTAAGGTGTAACTGGTGGGCACAAAGCTCTGCAAAAAATTACGCTCACTGTCCAATGCCCAAATTTCCCCTGCAGATGAAATGGCTATGGCCTGCAAAGATCTAAACCATCCTGCCACATCTTCCCGTGGCATAGCGCCCCCGTCAAAGGCACTGCTGGCACCAAAGGTGAAAATGAGCTCCCCGCTATTTGTAAATACAGAAATCCATCCGTTTGTTTGTGCAGAGAAAACATTGCCGTTTGCATCTACTGCAACGTCTATGTGATTATCAAATGGAATGAGACTGTGTATGGTGTTCCGACCTGCCATGTCGTGCCGTTTTATCCCTTGGAACTGCATCTGCACCATTGTCCCAAGGGAAGCAGTGTATATTATCCCCCTGCTATCTGCAGTCACATTGGAAAAAGTGCCGGGTATACGGTCCGCCAGCCCTTCCCGCTGGCGCTGGGTCAAAAATGTATTTTGCATAAGTTGCATAAATGTGAGCGTTGTCTCGTTGGAGGCAAAAAAGCCTAAAAATTCACCTTCTGCCGACATTTGAATAATACCGCCAAAAACACCTTCACCAACAATGTACATATTGCCGCGCAAGTCCACAGCTATGCGGTTGGGGGCAAAGTCTGTGTTTGCAAATGCCATGGCATCTGGGGCCACATGGGTCCTTATATACTCCCCTGTATATGCATCAAACAGAAATATGGCCCCGGCCCCAGCGTCAGCCACATACAAAATATTGTCTGGGGTCACAAAAACCCCACGGGGGCTTACAAACTCTGGGTGCTCTATTTCGTGTACAACTTCGTTTAGGTTAATGTCAAATACCAATATGCGCCTGTTTCCTGTATCGGCGATATATAACAAATCCCTTGGCCCAAATACCATGCTTTGGGGGGAGTTCATACCTAGCGTTGTTATACTACGGTTGGGCAGGTAGGCGTCTTGGGTGCGCACAAGATTACCATGCCTGTTCATGGCAAGGGTGATAATTGTGCTACTAGCGTGGATTTCTGCCGCTAACAGCATCAATATTGTCACCGCTGCCAGGGCAATGCATATGAGTTTTTTTAACATGTCTTGCCCCCTATTTTATTCCGGAATGGCTCATGGTACTCATTACGCGGGACTACATTGCAATAAAAATTACAAGGTTTGGGACAAACATTATCAGGCCCGCGGCTGCACCCACGCCAGCCATAATGGGGTTATCCCCCACGGTTAATGTGTTCAAATAAAATGCAAATGTCCGCAAGGAGTCGTTTTCTATAAACATGGTAGATGCCTCTATCGCACCCCATACCCCCTGAAAAGTCAAAATTGTAACCGTTGCAAGGGCTGGCTTTATTAACGGAAATACAATCCCAAAAAGCACCCTTAGCTCCCCTGCACCGTCTATTCGCGCGGCTTCTATTAGTGTGTCGGGTACTTGGTCCACAAATTGCTTAACAAGAAACAGCCCAACTGGCATGGCCAAAAAAGGTATGATATGGGCCATAAAGCTATTGTTTAAGCCCACGTTTACAACCACTAAGTACCTGGGGAGGCCAACGGCTGCGGGCACAAACATGAGGGCGACTTGGTTTACCTTAAACAGCCATTCCTTGGCGCGAAATTTCTTTTTGGACAGGCCATAGGCTGTCATGGATGTAATAATAATGGTCAAAAAAATTGTAATAATTGTGACAGTAATTGTATTTACAAAAAATCGGCTCATGGGTACCTCTGTACCCGACGCTATCTGCATGACAAGTCTAAAATTGTTTAACGACGGCCTTTCTACAATAAATGTAGGTGGGAAACGGAATAGCTCATCTATAGGCTTAAAAGCTTGGCTAACAATAAACACCACGGGAAGAACCATAAAAAGTGCAACAGGAAAAAGCACAAGATAAAACTTGAGCTGTGAGATATGAAACCGGGTAGGATTTATTTTCGTCCCTTGAAAAGATGATGATTTCATAAGTGGTAGCCCCTTTGTGTTAGTCTCTTTCCCCAAAAAACCTATATGCAAGCTTAGAAAACACCCATACAACGCATAAAAGCACAACGGAAATTGCCGCCGCATAACCCATCTCATAGCGTATCATGCCATAGTCCTCTATATGGTTGGTAATCAATTGGCCAGCATACTGGGGTGTTGGGTTGGCCCCGCTCAAGTCAACCCCAATGCGCCCTGCATTAAATGCACCCACTATGGCCATTACAGCGCCAAACAGCATTTGTGGCCTAACCGATGGTATGGTGATATAAATAATCTCTTGAAAACGGTTACGGATACCGTCGATATAGGCGGCTTCGTATAATTCCTCATTTATATTTAGTATCCCTGCCAACATAGCCAGGAAGCCAAGCCCCATGGCACTCCACAAGCTTACCAAAATCATAATGTTCATAAGGTGATCTGGTGATTGCAAAAATTGAATGGGCTGGTTAATCAAGTTCCAGCGCAGTAACGTGGCGTTTACAAACCCAAATTGGTTGCCAGAAAAAATTGTCGCCCATAAAACGCTTACAAATACCCTAGGTGCAAGGGAAGGCATAAACAAACAAAGGGCGAAAAACGTGCGCGGGCCCTTTTGTATCTGGGCCAGCATCCATGCAAAAATAAAGGCAATCATGTACCCACCAGGCCCAACAATTATTGCAAACCGAAGGGTGTTTGGCAGCACATGGCGGAAAAAGATATTATCCTGGGTCAGCAAGGATATATAGTTGGCTAAGCCCGCAAATGTAGGAGCCTGAACCATGTCAAAATAAGTAAAGGAAAGCAGAATAGCCACCGCTGTGGGGATTGCAATAAACAGGGAAAACAGTACCCCGTATGGCAACAAAAGAATCAGAGCATGGAAACCATCCCCCATGGTACTGAGCCGCGCTTTAATAGAGGACCGTGCAGTGCCCTGAGAATACGCTTTTGTGTTAATCACGGCCTACACCCCCAGTATTAATCATGTGTATTACCCAATCCAGCTCCCGCACTACATATGGCTGCACTTGGTTCCCTGTTGCATCCAAAAAGCCGAACTCTGTCATTTTGCGCCTAAACTCACGGTTAATATCAATAACCCGTAAGTCAATTGCAATCTGGGCGGGGGTGCCTTCAAATACCATTGTGTTCCAGATATCAGACAGTCGCCTCTCCAGCATATACTGCCCTAGGGAGCGGGGTACATCACGCAGCCACTCCATGGAATCCATGATGATTTCCATGTGGCTGTGCTCTATGGGTGCTTGACTCAGGGCTTCCAGGTTGGAAGACAGCCATAGGATATTAAAATTGGAAAACAGGGTAAGGGCAAAATCAGCCTGGACTTCGGCACTCAAGTACCATTTCAAAAACTCCCATGCGTCGCCAGCATATGGGGTATCGTCAAAGATAAATGCCCCTGCGCCGTTTGCAATAAACCAGCGGCTAACACTGTCGTCTGGCTGCCGCGTCCCTGGGAAAGGTGCCAGAGCCCATTGCCCCAGAAGCTCAGGGGCAGCTCTTTGTAATAACATATATGTCCCAGAATCTATAATGCCCACAGGGGTCTGCCCAAAGCGGAATGAGTTGAAAAACGACGGCACTTGCTCGGAAAGGGCAAAGGTAGTAAACAAGTCCCCCAATAGTGTTAGGGCCTCCACTGCCTGGGGCTCATCTATGGCGGTGGACAACCCATTTGGGTTAAACAGCAGGCCATTGTTTTGATAAATAAGGGGTGATGTTTGGAAAAACCATTTATACCCTGTCCCTGCGGCTATGGGCATAAAAAAGCTCATGTCAAAGCGTTGCAACTCAGACTGCATTGCCGCAACATCCTCCCATGTGTCTGGGGCGGTCATGTTAAGGGGCCCAAGGATATCTGTGCGGTAAACCGTAGCATTAAAGGCCACTGTTTCTGGCAGGGCAAAAACGGCATCATTAAAAATATAAGGGACCAGAGCCCCAGGCACAAGGTTACCCATAAAGCACCAGAAATCATCAAACTGGGTAAGGTCGTACAGGGCACCCCGGGCACCCAGCTCAAAAGGCATACCAGCGGGGACACCAAGGGCCACATCTGGGTGTGTACCAGCGGCGCGGGCCATTATTAGCCTGTGTACATCTGGCATAACGCTCACGTTAACCTGTATTCCTGTTTCTGGGGTAAAACGGGTATCAATCATCCGTTGTAGCAAGTCCACATGCAGGTACGAATGGTTGACCCACACAGTTAACCCCTCGCCAGTGTGCACATCAAACCTGCCAGAAGTATAGCTGGCCCACAAGTTTTGCGTTCCTGCAGAAAACCGCTGCCAAGGGGACGCGGTTGCCCGTGGCAAGTTATAAGAACGACCCAGGTAAACATTGTTTATTGTCACCCCAGGGCTTATTAATGTATCCAGGACAATGCCTGCCATTTGCAAAACCGAAGCCCCGGTGCCGTTTAGTAAATCCATGTACAGGGGAAGCTCGTCTGGGTGCTGCCTTAAGCGCTGCAGCAAAATTATGCCAGTGGTCAAATCGCTGGATATGCTCGAGTTTTCGTGGTGGGGGCTGTGTTCACCAAGGGTTGTGATTAAATCGTGGAAAAGTGTTTCATATGCTGCCAAGTAGGCATCTGTGTTTGTTAAATACTGCGTTATCCGCCATGTGCGGTTTCTGTCTACCTGGCGGCCTGTAATACGCCTAACATCCAGACTAAAGTGGTTTATATGGTCTATAAGCAATTGCAACTGGTTTATCTGTTCAGCAAAAGGCCATGTATCCACACGTAATGAAATTTCGTGGGTACCTGCCTCGAAATATACATACAGTGGATTGCCATAGCTGTCGGTCAAGGTATAAATCCCCCACGAGGTCTCTGGCACAAGTGGGTGAGAGGCCGCTTCATGGAAGGGGATTTCCCCGTTTACACGAAGGGTTACAAAGGTATTAATGTCCAGCAGCCCCGTTATGGCATGCAATGTCACGGCATAGTATCCGTCTTGCGCAATGTCCACATCCAGAAATATTTCGTTTCCCACTTGGTTCATGCTTACAATGTTCATACGGCGGTCCACAGGATGAAATGGTTGCAAAGCAGGGTTGCGCTCGCCATCCACTGTAATAAGGGGGGAATTGATACGGGTATAACCAATAGACGGCACAGCAATCAACCCGCTATACGTGGCCATAGACGGGGGCTGATGCAAAGGGAGTAATTTTTCTGAATAAACAGTTAACCCTAACAGCTCAACATCCGCTGTTGTTTCACGGCTGATTTGAATAATATTTTCTCCCGCCGTTAAATAAAACAACAGGGGTGTGTCAGATGTAAATGCGGCGTTAAACAGATGAACCCTGTGCAAACCAGGCATTTGTGTGCGCATTGGCGGGGTTTCATCCCCAAAACGGTTTAGGGTAAACATTTTTGACTCATCTTCCCAAAACACAGGAAGGATTATGTTGGAGGCCTCTTCGTACTGCTGTTCGTCATTTACCAACACAGAAAGGATAATATTGTTAAATGCATACTGGGGCAGTGCATATTCCAGTGCAAAGGAATATAGCCCACTGTTTGGCACGTTTACGATATAAGAGTATTCGCCATTGTAAACAGGGTAAAAAGTAGCCGCAAACGGGGGAGTATCCCCTTGTATACCGGCATGCTCTGCCACAAAATCCACATAGTTGTGGCGGGGGTTTGGCAATGAGCTCCTTAGCAAGGCCATTGCATGCTCAACTTCATGTTGGGCAGGGGGGTCAAAATCAACACAGCCAGGGGAAAACAAGAAAAGACCTGCCAAACCAACAAAAGTCAAAACAACTATGATTTGAACAACTTGCTTTACACCCATGGCAACCATACCCTTCGTTTTTTATGTAAATAAGGGTGCCGCAAAGGACACAGCACCCATGAAATATTAATTATCTGCCGCCCCAATCTTGCTCTGGGTAAAAACGTTCGATAGCCGTGATTACGCTTTCTGTACCGTCGCGGAAACGTTGATTCATTTCTGTTTCCCAGCCAGGCAAACGGGCAAGGACATTGTCAAGCCACGCAGGTTCCCATACTTCTGCACCAGCCACGTCTTCGGTTCCTATGTTATACCATTCAAACATGATATGACGGCGTTCACCTTCAAACTCGTACCACCATACATGGGCCATATCTGCAAATGCGGCAAAACTTCCGGCTTCGTACAGCTCAAGCACACGGTGGAAACCAGGCATTGCATTACGGTTACTGAACAATTGGCGGTCGGCACTAAACCAAATATCCATTTGGTCTTGGAATGCCTGGCCAGTAGAAACAGGGAAGAACTGGTTAAGTGCAACACCCATGCCGTCGCCAGTGTTAAACTGCTGGTCTGCGCGGGCTTGCCATGCACGTGTGTCTGTCATATAAAACACAAGAAACTCCCATGCAATGTTCTTTTGGTGGAATTCCTCGGGGCTTAGGTTGGCGTCGCCGTCATCCATTGCAAAATTACGCAAACCAATAATATCTACCAATATTTCTATGTGATTGTCCACATATGGGGTAGAAGGACGAGGGAATATATCCCAGTCTGTAAGGGTCATACGCGCCCACTCTGGTGGGTTTTCTGATGCTATATAGTGCATCATCCATGCCTCGTGATCGTAAGTGAGCATGCTTCCTTGTGTAAAGAAGTAAAAGCTCCACCAGCCGTGTTCGTCCATCCATTCTTGGTCCAGATTACCTGCATTCCATTGGGGCCACACTGTGTGGGGCACAATGTTTGGGACAGCCCTAAACAGGTTTCTGGTGGACTCGTTATTAATTGTCACAAATGGCTCGTCACCGGTACGGTTAGCCAGCTGCTCATGAAAGTCGGGGGTACCGGTCCGCCCCAAGCGGAAAGGAGGATCATGTGCGCCGTACCATTCCCCTGGGTTGGAATTGGAGATAAAGCGGAAATACTCTTCCATTGTCCAGTTTATACTTGGCACATCAATGTTTTGGGCTTCTGCCAGGCCACGGTTAACAAATATGCCCCAGGGGGTAACACCAAAGGGGACGGCAAAGGTGCGTCCTTCTAGTGATGTAAGCTCCATTAGTGTTGGGTTAAAGGTTTGAAAACGCGGGTCATCGCGGAAAATAGAAAGATCGCCAACATGCCCACCTTCTATGTCCACAATCATATTGCTGATTTGGAATATATCTGGTGATATACCATGATCCAGTGCAAAGTTGGCACGGTATTGCTGCCATGGGATGTCATTGTCATCTGGTCCGCCTTCGCGCCCATAAACATTTACTACTATGTTTGGGAAAATCTCGTTAAAAGCCCGTGCAGAGGCTATAAATCCAGCTTCGGCTCGTGCGCGTATATCCTCGGCTGGGATGTATACGCGGCCCACATCGCGCAATAGCTCACCACTGCCGCCCCACAGGAGTATCGTAATTTCCCCTTCTGTGTCTGCAGACAACGTGTGAGAACCATCGGCACCTACATTGGCAGGCGGGTCCCCGCTGGTGTCGGCATCATTGTTGTCGCCTCCACAGGCAACCAACAACAGCATCAGTGACAAAGCAAGAATTACTACAAACTGCTTGCGGTTAAAAAATGTTCTCATACATATCCTCCCTGTCAAATAATTTTGGCGATACGTTCAACATCATTTGGTATGTCGCCAACTGCGTTTGATATATCATACAAATGTCATGGGGATATGTCAATATCTTTGTCACAAATGAGCTTAAACCACCTTGTTTGTAGAATGGCGGGGAATCATGGTTACAGGGATAACCTGACGCAATGGCACATATGACTCTTGCAGCAACACGTCTGCAATTGCTTCGCCTATCAATGTAAAGTTTTGGTCTATGGTTGTGATTTGGGTGCTCCCGGTAGTAGCCCATTCAATATTATCAAAACCGGTTATGTTCATATCCCTGGGCACATCAAGGCCGAGGTTTATACAGCACATGTATACGTTAAATGCAACTTCGTCTGTTTCGCACAAAATGGCAGTTATACCGTCAATGCATAGCCCGTTGATGATATGCTTGAGCATGTGATGCTCGTTTGGCTCATCGGTTAGCCAGTGTACAAACCGCGGCTCGGCGGTTATGCCGTTTGCCTTCATACAGTCCACATAACCGCTGTACCGGGCGTGCACAGTGGTTAGGCCCTCTGGTTTATTGCGCGAAAGGTAGCATATTTGCTTATGGCCGTAGGAAATCAGATGTTCTGCCAGCATGTATCCCCCCTGATAATGGTCGCACACTACACTGCTCAAATTTTTGTATGGGAAGGTCTGATCCAAAATGATAACCGGGATATTGCGCTTGGCAAAGGCATTTAGGGCATCGTATGGTAAGTCTAATGACCTGGGATAATATATAACCCCGTCAACTTTTTGGGTATATAGCTGATTAAGTAGCTCTGTGTCACGCTCTAGGGAGCTGCTGCTGTGTATTGCAAGCTGATGCCAGTGACCAGAGAGTATTTGGCTGGCAGAATCCACAGCTTTGTACATGCCCCCATGGGCTATCTTGAAAGGAATCAGCAGTGCAAACACCTTGCCTGTTTTACTGCCGGGCAAATCTTCCACATTTTGGGGGCCCATTACAAAGCTACCCTGCCCCCGCTTGCGGTAAAGCAGGCCGTCATCCACCAATTTATTAAGGGCGTGCTTTGCGGTAATACGGCTCACATTGTACCGCTGGCAAATTTCCTTTTCTGTAGAAATTGGCTTGTCCAAATCAAATGTGTTGGCGGTAATCATGTCTCTTATGTCATTTGCAATGACTTGATATAGTGGCGTTTCCGTGGCTTTTTTCAATGTCTGTACACCTTCTTTTTCATTTGACTTTTCGTAAGTATATCATAAACACAGGCAAATCAATCAAATATAGCTGTTGACAGTACATAATTGATGTAATAGGATGCCCATGGTATGTATCAAGCATAGTGTTTGGCATACACAGGTGCGAAGCACCCACCCGCAACGATACACGCGAAGCGTGTAGAGAGGAAGCATAGCGGGGCTTTGCCCCGCGTAGCGGCGGGAGTTTGAGGGCGGAGCCCTCATTGAAATTAGGAGGATCTAATGACTTCAAGGGAGCGATTGCAAACAGTGCTCAGTGGTCAAATACCCGACCATGTCCCCGTAGCACCGGATACGTCAAATATGATACCTGCAAGGCTTACGGGTAAACCATTTTGGGATTTGTACTTATACCAAGACCCACCCATTTGGAAGGCCTATATTGATTGCGTAAAGCACTTCGGCTTTGACTCCTTAATGGATGGATACGCACCCATTGCATTTGAGGAACTGGGCGAAATTAACCACGAATGGAAGGAAGCTATTGTACTAGAACGGGAAGATCGTATAGTGACACAGTGGTTTCGAAAATCTCTAAACCATACAGAATGGAGCAACTGGGCCACGGTTTATTACCGCGACAATCCCCCCTCTGGTGTAAGCCTTTCGGCGCTAAACTTGCCCGAGATACCACACACATACAAACTAGTAGAAGGCGTGAAAGAATGGCCAAAAGGTGAGGCCCTGTTAAAATTAGTAAAAGAAGAAATGGGCGAACACGGCTTGGTTGGCGTAAACTGCGGTACATCCATGGTTTTGGGCAACGACAAAGACATACTGGCCTATATGGACGAACCAGAACATTTTTATGAAAAACGGGATTTGATCTTGCAATCAAGTATTAAGCGTTTCCATAAACTCATGTCTCTAGAGCATAAACCCGACTTTATTTGTATGGGGGGGTCAGGTACACTGGTTTTCCAATCCCCTGCAATATTTAGGGAGCTTGCACTGCCCATAGTAAAAACAATGTCCGCCTTGTGCAAAGAAGCGGGCATCCCGTCCCATGTACACTCTTGTGGACCAGAGGCGGCACTTGTAAAAATCATGGCAGAGGAAACGGACTTGACAGTTATAGACCCACTGGAAATCCCACCAATGGGTGATTGCGACCTAAAGGAGCTAAAGCGTTTGTATGGCAAAAAATTGGTGCTTAAAGGCAACCTACACACCACCAACGTAATGCTACATGGCAGTGTGCAAGATGTAATAACCGCCGCAAAACAGGCCATTGACGACGCAGCCGAAGGCGGAGGTTTTATACTGTCCACCTGTGACCAATGTGGGCGCGATACCCCAGATCAAAATATATATGCACTAATAGAAACAGCACAAACATACGGGAAATATTAAAGGAGAATGGGCATGAAAAACTCTTCAATGACACCTCGGCAAAATCTCTTGTCCCTTTACAGAAGGCAGGGGTATGAATATGCGCCAGCAAGTTTTTCCTTATGTGAATCGCAGGCCAAGCGCTTTTACCAAGAAACCGGCCATGATGATTACCATGATTATTTCAACTTCCCAATGCGCCCGATAGCAATGCTTAGCAACGACAACGATGTTAGGCAGTTTAACCGATATTTTGGCGGCGGGCTAAAAGATGGCAGCGTAATTGATGAATGGGGCGTTGGCTATGAAAAAGGCTCAGAAGCGGCTTTTCACATGACAAGGATGCGCCACCCCCTGCAAAATGCCGAAACGGTGGATGACATTGTAAGCTATCCGTGGCCCCATTATTTCAGAAATCCGTCTCATGACTATGACGGCCAAGTTAGGGCGTTGCATAATAAAGGGCTTGCCGCCCATGGTGGTTACGAATGTACTATTTGGGAGCGTGCATGGTATATCAGGGGCATGGACAACCTAATGGCCGATATGATGGAAGAGGACGAAAAAGCCGTATACTTGCTGGACATGGTGACACAAAGAGCATGCGAAAATGCCGCTCATTTTGCCCAGGCTGGTGTTGACATTTTGAGCCTTGGGGATGATATTGGTACACAGCGGGCTGCGCTTATGAGTGTAGATATGTATAACGAGTGGCTGTTGCCGCGGCTCAAAAAGGTTATTGCCGCGGCAAAGGATATTAATCCCGACATCTTGGTTCAATACCACTCGTGTGGGTATATCATGCCATTTATAGAATCCTTGTGTGAGGCTGGGGTTGATATACTTAACCCAGTGCAACCAGAGTGCATGGATTTTGGTGAAGTCCATGCTATGTATGGGGACAGGTTGAGCTTTAACGGTACGCTGGGCACACAAACAACTATGCCCTTTGGCACACCTGAGGATGTACACAATGTTGTGGTTAACAACTTAGATATTGCCGGCAACAAAGGCGGACTTCTTGTTTGCCCTACCCATATAATCGAACCCGAGGTCCCATGGGAAAACATTGTAGCCTATATTGACAGTGTTAATGGGTATAGGGTCTAAACCGTGGGCTTTGTCCACACACACAAGCTTTCCTTAAAAAGAATCCCGCTGACTTGATTCTTTGCGGGGTTGGAGGCTATGGAAAAAGCG
>Ga0123355_10007534_pt1 | contig 16334 bp, 17 predicted proteins | sample TergutEmb28metaG_3_FD_89872 | JGI IMG/M metagenome (GOLD analysis project Ga0123355, IMG submission 89872) | Embiratermes neotenicus P1 segment gut microbial communities from Petit-Saut dam, French Guiana - Emb289 P1 | ecosystem: Host-associated > Arthropoda: Insects > Digestive system > Gut ...
CAAGATCTGGTCGGCTGGGCCACCGGCGAAGAGCTGACCAATGCCATACAGACGGCCAAGAGCACGAGCACGGATGCCGTGAAGACTGCGCTCCAGCACCAGCACGTTGCCCTCATGGGATGGAGCTGGGCCCGCACGCCGCAGAACTACGCAATTCTCAGCTCGTACCACAGCGTCATGGCGATCTGGACACCCAAGGGCCAGCTGAAGGTCTACAAGGCTTCGTAGACCCCGGCGGGGGGCGGTGGGGAACACCCCTGCCGCCCCCGGGGCCGATTTGCTCGGCAGTCAGCTTTGAAATAATCGCGCCATGGACGAGACCTGGAGGGCGGACGCAGAGCAGATCCTGGACGAGCTCCAAGAGAAGGTGTCGGCGCGTGATCTCTCGGCCTTGCTCGAGTTCTTCGAGGATCCAGCGGTCCTGGTCGGGGTCGCCGGCGACGGACGCACGCGCGATGGGCGCCGGGACTACCTGACCGCCATCACGGCGCAAGCGGCTGATGTCCGTTGGGACTGGAACGAGACGGTCCTGTTCTACGAAAGCGACGGCGCACTCGGGTTTGCCGCTTTCGGAGAGTTCGTGCTGACGGACGAGGCCCGGGAGTTGCGCGCGCCGATGCGCGGAACCTTCTTCGCGGTGAGGGCGAGCGACGGCTGGCGCCTGCGACAGTTCCACGGATCGATACCGCAGGTTCCGAGCTGAACGGCGAGCTCGAGGTCGGATGGGGTTCGTCAGACTGGAAGGTTGGAACCATATACCAGCCGGCTATGGAGCCAGCTTTGACCTGTCGGCGGCTCCGCTCTGGCTCCGCGTTTGGTTCCATTGCCCAGTGATCGATCGGTTCTCCTACCCCGTAGCCGTTCGTCAGGGTTACGCGACGCTTCATCCACAGCCCGGGACGACGACAGCGGACCGTGGTCCAGTTCCAAAGGGGTGGCGAGTTGCCGAGGTTCCCTTGTAGGGGCCCTCCGACGTACGGCTTAACCGCAGCCTAAAAACTCTGGTCAGAGGCTTAAGTGACGGTGAGTTGGCCTGTAGGCGGGATTCTGTCCACCGGCCCGTTTCCGGGATCCGGATGGGTGGCCATCCATCTGAGCGGTCTACCTGGGGACCTGAGCCGGGCCGGCCGTCCCACGTTTGACCTTGCTCCGGGTGGGGTTTACCGAGCCGCCCGGGTCGCCCCGGGCGCTGGTGCGCTCTTACCGCACCGTTTCACCCTTACCTGTGACCCCCGGGAGAACCCGAGGGCCCATCGGCGGTCTGCTTTCTGTGGCACTTTCCTGCGAGTCACCTCGACTGGCCGTTAGCCAGCACCCTGCCCTGCGGAGTCCCGACCTTCCTCGACCGGGTCAATGCCCGGCCGCGGCCACCCGGCCAACTCACCGTCACGCCCAGTGTGCCAGAACGACGCTTGCGAGCAGTGGCCGTCCATGTGAGCAGTTGCCGTCCATGTGAGCAGGAAGGGGTCAAACGGCGTAGGTTTCGCGTCACATGTCACGAAATCGCTCACAAAGCCAGCGCCAGCCCCCGCCAGCACCCGCCAGCCTGCCAGCCCCCGCCAGCCCCCCGCCCCCACCCGGGCAGCCGAGTTGGCCCCCGACAGGGTGGGAGCGACGATGACGGGGAAGGATGCCCCCATGGCCCCCAAACAGGAGACCGTCGAGATCGCCGGCCGGACCCTGCGGCTGTCCAACCTGGAAAAGCCCCTCTGGCCCGCCCATCCCCCCGACTCGAGCGCCTTCACCAAGGGCCAGATGATCGACTACTACACCCGCATCGCCCCGGTGATGATCCCCCACCTCGCCGGCCGGGCGATCACGCTGCGCCGCTGGCCCGACGGGGTGGAGAGCCACTCGTTCTTCGAGAAGAACTGCCCCTCCCACCGGCCCGACTGGCTTGCCACCGTCGCCATGGGCGACGTCGACTACTGCAGGGTGGAGGAGCCCGCCGCCCTCGCCTGGACGGCCAACCTGGCCTCGGTGGAGCTGCATCCGACGCTGGCCCGGCTCCCCGACCTCGAGGCGCCCACGGCCGTGGTGTTCGACCTCGACCCCGGAGAGCCGGCGGACATCCTGACGTGCGCGACCGTCGCCCTGCTGATCCGTGACGTCCTCGACCGCTTCGAACTCACCGGCTTCATCAAGAGCTCGGGGAGCAAGGGGTTGCAGCTCTACGTGCCCGTCGGCCCGCACGTGGGCTACGAGCGCACGCGCACCTTTGCCCACGTCGTTGCCCGCCTGCTCGAACGGAGCCATCCCGACCTGGTCGTCACGACCCAGGAACGGGCCGTCCGCAAGGGCAAGGTGCTGATCGACTGGGGACAGAACGCCCCCTCGAAGACGACGGTCTGCGTCTACTCCATGCGGCCGTGGGCGCAGCCGAGCGTGTCGACCCCGCTCCACTGGGAGGAGGTCGAGGCGGCCGAGAAGACCGGCGACAGAGACCGGTTGCGCTTCGGCCCCGACGAGGTGCTCGCCCGGGTCGAGCGGGAAGGCGACCTGTTGGCGGGCGTGCTGGCGGGGGAGGGGGACCTGCCCGACCTCGGTGACAACGAAGTGGGCAAAGGTCGTCGGTGAGCCGCAGGCAGGCCGACCAACAGAACTCCGTGACCGAAGGTTTCAGAACTGCAGCGCCGACAGCTCCGGGTACCACTCCCGGGCCCGTGCGACTGCCCGTTGCCAACGCTCGCGCGTCTCGTTTTCCCGCGGCTCTATGACCTCCCTGGGCGACCAGGCTTCGGCGACGTCGTCGAGCCCGCTCCAGGTCCCCACCGCGATCCCCGCCAGGTAGCCGGCTCCGAGCGTGGTCGCCTCCCGCTCGGGCGACACCTCGATCGGGCGGCGACAGGCGTCGGCCAGGGCCTGGAGGAAGACGCCGTTCGTGCTCATGCCGCCGTCGACCCGGAGATGGTCGAGGGCGAGCCCGCTCTCCGCCTCGACCGCCTCCAGCAGGTCGGCGCCCTCGTGGGCGATCCCCTCCAGCACCGCCCGGGTGACCTGCGCCCGACCGCTGCCGCGTGAGAGGCCGATCAGGAGCCCGCGGGCCCCGAAGTCCCACGACGGCGTCCCGAAGCCGAGCATGGCGGGGACCATCACCACGCCCTCGGTGTCCTCGCATGCGGCGGCGACGGCCGCCGACTCGTCGGCGTTGGCCAGGATCCCGAGGTCCTCGACCAGCCAGTCCACCGCCGAGCCGGCCGAGAGCATGATTGCCTCGAGACCCCAGGTGACCGAACCTCCCTGGCGCCAGGCCACGACCGGGATGCAGCCGTGGGGACCGCGTGCCGCCTCGGTCGGCCCGCTGCCGCCGATGCAGAGATCGAGCATGCCGCCCGTGCCGAACGTCGCCTTGCCGAGCCCGGGCCGGGTACAGCCCTGGCCGATGAGCGACGCCTGCTGGTCACCGATCAGTCCGGCGAGCGCCGGCCCACCCGGGAGCGCGGTGGCCGGCCCGAGGGGCCCGATCGAGTCGACGATCCGGGGCAGGGCGGCGGCCGGGATCCGGAGGCGTTCGGCCAGATCGAGGTCCCAGTTCGACCCGTCCAGCTGCAAGAGGCCGGTGACCCCGGCGTTGCTGGCGTCGGTGACGTGCAGCGCTCCCTCGGTGAGCTGCCAGGCCATCCAACACTCCACCGTTCCGACCCGGGTCGATGCGGATCGATCGGGGTCGTGGTTGTCGAGGAGCCAGGTCCACTTGAGCGCGGTCTCGCTCGGGCCGAGACGGATCCCCTCGGGCTGCAGTTCGAGACAGGTCCCGGCCGTGCGCAGGTCCTGCCAGCCGATCCCCGGGCCGAGCGGCTTGCCCGAGGTGGCGTCCCAGGCGACGGCGGAGGCCCGCTGGGCCGTGACGCCCACGGCGTCGACGGGGCCGGCGTCTGCGAGCGTGGCCCGGGCCGCCCCGAGTGCCGCCTCGGACATCGCCGCCGGGTCGAACTCGACCAGCCCCGGGAACGGGACGGTCGGCGGCAGCGGCTGCTGGTGGATGTGCTCGACGGTCCCGTCGGGCCGGACCACGCCCGCCCGCACGCTGCTCGTCCCCACGTCGATGACGAGGATGCTCATGTCACGCCCTTCCGCCGTCGCTCCAGGTCTCCGGACAATGCGGTCGCAGTGCCCGGGTACGTGCCGAGGTGATGCCGAGGCAGTCTAAGGGCAGGCCCGCCGGCGGATGCCTGCCCGGGCGCCGATTCCGATGGGGCCAGGGCGCCGCTCGTCCGGATCGGATACCCCTGGCGGCCTGCCGCTCAGCGTGCCATGCTTGCCACTCTGAGCACCAGCGCGGCTTCCGACCCACCTCTGGACACCCGCACGAAGCTAAGCAAAGATAGGCGCGCCGTGAGTATGCCCGTGGAGTTCAAGAAGGTACCGAGTTGGAAGCTCCGGGCAGCCTGCCGCGGTGTCGAGGCCGAAATCTTCTACCCGATCACCGATGAAGAGGCCGAGGATGCCAAAGCGGTGTGCATGACCTGCAGCGTTCGGGAGCCGTGCCTCGAATGGGCACTGGCCAACCGGGAGCGCGACGGGGTCTGGGGTGGCGCCACCGAGCGGGAGCGCCGCCGGATGGTCCGCCAGCGTCGACGTAGCGCCTGAGCATGCCCCCCGAACGCGTTCCGGGTCGGCCCGGGGCGCCGGAGCCGCCGGAGGCGGAGCCGTTCGCTTGGTCCGCCGTTCTCTCCCGCCTGACGGGCGGCCACGACCTCACGGTCGACGAGGCCAGGGCCGCCATGGCCGTCGTCTTCGAGGGGGAGGCCACCGCCGCCCAGCTCGCCGCCTTCATCTTCGGCCTCCGTTGCAAGGGGGAGACCGTCGAGGAGATGACCGGGATGGTGGAGGCCATGCTGGCTGCGGCCACGCCCGTGCCCGTGCCCCCGGAGCTTCGCGCCCGGCTCATCGACACCTGTGGCACCGGGGGCGATCGGAGCGGCACGATCAACATCTCCACGATCGCGGCGCTGGTCGTCGCCGGCGCCGGCGTGCCCGTCTGCAAGCACGGCGGGCGTGCGGCCTCGTCCCGAGCGGGCTCCGCCGACGTTCTCGAGGCACTGGGCGTCGCCATCGACCTCGGGCCCGAGGGGGTGCTGCGCTGCATCGAGGAGGCCGGCATCGGGTTCTGCTTCGCCCCCCGCTACCACCCGGCCATGCGTCACGCCGTCCCCGTGCGGCGCGAGATCGGTGTGCCCACCGCCTTCAACTTCCTCGGCCCCCTCGCAAATCCGGCCAGGGTCACCCGCCAGATGGTCGGGGTCGGCGACCCGGCCATGGCCGAGCGCATGTGCCAGGTGCTCGTCGCCGGTGGAGCGGTCGACGTGGCCGTCGTCTACGGCTCGGACGGGCTCGACGAGTTGACCACCACGGGCCCGTCCACCCTGGTCCGGTGGGGGGCCGGGGACGGCGGCCCGGTGACGACCGTGGTGGATCCCGAGGCGCACGGCCTCGCCCCGGCCGACCCGGCGGAGCTGAAGGGGGGCGACGCGCCGGTCAACGCCGCCTACGCACGACGGGTCCTGGAGGGACGGCGCGGGCCCCACCGGGACATCGTGTTGCTGAATGCGGCGGCCGCCCTGCTCGTCGGTGGTCGCGCCCGGGACCTCACCGAGGGGCTCGAGGTGGCGGCCGAGTCGATCGACGGCGGGGGCGCCGCCCTCGCCCTCGAGCGGCTGATTGCCACGTCCCAGATGGCCCGGAACGCCTGAGCGTTGATGTTGCCCCGCGTGGCTCAGGAGGCACCGAGGTCCCAGATCGCCTCCAGGTCGTGGCGGCTGTAGGCCTGGAACGCAATCAGGGTCCGGGTGTTCGTGATCCCCGGCAACGAGAAGATCCGCCGGGTGACGACGTCCGCCAGCTGCTCCTGTTGACGGACGCGGACGACCGCCACCAGGTCGGCCTCGCCGGCAACCGAGTACACCTCGGCTACCCCGTCGATATCGGCGAGCTCGCTCAGCAGGTCGGCGACCCGGCTCGGCTCGGCGTTGATGAGGACGAAGCCGGTGACCATGCCCGAAGGGTAGTGCCGCCGCCCACCCATAGCGGCCGTCGGTAGCATCGATTGATGGCCCCGGATGTGCCCGAGGATCAGGACCCTGCTCCCGATCTTGTGACGCGCGCCGTGGACCATGGCCTGCTGCGTCCGGCCCTGGAGCTGGCGGTCCTGGTGGCCCGGAACGGCGCCGACGAGCGGCCACCGATCCCGCCGCCGGGCCCGCTGCGCCCACTGCTCCGCCACACCAGGTGGACCCCGCGGGCGCGTATGAGCGTGGCCCGGACGATCGAAGCCGACGACGAGTTCCGGATGCGGGTCGCCGAGAAGGCGGAGAAGCTCGACGCCGACCACCTCGACGACGCCTCCCGGTTGTGGCTGGTCCGACCCGAGGGTTGGCGGGAGGAGCTCGCCGAAGCGGTGAACGAGCGCGACGCCGAGGAGGACGAGCGCCGAGCCGATCGCGACGAGCGAAAGGCCCAGCGGCAGCTCGTCGAGGTGAGCGCCGAGCTGGATCGACGCCGTGAGGAGGCCGAGGTGGCCATCCGGCGTGCGGCGGACCTCGAGACCGAGCTCGGCGAGGCCCGACGCGAGAGGCGGGAGACGTTGGCTCGGGCCGAAGCGCTCGGCGAGCAGCTGGCCACCGCGCAGACCGAGGCCGAGCGCTGGAGGAAGTCGGCCGAGGAGGCGGCGTGTCTCGTCGACGAGCATCGCCGGGCACTGGAGGAGGCCAGGCGGGAGGCCACCGCCCTCGAGGAGGAGGAGCGCCGGCTACGCGAGCGGATCGCCGGGCTGGAGTTCGAGCTGGCCGACGCCGAGGCCCGCCAGGAAGCCGACCAGACCGCCACCGCCGACCTGCGCCAGAGCGTCGCACGTGCGGTCGGCGAAGCCGCCTCGGCGGCGGCCGCCCTGGGCGAGGCGCTGGCCGGCGCCGCACGCAGCATCGTCGAGCGCGCGTCGCTCCCCGCGGATTCCCCCGAGCCCCCGTCCCGGCCCGCCCCGGAACCGACCGATGGCGTGGCGGACTCGGGGGTGGCGGAGAGCCCCGCGCCCCCCGTCAAGCCCGTCGTGAAACGAACGTCGGAGAGGACCACCGAGCTTCGGCGCCAGCCTCTGCCGCTTCCACCGGCCGTTTTTGATGACTCCCCGGAGGCGGCCGAGCACCTCGTGCGGAGCGGCGTCCTCCTCCTCGTGGACGGCTACAACGTCTCGCTCTTCGCCTGGCGCGAGCTCCCCCTGCCGGCCCAGCGCCACCGGCTGACCGCCTCGCTCGCGGAGCTGGCGTTTCGGACCGGGGCCTCCATCCGGGTCATCTTCGACGGCGACGAGCAGGTGGCGTACCCCGAGTGGGGCGGAGGGGCGCGCAACCCGGTGCGGGTGCTGTTCTCGACCCCGGGCGTCAAGGCCGACGAGGTGATCATCTCTGCCGTCGACGAGCACCCGCCCGACCGTCCCGTCGTCGTCGCCACCAACGACCGCGAGGTGCAGGACGAGGTCCGCCGGCGGGGCGCCAACGTCATCACCACCCCACAGCTGCTCGGCCTGCTCCGCCGGGCCGGCGTGCGCTGAGGTCGTCCTTTGACGTCATTGTCACACCCCCCGGCGATCATGATCCCCATGACCCAGGTGACGTCCATGACCATCAGCTGCGACGACTGCACCATGCAGGACACCCCGGCCTGCGAGGGATGTGTGGTGACCTTCCTCTGCGACCGGGAGCCCGCGGATGCGGTCGTCATCGACGCCGACGAGGTTCGTGCGATGCGGATGCTCGGCCGCGCCGGCCTGACGCCGCCGCTACGGCACCGGCGCCGGCGAGCGTTTGTCCCGTGACCTCGCCTCCCGGTCCATGACGTTCGGGATGCCGTGACCGCCGGCGAGACCGACGACCTCGTCGGGGTGCTGCGGTCGGTCGGTGCCGCCGCCGGCCTGGACGCGCTCGGCGTCGCGTCGGCCGAGCCGTTCGACGACGTCCGGGAGGTGCTCGAGGATCGGGCCGCCCGAGGGCTGGCCGGCGGGATGCAGTTCACCTACCGCAACCCGGCCCGCTCGACCGATCCCCGCCGGACCCTCGCCGGCGCCCGGTCGCTCGTGGTCGGCGCCCGTCGATACGAACGAGGAGAGGCGGATTCCACCGGCCCGGTTGAGAAGGGCTACGAGGTGCCTGCCCGCGTGGCACGCTCGGCCCGCTCCGATCACTACGCGGCGCTGCGGTCCGGATTGACGGCGGTCTCCAGGGAGCTTCGCGACCGGGGCTGGCGGACCGTGGTCCTCGCCGATGACAACGCACTCGTCGATCGCGCCGCGGCCTGGCGTGCCGGCATCGGCTGGTACGGCAAGAACACCAACATCCTGATCCCCGGCGCCGGCTCGTGGTTCGTCCTCGGCAGCGTCGTCACCGACGCCGAACTGGCTCCGGACCGGCCGGTCGAGGAGGGGTGCGGGTCCTGCCGGCGCTGCCTCCCCGCCTGTCCCACGGGGGCGCTCGTGAGCCCCGGCGTGCTCGATGCCCGCCGGTGCCTGGCGTGGCTGGCCCAGGCCCCGGGGGTGTTCCCGACGGAATACCGGGTGGCCCTCGGCGACCGGCTCTACGGCTGCGACGACTGTCAGGAGGTGTGCCCGGTCAACCGACGCCACACCCGTCGCCGGCCGCCGGCCCCGGCCGAGGGCGATTCCGTGGCGGCGGTGGATGCGCTCGACCTCCTCCGATCCGACGATGCCACGCTGCTCGCACGCCACGGCCGCTGGTACCTGGCGCGCCGGGAGGTGCGGTGGCTGCGGCGCAACGCGCTGCTCGTCCTCGGGAACGCGGCCGACCCGGGTCAACCGGCGGTCGTCGAAGCCCTCCGTGCCGCGCTCCGCGATCCCGATCCCGCCGTGCGTGGTCCAGCCGTCTGGAGCGCCGCCCGCCTCGGCCTGGCCGGGCTGCTTCCCACCACCGACCCCGATCCCGAGGTGCGTGCCGAGCTCGCCGGCGCCGCAGCCGTCCCGGTTCGGGGGCGGGGCGGCTGAGCGGGTACCGGACATCGCGGGCCTGCTCCGGTACCGTTAGATCGTCTCGACCAGATCGATTCGACGCCGCTGACCGCTCCGCCTCTCGACCTTGCGCCACCTCCTCGTCACCAACGACTTCCCCCCCAAGATCGGCGGCATTCAGTCGTATCTCTGGGAGTTGTGGCGTCGGCTCCCGCCCGACGAGGTGACGGTGCTGACGACGCCCTACCGGGATGCCGACCTCTTCGACGTGCGCCAGCCGTTTGCCATCCACCGGACCCGAGAGCCGATCCTCCTTCCCAACCCGGTGCTCGGCCGCCACGTGCGGGCGCTGGCCGCAGAGACCGGGGCCAAGGCCGTCGTCCTCGATCCGGCCCTGCCGATCGGACTGCTCGGCCCGACCCTCGGGCTCCCCTACGCCCTGGTGCTCCACGGGGCCGAGATCACCGTGCCGGGCCGGCTTCCTGCCTCCCGCCAGGTCCTGACCCGGGTTATCCGCCGGGCGTCGCTTCTGATCGCGGCCGGAACCTACCCTGAGGAGGAGGCCCGCCGGGCCGTGGATGACGACGCGGGCATGCCGCCGGTCGTCCAGGTCCCGCCCGGCGTCGACACGTCCCGGTTCGTGCCGCTCCCCGCGATCGACCGGATCGCCACCCGGGCCCGCCTCGGCCTGCCGGTATCGGGGCCGCTGGTCCTCTCCGTCAGCCGGCTCGTCCCGCGCAAGGGAATGGACGTGCTGATCGACGCCGCGGCCGGCCTGGCGAAGACCCATCCGGACCTCCTCGTCGCCATCGCCGGCACCGGGCGTGACCGCAGCCGGCTCGAGCACCTGATCCGCAAGACGGGGGCGCCGGTACGCCTGCTCGGCGAAGTGCCCGACTCCGACCTCCCCTCCCTCTACGCCTGCGCCGACCTGTTCACCCTGTGCTGTCGCACCCGTTGGGGAGGGCTCGAGCAGGAGGGATTCGGCATCGTCTTCCTCGAGGCCGCCGCAGCGGGGGTGGCGTCGGTGGCCGGCGCGAGCGGCGGGGCGGCGGACGCGGTGGTGGACGGCGAGACGGGTCTGGTCGTTGCCGACCCGGGCGACCCCCGCGCCCTGGAGGCGGCCCTGCGCCGGTTGCTCGACTCGCCGGACCTTGCCCGACGCCAGGGCCTCGAGGCCCGCCGACGGGTCGAGGCCGAATTCGGCTATGACCTCCTGGCTACCCGGCTCGGCAAGGCGCTGAAAGGATTGGCGGACGCCAAGGCCACTCCCTGAGCTGGCCGGTTCTCGAGTTGGCAGGGCTACGGTGAGTTCCGTTTTGCCGGAAGGAGGAGCACAGGTGGAAGAACAGGTCGCCGAGCAGATGGTGATCCGGGCGACCCCGCGCCAGTGCCTCGACGTCTTGATCGCATTCGAGGAGTACCCGGAGTGGGCGGCCGACATCAAGGCCGTCACGGTGGACGGGCGCGACGCCGAGGGCCGGGCGGAGCGGGTCACCTTTCGCGCCGCCGCCTTTGGCCGCTCGACGTCCTACACCCTGCATTACGACTACAGCGAATGGCCCGACGTGCTCTCCTGGGTCCAGACCGACGGCGACCTCACGAAGCGCCTGGACGGCTCCTATCAGCTGTTCTCTGCCGGCGAGGACGGAACGGAGATCATCTACCGGCTCACGGTCGAGCTGAAGGTGCCCCTACCGGGTTTCGTGAAGCGTCGGGCGGAGGGCCGGATCATGGGCACCGCGCTGCGCGAGCTCAAGGCCCGGGTCGAGGAGGGCTGACCGCGCAGGCGGCATCGCCGATCGCTTTGCGTGATATTGACCCCTATGCTGCGGCGCATGACCGTTTGGGATACCAACATCGCCGCGCTCGACGGCTCGCCATTCGACCTGAGCAGCCTCTCCGGTGAGGCCGTTCTCGTGGTCAACGTGGCCTCCAGGTGCGGGCTCACCCCGCAGTACGAGGGCCTCGAATCGCTCCAGAAGCGCTTCGGGGACAAGGGCTTCACCGTCCTCGGGGTCCCCTGCAACCAGTTCGGGGGCCAGGAGCCCGGCACGCCGGAGGAGATCCAGGCCTTCTGCTCGACCACCTATGGCGCCACGTTCCCGTTGACGGAGAAGGTCGAGGTCAACGGCGAGAACCGCCACCCCCTCTACCAGCAACTCACCGCCGTGCCCGACGCAGCGGGTGAAGCCGGCGACGTGCAGTGGAACTTCGAGAAGTTCCTGGTGTCCCCCGAAGGCGAGATCGTCCGGCGCTTCCGGCCGAGAACCGAGCCGGAGTCCGAAGAAGTGGTCGGAGCGATCACCTCGCTGCTCCCGGCCTGATCCGGGCGCTGCGGCCAACCGTCATCGAGGATCCGGCGGATCCCCGCCTCGACGGCTATCGGTTCCTGCGTGACCCGGCCCGGCGTCGCCGGATCGAACGGGACAGGGAGATCTTCGTCGTCGAAGGGCTGGCCGTTCTGGAGGCGCTTCTCTCCTCGCCCTACCGCCTCCGCTCGGCGCTCGTCTCGCCCGCACGGGCGGAGGCCGCGGCGGTCCTGCTGGCCGGCGTCGACGCGCCCCTGTACGTGGCGCCGCCGGAGGTACTCGCCGAGGTGGCCGGGTTCGCGGTCCACCGCGGGGTCGTGGGGCTTGGCGAGCGCCGGCCCTTCCCCGACCCCTGGGCGCTGGTGGCCGCGACCGACCTGGCGGTCATCGTCGAGGGGGTCAACGACCATGAGAACCTGGGAGCGCTGTACCGCAACGCCGCAGCCTTCGGGGTAGGCGCCGTTCTCCTCGATCCGACGACGGCGGATCCCCTCTACCGGCGGTGCCTGCGGGTGTCGATGGGGCACGCCCTCCGGGTGCCCACCGCCCGCGTCCCGTGGCCGGAGGCACTCGACCGGCTGCGTGGCGAGGGCTGGGCCGTGCTCGCCCTCACGCCCGACCCCGCGGCGGAGGACCTCCGGACGGCGGCCGCCGGGCTCGCCGGGGCACGCCGGGTCGCCCTGGTGGTCGGTGCGGAGGGGCCGGGCCTGTCCGCCGCTGCCCTGGCCGCCGCCGGGCGGAAGGTCCGCATTCCCATGGCGGCGTCGGTCGATTCGCTGAACGTGGCCACGGCGATGGCGGTCGCCCTGTACGTGGTGGCGCCGCTGGTACGGTCCGCGCCCAGATGACGGCGAACGAGGAAACCCTCCGCATCGGGGTGGACATCGGGGGCACGAAGGCGCTGGGGGTCCGCCTCGGGCACCAGGGCGAGGTGCTCGGCGAGCTTCAGCTGCCGACGCCGGATCGAACCGGAGAGGTCGTCGACGTGATCCGCCACCTCGTGGAATCACTCGCCGGACCGGCGGAATCGCCGAGCTCCATCGGGGTCGGCGTCCCGGCACTGGTGGACGGTGCCGGGGTGCTGCGCTTCTCCCCACACCTTCCCCGGCTGGTCGGTCTGGGTCTGGAGTCGGAGCTGCGTCGCATCTGGCCCGGCGCGGCCGTGTGGTCGGGCAACGACGCCACTGCCGCCGGCTGGGCCGAGCACGCCATCGGGGCGGGCAGGGGGGTCGACGAGATGCTGATGGTGACCCTCGGAACCGGCATCGGGGGCGGCATCGTCGCCGGGGGCCGCATCCGCGAGGGCGCCCGACGCTTCGCCGGCGAGTTCGGCCACATGGTGATCGACCCCCACGGCCCCCTCTGCCCGTGCGGGAACCGGGGGTGCTGGGAGCGCTACGCGTCGGGAAGCGGACTCGGTCAGCTCGGACGCGAGGCAGCGATGGCCGGGAGGCTCCCACGGGTCGTCGAGCTGGCCGGCGGCGATCCAGAAGACGTTCGGGGCGAGCACGTCACGAGGGCGGCTGGCGAAGGCGACCCGCCGGCTGTGGAGGTGATGGCGAGCTTCGCGTGGTGGCTGGCGCTCGGGTTGGCGAACCTCGCCACCATCCTCGACCCGGACGTGGTCGTGCTGGGCGGCGGCCTGATCGACGCCGGCGAGGTGTTGATGGGACCGGCGCGCCGGGCGTTTGCCGAGTTGGTGGAGGCCAGCGAGGCGCGGGCCGGCCTCGCCATCCTTCCCGCAGCCCTCGGGAGCCGCGCCGGGGCGGTCGGCGCCGGCCTCCTGGCAGCTGGGGAGCGGGGCGCCGGCTGACCAGCCCCATATGCACCGAACGCCAAGAGCGGCGGGAACTACCCTGGTCTCGTGGAATTTCGCCGGATCAACGGGCTGCCGCCGTACGTGTTTGCGATCATCAACGAGCTGCGGGATGAGGCTCGTCACGCAGGGCGCGACGTGATCGACATGGGCTTCGGCAACCCGGACATCCCGAGTCCCGACATCGCCGTCGACAAGCTGGCGGAGGCGGCCCGCAACCCCCGGAACCACCGCTATTCGGCGTCGCGGGGGATCCCCAAGCTCCGCCTGGCGATCTCCGATCTCTACCAGCGCAACTTCGGCGTCGACCTCGACCCGGACCGGGAGGTCGTGACGACGATCGGGGCCAAGGAGGGCCTGTCCCACCTGATGTGGACGCTGGTGGGCCCGGGCGACACGGCACTCGTGCCCACTCCGAGCTACCCCATCCACATCTATGCCCCCCTCTTCGCGGGAGCCGACGTCCAGCAGGTCCAGCTCGGCCCGGATCAGGACTTCTTTGCCAACCTCATGGACGCCTGGGAATCGACCTGGCCCCGACCCCGGGTCATCGTCTTCAGCTTCCCCCACAACCCCACCACCGAGGTCGTCGACCTGGAGTGGATGGTTCGTCTCGTCGCCTTCGCCCGCGAGCACGACGTGGTCCTCGTGCACGACTTCGCCTACTCCGACACGGCCTTCGACGGCTATCGGCCGCCGTCGATCCTCGAGGTCCCGGGCGCCAAGGACGTCGCCGTGGAGCTGTACACCATGACCAAGAGCTTCTCGATGGCGGGCTGGCGGGTGGCGTTCCTCGTCGGCAACGCCGAGATCGTCCAGGCCCTGACCAAGCTCAAGAGCTACCTCGACTACGGCACCTTCCAGCCGATCCAGATCGCCGCCATCGTGGCCATGAACGAGGAGCCTGAGTACCCGAAGGTGGTCAACGAGATCTACCAGGGCCGGCGCGACGCCCTCTGTGACGGCCTCCACCGCATCGGGTGGGAGGTCGAGCGGCCGCGGGGGACGATGTTCGTGTGGGCCCCGATCCCCGAGCCGTACCGGGAGATGGGTTCCCTCGAGTTCGCCAAGTTCCTCGTCACCGAAGCGGAGGTCGCCACGTCACCGGGCGTCGGCTTCGGGAAGGGCGGCGAGGGGTTCGTCCGTTTCGCCCTGATCGAGAACGAGCAGCGGGTGGCGCAGGGCGTCCGGAACCTCCGCAGGGTGCTCACGAAGCTGGGGTAGCGCTCTTAACTCACCGGCGCGCCCGGCGAAACATCTCCGTCACACTCCTGTTCTACGTTCGCCTGCATGCCGACGTTCGTCCTCCGGGTCTGGGTCCCGGACCGCCCGGGTGCCCTGGGCGCGGTTGCCAGCCGGATCGGCGCCGTGCGCGGCGACCTGGTCGGGATCGACATCCTCGAGCGGGGCGGCGGCCGGGCCATCGACGAGCTTGTCGTCGAGTTGCCCGACGACCGGCTGGTGCCGCTGCTCGTGAGCGAGGTGGGGCAGGTCGACGGGGTCGACGTCGAGGATGTCCGGCCGGCCCGCGAGGCGGTCGCCGACCCCCGGCTCGACGCCCTGGAGTCTGCGGCGCTGCTGGTCGAGCAGGGGACGGTCGGGGCGTTGCTCGACGCCCTCGCCGCCCGGGCCAGCAGGGACTTCGGTGCGGACTGGGCGGCCGTGGTGGACCTCGGCGCCCCGGCGCCCCTCGTCACGGTCGGTGCGCCGCCCCCGTTGTCGTGGCTCAGCGCCTTCATCAAGGGCAGTGCCTTCGTCGCCGGCAGCCGGGCGTCGGTGGTGACCTCGGCGGGGGACACGGGCCCCGACGACGTGGCGTGGGCAGAGATGGAAGCCGCGTCGGCGGTGATCGTGCTCGGCAGGCGGGGCGTCCCGCTGCGCGCCCGCGAACGCCAGCAGTTGGCGGTCCTGGCCCGCATCGTCGATCACCGGTGGGTCGAGCTCGTGACCCCGCCGGCAGGGATCCGGCGCGCCACCGTGATGCCCTGAGAGCTCCCGTTCCGGTTCCCTCGAACCGGGTAAGGGCCGTCCGCCCCTGAGCGGTTGGGCCGGTGGGCGCCGACCCCATCGGGTCTTCACGGCCACCCTGTCCGCCAGGTGCCGCCGTCCTGCCCAGCGCGGCGGGCGGGGAAGCCTTGTGCGCGATTTCGTTCCATGTGAGCGATTTGCGGCAATGTGAGCGTGAAGTGACGCCTTTTGACCCCCGACTGCTCACATGGACCGAGTTTGCTCACAAGCGTGCAGGCCCGTCGGCCGAACCGCCCCTCGCCTAGCGCCTCGCCGCTTGCCGGCGGCGGCCTAGAGCCCGAGGTGGCTCTGCTTCAGCCGCTCGATCGACAACTCGTCGCCGGCGAAGGTCACCTCGGCGGCGCGCTGACGGCCGAACATCCACAGCACCAGCTCACCCGGGGCGCCGGTGACCGTGACGGAGGGAGTCCTGCGCCGTATGGTCGCCTCTCCATAGCCGGGAGCGGCCAGCGAGACACCCACCGCGGCCTTCCGCACAAGCATTCGGCCCTGGACCTTCGCCCGGTTCCACAGCAGCGTCTCGAGATCGGGGTCGAGCTTTCGCGGGAGGGCGGCGGGCTGGGCCCGGAGCAAGTCCTCGTGGTGCACGAAGTACTCGACCGTGTTGACCATCGAGTCGACCGCCGTGAGCCGCACCGGGAAGGGAGGTCCGGTGCGAACGCGCTCCACGAGTTCGGGCCAGCTCCAGCGATCGCGCTCGGCGGCCTGGATGCGGGCCGTGCGCTCGGCCAGCGGACCGATCAGGATCCCCGCGGCCGCATCCGGCCGGCGGTCCCGGACCACCAGGTGGGCGGCCAGGTCTGCGGCCTTCCAGCCCTCACACAGGGTCTCGACCTCAGGACCGAGACGCAGGAGATCATCGGAGAGACCCTGACGTTCAGCCTGTGCGTAGCTCACGTCGCAGATGCTAGGACGGCCTCTCGCCCACTCGCCGCTCACTCACCGTCCGCCCCGCCCGACTGCCGCAGGTCCGACGGCCGCGTAGCAGGACCACTGTGGACAACCCCGCCGGCCGTCCCGAGGGCCTCCACAGCGCGGAGCGGCTCCTCCACATGGTTGCGGGTCTCGTGTTCCACAGGTCCCCGCCCGTAGCGTTCACGCACCCCGACGGGTCACCACGGAGCGTCACCGAACGACCTCAACTTCCCATTGACAGGAGAGTAGTTACGATGGTGTAATTCAGTGCTCCATCTTGTGGTCTTCCGGCTTGGAAGAGGGCGTGAGC
>Ga0123355_10007536_pt1 | contig 16330 bp, 17 predicted proteins | sample TergutEmb28metaG_3_FD_89872 | JGI IMG/M metagenome (GOLD analysis project Ga0123355, IMG submission 89872) | Embiratermes neotenicus P1 segment gut microbial communities from Petit-Saut dam, French Guiana - Emb289 P1 | ecosystem: Host-associated > Arthropoda: Insects > Digestive system > Gut ...
AGCAATCCAATTATACCAAACACCTGTGAGGAGTTCTTTGTTTTTATTACAAAAAAAATCCCGCATTTTTGCGGGTTGTTGCGTTTTGCAAACGCCATTTCATACATTTATTACGAGGAGGATTTAATATTATGCGTAAAAAATATTTTGCTTGTCTGCTACTATCAATAGCTTTATTGGTATCATCTATTCCTGTTTTTGCAAGCAGGCCGCTCCATGTCGACGACGTTTCATCTATATCTATAGATGAAAACTTAATTCGAGGTATTGATTATGGACTTGAGGAAGTTGCGATGCGTGAATCTTATGTTCTCGAATTCGGTTTCACTGATTTAAATGTTATACTACATGATATTACTGTGACCATAGACGAGAGCCGTCTTACGCGTGAAGATCACTACGTGTTGAGCCAATTATCAATGGATGAGTTTGAATTTGCTAATTTGTTAAACAATGCCTATGCATATGTAATAGATATGCTGAGTGATTTTCAGGCAGGCGTGCAAACAGCTCCGATTGATACATGGGCAGAATCTGATAGCTTTGCCACGCAATTTAGTTCTACTAACAGTTTTAGGAGAGTCGGCAGCGTATGGGCTGGCGTTCCTGCAATAGGTCATGCTTATATAAATATTGGGTATACCGTTACGACTAGGAGCACACCAGCCTCATTTATTTCAGGGACAGTTGATAGTAGTTGGAGGACAGGCGTCTCAGTATTCAGTTGGACACATAATCGCGGCTTTGTAGACGCGAGCAGTGGCAAGACCGCCGATGTACATGCAGTGGGTGTTCTCCATGCGGGCATATCAATTAGCGTTGGCTTTATCAGTGTACCTGCTAATATCGCAGTTAATGCTACGTTCTTGTACATTGATCGATTTCCTCGGTAACAGTCAGAGATATGATAGCGAAGATGAGGACATTTTTCCCTGAGCTATTAATGGGATTTATTAAATACATGTTAATCTTTATCTCACATTTCGTTATAACAGTGACTGCACCTGCAAGAATGACTAACTACTCACTGTACTACACAGAGAGTATGGTTCATTATAGCATTGGATTTCCATTTAACTCCATAACCGTAATTGCACATGAGCAGTACTTAAATAGCTGGAATCTTCTCTTTGATGGCAATCTTGGTGTCGGAATAAATATTATTCAATTCCTTCTTAATTTCCTTTTGACCTACATTGTAATGATGTCATTGTTCAGATGGATAGAAGGCAAAAAAGCCAGTGCCAGTGTAAAAAATGTACAACCAACGCAAGTCACCTCATAACAGAGGGAGCGGCTCTGTCGTCAACAATGGAAATCTTCCTTTGCTATCTTATCAAAGCCAATCTCCTAACATTTTTATTAAATGATTACGCCGCAGAGCGGCGGGGAATCTACCCGAAGGGATTAAACAGGGATAGTTTTACCGGCACATCCATCATGCCGGCAAAACCATCCCTGTTTATTTTACATAATTGCAGTGGATATTTCTGGTGACCATGATAAAATCATATAGGGATGGTTAGAGTTTCGCTATTCCGCATCAAGCATACATCAGATGTATCTTGGTATTCTTTTTGCCAATCGGAAATGAATTATCTATTTAGTGATTAAATGACAGGAGGCGGCTCCATCAATGTCAGATATATTTATGGCATACCTGGTTATGGAAAACGAAATTGACGCCGGCTTTATTGATAAAACATTTAATCTGCAGCAAGACCCATATGGGGACATTTGTCCTACTGGAGACAATGCTGTAACTCCATACTTATTTTATTATGGATTGATTTCAATTGGTTGTGAAGAAAAGAGCAACAAATATTGCTATGCCATTGAAAATGGGCAGAACCTGTTTGCAAGATTGAAATATGCATATTATGACATTCGTAATAATTTATATCTTAGTAGAAATGGATACGCGATAAATAACGAGGGGCCACTGGGGTCGGCATTGACCCCAGAAGAGCATCAAGAGTTGTTTAGAATGGATACTCCTCCTGTAGATGAGCTTAAAACTTTGTTTACCTATATTTTATCAAGTAATCAGCAGTTCTACATCTTTTTTTCTTATCAAGATGTCGATGTAAAAGTTAAGGACCACAAACAGCATCTTGAAAATATATTGAATGATAAAGAGCTATGGGAATGCACATCTGAATGCGCTCAAGCAAGACTTGTAAAGCTGTTTGCAGACAATCAATTCACTGATGGAATAAATGCGGTTATGAAAGTAACGGGTACCTTATGATATGACGAGTGAACCGACCTTTTCATATCATCAAAGCCAATCTCCTATCATTTCCATAAAGCAGGGATGGTTTTATCGGCACATCCATCATGCCGGCAAAACCATCCCTGTTTATTTTTGTGTTGCAACAACACGACGATTCTACGCCATCATCCGTCAATCCGAATTGTGAAAACGATTGTTTTCACAATTCGCAGTAGGCAGGTGTCGGATTAGGCTTTATTATTTTGTCCTGGGACGTTTCAGGTAGTATGAAGAGTTGTTCCATTGTCTGCAGCAATGGGACGCCCTGGCCAGGGTGCAACGGCCCAAGTAACTAGGGATGCCCTTAACCAATTGTTTGGTATTAATCGTACTGCATTTCAATCAGGTGTGACAATGAATAATGTGATAACATCAATAAATAACGGCAGACCTATTATTGCTGGTTTCCGGTGGGATAGCAATGGGCACATGGTTGTTATTAATAGTTTTGTGATAGGCTCTGGTTGGCAACATATAGGCATCATGGATCCTGGTAGAGGGTTTGTCGTTACTAATGATACCAATCCTGTTTCATTTGTTTACAGTGGCAATGTATGGGTTAGCAGTTCAAACATTCGATAAAAATAATAACGTGTTTTTGCAAGCACCCTTAGTTGTTTATAAGGGTACTTGCTACATATCAATCGTAGTACATGTGGCAAACAAGGAGACCGACATGGCTAAAGTGATAATAATTGTGCTTACTGCATTAGTAGGGCTTGCATTACTTTTAGGGTGTAATAGGCAACCCGCCATATCTGCGCATACGGAACCATTGCTTTTCTTTGAGCCCTTTGATGGACAAATTATAGAATATCTGCCTATAACATTAAATGACCGATTTGAATTATCAGCTGGATGGTTCCGCCGTCCTGGGAAAACGGATTTCACGAACCAGGAGTTTGCGATTATCTCCAGTGCGCTAGAGAGCTTAACATGGTATGGCTATACCCATCCTTATGATAACGAGCAGACATATGGTGGGCCGATTATTCTGCATGTAACAAGCGAAAAGCATGAAACAGTTATTAGCTTCATATCGCATTCATCATGGAATAATCTCGCCATGGCAGTGATTGACAATGACCCAGCAACTAGACAGTGGTTCACGGTTGACTTAGAAGCATTTAACGCACTTACAAGATTTGCTGACTGGATTTGGGATAATTATTAACAGGCAGAAGGGATGGTTTTACCAGCATATCCATCATGCCGGCAAAACCATCCCTTTTATATCTGCATTCAAATGTGGCTTTGGAAGCTCAACAAAACAACCGCCCTTCAACCTCCAAATCATGCTTCCCACCATATTCACAAGCCTCAAAAGCTTCCGCGTATTTGACTTTACTACCATGGACCTTGCCGTATTTTTCTATTAATTTATCCCTAAAACGGTCGGCGGTTATTGCCCACTGTGGGCAAAACACACCCCGCAGATATTCCAAACGCCCTGCTGCATCTTCTGGGACATCGGCGGCATCGCCATTTATCCATGGTAGCCATTCATACATTTGGCTGACATGGGCATCGAAACCCAACAGCTTTTCTTCCGCCACATCATCAATATCTACCACAATGTCCGGATTAAAGGGAATGGGCTTCTCAAAAACATCACTCATGAAAAAAATCACCGGCATAACCTCAGGAATCGGCGTCCCTGGCAAGAAGTTTGGCACTTTTACCAAGTATGAACAATCCTGCACCAGTTGGGATGTGCCACGATGGTCGGGGTGGTAGTCCCATAAACGATGGGTGATAATTATATCCGGGCCAAACTCCCTGATGGCTTTCATCAGGCTTTCACGGGCAGGGATATCCGGGACTAGATACCCGTCGTTATTGTCCAGTATTACATATGAGTCTATCCCTAGACGTTTTTTGGCTTCGTCAGACTCCTTGCGCCTTGCGACAACCAAAGAGTGACCAAGCATCTCATAATGGCCGGATTGGCCGTTGGTTGTGGATAAAAACTGCACGATATGCCCTTTGTGGGCTAGTTTTGCTGCGGTACCTCCGCAGTATTCCATATCATCTGGGTGAGCACCGATTATCATTATTTTCTTTGTGGCCATATCGCCCCTCCTTATTTTTATAATACAAACTCCAACGCAACCAAGCTAAGTGCCATAACACCCATCCCTAAAAACAGCCATTTCATTACCATATGATGTTTTCCAAATTTCCGCGCCGCAGGCAATAATTGATGCATCGCTACAAACACCATAATACCAGCTACTGCGGCAAAAGTAATCCCAAATAATGTTCCTATCCCTTCGTAGACATTCTGCAATAAGAACCACGCAACCAAAGCTCCAAGGGGCTGTACCATTCCCGCCCCAAGAGATATGAAAAATGCCTTTGCTTTACTCCCGGTGGCAAAATAAATAGGCGATGCCATTGCCAAGGCTTCTGGTATATTGTGTATGATTATTGCAATTGCAATAGCTATGCCTAGTGCCGGGTCGTGAACTGCCGCCATAAATGTAATTATCCCCTCAGGGAAATTGTGAACTGCAATGGCAATTGCAGACATAATCCCTGTGCGCTTAAGCTCTCTTCCCTTTTTAAGGTCCTCTTGATTCTCATCCAGTGGTGCGGACTCCATAAACTCCGCTACTTTATCATCATGGGGTACGAATTTATCGATTATAGCCATAACCAATATCCCCCCAAAGAAAGCCACTGTCGCTATAAGATAACCTACTTCATCATGCATGTATTCCAGTGTTTCGAAGGCCTCAAGAAGTATCTCTCCAAAGGCAATGTACAACATGACTCCGGCAGAAAAACTCAGGCAGACAGATAAAAATTTTGTATTAGATACTTTGGAAAACAAGACCACAAGTCCGCCAACTCCTGTGGATAACCCTGCTATCAGGGTAAGAACTAATGCAAAAAATGTATTGCTCATAACAATACCCTCCACCTAATGATTTTCGAGTGGGGCGACTATACTGCCCACTCACTCCCACTTTTATGTTAAATTGGTCTGCACCAATTACAAGTTAGCATGGACTAACTTCCCTGTCAACATATAAATAAATTCTTGCTGCCACCCTTTACAATCCCTATCCAATATGATAAATTCGAGATAGGAAATACGTGGTTACACATTGTGCCCCGTTGCTGTTTTACAACAAAAAATATGGGAATGATGACGAGCGGGAGAGTCGTCGGTTATCAACACCGATACGACGCCGAAGGGGCAAGGGGTGGACACGCCGATCCACTTACGAAACTCTCAGGCAAAAAAACCGCTTGTAGGACCCGACTCTGAATAGATTAATTTCGAACAGGGAAATGGCATTTTTGTGCTGTTTCCTTTTTTTGTATGAAAGAAGGGTTTATATGATAATAACCAACAACCCAGATGTAGCTGCCATGTACCCGGATTCACGATACAGCGCATGTAATGTCCAAGGCATATTCGAAGCAGTACGGGACGAGATTCACAAAGGAGCACGGTTATTAAGCCATCCCTTGAGCGGCAGCATCAAGCCAAACGAGTCTCCATATAAAAGTGTTGCCATTTCCGCTAAGTACGCAAACCTGGATTTTCGGTCACTTCAAATAATTGAAGATGCGATGACCGTGCTAAGACGACTAACTGATAAAAAATATATTTATGATGAATCCATTCTTGCGGATTTCCGCATAATAGACCTAGACCATATTAAAGGAGTAAGCCCATAACGTATTTATTTGCCTCCCCCACCTCCGGTGGGGGGAGGCAGCTCACAAATCATAAAGGAGTGAACCCATGAGTGAAGTATACGACATTCTAATCGTTGGTGCAGGGCCGGGGGGACTAACGGCAGGCATCTATGGAAGCCGTGCCAAGCTCAAGACCGCAGTATTGGAAAAAGGCCGCCCCGGAGGTCAAGCTGCAACAACCATGGAAATGGAAAACTACCCCGGCTTCTTCAAGCACACATCCGGTCCAGGGGTCATGGACGAGTTTCTGGCCCATGCTCAGCATTTTGGCACCGTGGTCCTTAAAGGCCAAGTTACAGACCTTGACCTTGACGGGGAAATAAAATCCGTCACCACTAAAACCGGCGAGACCTACAAAGGCAAAACGATTATCCTATCTCCAGGGGCAACCCCCAGGACCCTTGGCGTAAAAGGCGAAGGCCCGCTCCGGGGCAAAGGGGTGTCATACTGCGCCACTTGCGATGCTGACTTTTTCGAAGAACTGGATGTAGTGGTAGTAGGCAATGGAGACGCCGCCATCGAAGAGGCCATGTATCTGACTAAGTTTGCAGAAAGTGTTACCGTAGTCGTGATCCACGACGAAGGCGTGCTTGACTGCAATAAAATGAGCGCGGAAAAAGCCATGAAAAACCCAAAAATCAAATGGATTTGGAACTCCGTCCTTGAGGAAATTCAAGGAGAAGAGCTGGTTGAAGGTGTGTTGGTAAAAAACATCAAAACCGATGAAATCACAGAACTTGAAGTCAATGGGGTATTTGTGTTCATAGGCTCTGTGCCCAATACAGATTTCCTCCAAGGCAAAGTCGCGTTGGATAAATGGGGATACATCCCCACCAATGATAAAATGGAAACAGATATCCCTGGCGTATATGCCGTAGGAGACGCAAGAGTAAAGGTGCTGCGCCAAGTAGTAACGGCAGCGGCTGACGGTGCCATTGCCGCAGTTACAGCAGAGCGATATCTGGAAGGTCATGTGGAAGGTCGGGTTACACCAGAAATGCTACAAAAGTTGAACAAGTAAAACGCAACATGGCGGAATAAACTCACAAATAAGCTTATAAACATCTAAAAAACCATGGAAAAAGGTATGGTCAAAACGACAACACAAAAGGAGGAACCACTATGCTTGAACTATCCAAGGAAAACTTCGATGCGGAAGTACTGGAAGCCCAAGGCCTGGTCTTTGTAGACTTCTGGAGCCCCAAATGCGAACCATGCATGGCTCTGCTGCCCGAGGTAGAAGCATTCGCGGCGAAAAACGCAGGGCGAGCAAAGTTCTGCAAACTGGACACCGCAGGCAACCGCAGACTAGCCATTGCACAAAAGGTAATGGGATTGCCCACTTTGGTGTTTTATAAGGGCGGAGAAAAAGTCTTTACCTTTGACAAGGAAGCACTGGAAGCTGACGGTATGGCAGCGGTTGAGACGAAGTTTGAAGAACTAGTAGCATAACTCAAAAGGAGTGAGTGGGGGTGGCGAAGCCCCCCTCACTCGAAAGCCTTCATGCATGAAGGTGACGAATACGCCCTGTCATGGGGCGATAGGAGGTGTTATATGCGCTTAGAAGTAGGCGACATCATTATCAAAGATGTGCAGTTCGGCGAAGCTACAGCGGTACAGGACGGCGTTCTCTATGTTAACGAAAAGGAGCTAGCCGCCGTCGCCGCAAATGATGACCGGATAAAATCCGTAGAAGTCTTTCTGGCTCGCCCAGGGGAATCCGTTCGCATCCTTCCTGTTAAGGATGTAATCGAACCTCGAGTAAAAGTGGAAGGCCCCGGCGGTATTTTCCCGGGATTTATGACAGATGTAGAGCAGGTAGGTAGTGGCCGTACTCATGTTCTCAAGGGCGCGGCAGTAGTAACAACAGGGAAAATTGTAGGCTTCCAAGAAGGCATAATTGATATGACCGGCCCGGGAGCGGAGTACACCCCATTTTCCCAGACTCAAAATGTGGTCATCAAGGTTGAACCAGTAGATGGCATACTCCAGCATGAACATGAGCTGGTGGTAAGGCTTGCCGGCTTTAGGGCAGCAGTTTACCTGGGTGAAGCGGGGCGGGATGTAAAGCCCGATGTCATAACCCCTTACGAGACCAAGCCCATCTTGGAGCAAGCTGCCGCATATCCCGGCCTACCCAAGGTCGCATATGTGTACATGCTTCAGACCCAGGGCTTGCTGCACAACACATACTATTATGGTGTGGATGTGCGTCAAATCGTCCCAACACTCATGTACCCTACGGAAATCATGGACGGGGCAATCGTAAGCGGCAACTGTGTATCCGCCTGCGACAAAAATCCAACCTATATCCACGCAAACAACCCGGTAATCATGGATTTGTATGCTCAGCACGGCAAGACTATCAACTTCCTGGGTTGTGTCATCACCAATGAAAACGTCACCTTGCAGGACAAGGAGCGCAGCTCCAATATGACTGCAAAGTTGGTGGGATTCCTGGGTGTAGATGCGGTAATAATCTCAGAGGAAGGCTTCGGCAACCCTGACGCCGACCTGGTCATGAACTGCAATAAAATCGAAAAGCAGGGCATCAAAACCGTGCTAATCACCGACGAATACGCCGGTCAAGACGGGGGAAGCCAGTCACTGGCGGATTCCACCCCACTTGGCAACGCAGTAGTAACCGCAGGCAATGCCAATATGGTACTCACCATGCCTCCGATGGACACCGTAATCGGCTACCCGGAAGTAGCACACGTAATTGCAGGCGGGTGGGAAGGCAGTCTCAAACCAGATGGCAGCATCGAAGCGGAAATCCAGGTAATCATCGGTGCAACCAATGAATTGGGATATGGAAAGCTATCTGCAAAAACAGTGTAGGAGCGAACACAATTCACCCCTACGAAAATAAATAATCCATCGAAAGGAGTAACACATGGGAATTTTAGCAAACAAAAAAATCGCCATATTAGGCGACCGTGACGGCATACCCGGCCCCGCAATCGAAGCTTGCGTAGCCACAGTACCCGGCACAGAAATCGTTTTCTCGACAACAGAATGCTTCGTCTGAACTAGCGCAGGTGCCATGGATCTGGAAAATCAGGCTAGAATCAAGGAATTATGCGACAAATACGGCAATACCGAGCTAGTAGTACTGCTCGGAGGCGCAGAGGCAGAAGCCTCGGGCCTAGCCGCAGAAACCGTATCTTCCGGAGATCCTACCTATGCAGGTCCATTGGCCGGAGTCTCGTTGGGACTCTCTGCATATCACATTGTGGAAGTAAAAGACGAAATCGACCCCACAGTATACGAAGACCAAATTGCTATGATGGAAATGGTGCTTGATGTAGATGCTATCCTGGCGGAAGTGGCTACGTACAGGGGATAAATTGACTGGATTGCTTCGCTCGCTCGCAATGACGGGTTTCTGTCGTTGCGAGCGGAGCGAAGCAATCCAGCGAATAGCGACATCATAACCTTGAAAGAGAGGTGCATACAACAGTGAGAATCGTTCATTATATAAACCAATTCTTCGCGGGATACGGCGGTGAGGAAAAAGCTGACCTAGTCCCGGAAAAACGCGACGGAGCCGTCGGCCCAGGCGCGGCCCTTAATGCCGCCTTAGGTGGAACCGGCGAAATTGTTGGCACAGTAATCTGTGGCGACAGCTATTTCAATGAAAATCTGGAAATCGCCACTCCGGAAGTGCTCTCAATGATTAAGAGCTTCTCCCCAGACATGGTAATCGTAGGCCCAGGCTTTAACGCCGGACGCTACGGTATGGCCTGTGGCATGGTGGCCAAGGTAGTAGACGAGGAGCTAAAAATCCCCGTAGTAGGCGGCCTATACGAAGAAAACCCGGGCCTTGAAATCTACAAACGCCATGGCTATTTCGTACCCACAGGCAATAACGCGGGAACCATGCGTAAAGCCGTCCCAGACATGGCCGCAATCGTGAAAAAAATAATCGCAGGGGAAGCCGTAACAGAGGGCTTCTTCGAAAAAGGCCTGCGGGTCAACTACTTTGCAGAAAAACGAGGCAGCACCCGTGCAGTGGAAATGCTCCTTGCCAAAATCGCAGGGGAAGACTTCACTACAGAATATCCAATGCCTGTATTTGACCGAGTAGCCCCCGGCCCTGCAATCAAAGACATGAGCAAGGCCAGAATCGCCTTGGTAAGCTCCGGCGGACCTGTCCCCAAGGGCAACCCTGACAGGATAGAGTCCTCCAGTGCTTCCAAATTCGGTAAGTACTCCCTGGCAGATGTCACACATTTCACCCCAGACAATGGCGAAACCGCCCATGGGGGATACGACCCTGTATACGCCAACCTATCTTTGGATAGAGTCCTCCCGGTAGACGTGGTCAAAGAAATGGTAGCAGCCGGCCAAATCGGCTCACTCCACCAATATTGGTACTCCACAGTAGGCAACGGTACTGCCGTAGCCTCTTCCAAGGCATTCGCTACGGAAATTGCGCAGGAATTACTCAGAGATGATGTCGACTGTGTAATCCTAACCTCCACATGAGGCACCTGTACTCGTTGCGGTGCAACGATGGTGAAAGAAATCGAAAGACATGGTATCCCAGTGGTTCATATGTGTACGGTTGTTCCTATTTCAGTAACGGTAGGTGCTAACAGAATCGTACCCACAGTAGCAATCCCCTACCCTCTAGGCGACCCAAGCTTACCGCCGGCGGAGGAAAAAGAACTACGTCGTAAGCTGGTGAAAAAGGCATTGGATGCCCTATGTACAGAGGTTGCGGAGCAGACGGTGTTTTAACATTATGGGGCTGTCCCAGGATAGCCCCTTTACATAGAATATCCGAGGTGAACCTAATGGTGAAGAACTATAACGAAATCTTACACAAAAACCAAACCCTAGAATCCGAACGCCTAATCCTACGCAAATTCAAAGAAGAAGACGCCGCCGATATCCTGGAATGGGGTAGCGATTCTGAAGTCTTGCGCCATCTTGTATGGCCAGGTGTAACCACTCTGGAACAAGCCCGTGCAGGCATATACAACTACCTCCTTTCCCAACCAGGGATTTATGCCATCGAGTTAAAAGAAACCGGAAAATGCATAGGCGATATCGACCTCCGCATAAAACCCGAACACAGCAAATTAAGCTTCGGCTATGTCCTAAACCGCAGCTACTGGGGCAAGGGCTACATGACCGAAACCCTTAAGACCATAATTAAATTCGCATTCGAACAACTGCAAGCCAACCGAGTAGCCGCCGACCACTTCGGCGAAAACCTAGCCTCCGGCAGAGTTATGGAGAAAGCTGGCATGAAGCGCGAGGGCATAACAAAGCAGAGCATACATGTAAGAGGAAAAATGCATGACCAGGTGTGGTATGGCTTGGTGAGAGAGGATTATCTAAAGGGTGAACAACATTGGTAAAATCCACATGTAAATCGATTTCTATCGCAGCCATAAATGTTTGCGTATTCGCAGCAATTCGTGTTGCAGGAATTATAAGCAATATGCGTCATGTGCCCAGCGGTTATGGACTACGCCAGCCATATATTAATCAGCTACACCCCCTTTTGTTGATTATTTTTCTAGCGATAGTAACAGCAGTTGGGTTCTACAAACTCGCAGACCCAATAGACGCTGAAGTTGATTTTTTACTCAAAAAATCGCGCAAAGCAGATACTGAGATTGAAGAAATGAAAAAGGAAATAAATGCGTTGCGTAATAAAATAGATGAACTACGAAAGGTGGAAAACTAATGAACTTCCCAGTATTAAAGGGCACGACCTACGCCCTAATCCAAGCCAATGATATCCTGCTGCATCAAGGCAGCACCCAGACCAACGAGGTCAGACTCAACCCGGACAGCGAGTACCTTGCGGAGCTGCCAAAGCATTTCCGCAGCTTTAAAGATGCGATTGCATATCCGCCTAACCAGGTATTTATCGGCAACCTTGAGCCAAAAGCCCTGGACTCCATCCCCAAGCCATGGTACGAAAATCCCTCCAAGGAATCCACCCGCCAAGGAAAACACGGTGAAATCATGCCTCAGGATGAATTCATCGGTCTGATGAAGGCGGTAGACGTTTTCGACCTGGTACTACTGGAGGAAGGCTTTGCCAATCGTGTTGGCACTACACTAAAAGCCCATCCTGTCGTAGGCTCATGGCCGTTTTTGGAAAAACTATCACGCCTCCCAGCTACGGCAGAGGTCTTGGCCGAGCAAGTCAAGGAAGGTGCCGAGCCTCTATATCATGAGGGAGTGCTGGTGGGCTGCGTGAAAAAGGCTCACGCTTTCGATGAGGCACTTTCTGCCCACGTGATGTTTGAAAACCTAGCGAGCAAGGCCTCGGCGGCCTTTGCATTTGCATTGCTATTTTCAAAAACCGGCCTTGATTCTGCTCAAGTTGACTACATCATCGAGTGCTCCGAGGAAGCTTGCGGCGATATGAATCAGAGAGGCGGCGGCAATATAGCCAAAGCAATCGGTGAAGTTGTGGGCTGCATAAATGCCACCGGCTCAGATACCCGTAGTTTTTGTGCTGCTCCGGCTCACGCGTTAGTAAGTGCTGCAGCATTGGTGCAAAGCGGTGTTTATAAGAATGTTGTTGTCGTAGCCGGTGGCTCTTCCGCAAAGCTCGGCATGAACGCCAAAGACCATATCAAAAAAGGCGTGCCCGTATTGGAAGATGTAATCGGAGCCTTCGCCTGCCATATTAGCGAAAACGACGGCATTTCCCCGGTAATCCGCACAGATATCGTAGGTCGTCATACCGTAGGCAGCGGCGCGAGCCCACAAAACGTAACCCAGGCCATTTTAGGGGACCCCTTGGACCGTGCCGGCCTTAAAATCGCCGATATAGACACATTCTCAGTTGAAATGCAAAACCCGGAAATTACAGAGCCCGCCGGTGCCGGAGATGTACCAAAGGCTAACTATAAAATGATTGCCGCCCTCGGGGTAATGCGCAAGGAGTTTGAGCGTACCCAGCTTAACGAGGTAGTGGAAAAAATCGCAATGCCGGGCTTTGCCCCCACCCAGGGACATATCCCTTCGGGGGTGCCATTCCTGGGTCACGCCGCTGATTTTATGGCCGCAGGCTGCCTTAATCGTGTGATGATTATCGGAAAGGGCAGCCTATTCCTAGGCCGTTTGACTAATCTCTTCGATGGGGTTTCCTTTATACTGGAGAAAAACCGAGGCTTAGTAGAAACCGAGACTTCAAGCAGTATCAGCAAAACCCGTGTAGGTCTGACCCTACTGGGCAGCGAACATGGCGAAGCCGAAATCTGCAAAGGAGCCAAACTGGTAACAGATCCCACAATCGAAGTGGTGCTAATAGAAGGGGATACCGAGAAAGACGCCCATGCACAAATGGATGCAATGCTCGCCTCAGGGGAGCTTGATGCCGCCGTTACCATGCATTACAACTTCCCCATAGGCGTATCCACCGTAGGCCGTGCACCAACCCCAGGCCGTGGCAAAAGCATGTATATCGCCAACACCACCGGCACTTCCGACACCAGCCGCAACGCTGCCATGCTTAAAAACGCCATCGCAGGGATAGGGGTTGCCAAAGCCTGCGGTAACCTCAACCCAACGGTTGGAGTACTCAATATCGACGGAGCCCGCTCCGTAGAGCGCGCCCTGGAATCCCTCAAATACAAAGGCTACGATATCAACCTGACAGGTTCTGCCAGGGAAGGTGCCACCATGCGAGGCAATGACCTGCTCCAAGGCACTCCAGACATTATGGTAGTGGACAGTCTCACCGGCAATGTAATCATGAAAACCCTATCCGCCTTCACCACAGGCGGCAGTTACGAATCCATTGGAGACGGCTATGGCCCCGGCGTGGGTCAGGGCTATAACCAAATCGTTAATATTCTCTCCAGAGCCTCCGGAGCACCGGTAGTTGCAGGGGCAATAGCCTACGCCGCCGCCTGCGCCAAAGGCGACCTAGTGAAAAAAGTTAACGCGGAATTCGCCGCGGCAAAAAGGGCAGGGCTGGACGACCTGTTAAAGCCCGAACCAACGGTTCGAACGGCTCCAACTGAAACAATAACCCCTCCCCCGGAAAAAATCGTAACAGAAGAAATCGCCGGCATAGAAATATTAGAACTGGAAGACGCCGTACATGCCCTCTGGAAAAAAGGCATCTACGCCACCAGCGGCATGGGCTGCACCGGCCCCATTGTGCTGGTTGCACCGGAAGACGCAGCCTCGGCACTGGAAGCAATAAAAGAAGCGGGGTATCTATAAATGAAGTCCGCATACATTCACTGGGCCGAATCTACCAACGAAATCCATTCCGCAGGCCTATGGAAAACCGAGCGCGTAATCACCACCCCACAATCTTCCCAGATAAACACCACCCAGTACCATGACCTTATAAACATGTGCGCAAACAACTACCTAGGCCTTTCTAACCACCCAGAGGTTAAAGAAGCCGCAAAACAAGGCATTGACATCTGGGGTTATGGCCTATCCTCGGTGCGGTTTATCTGCGGCACCCAAGAGCTTCACAAAAATCTGGAGGCGAGCTTAAGCGACTTCTTATGTACAGAGGATACGATTCTGTATTCCTCCTGCTATGACGCCAACGGCGGGCTTTTCGAGACCATCCTCACCGCCCAAGACGCAATAATCAGCGATGAGCTTAACCACGCAAGTATCATTGACGGGGTGCGCCTATGCAAGGCCACCCGTTACCGCTACAAAAATAACGACATGGCAGACCTGGAGTCCAAACTAAAAGAAGCCCATTCTGCCAGAATCAAAGCCATAGTAACCGACGGTGTATTCTCCATGGACGGTGTAATCGCCAATCTCCCAGCCATTTGCGACCTTGCAGAAAAATACGACGCCATAGTAATCGTAGACGACAGCCACGGGGTGGGAGTAATCGGCGAAAAACTGCGAGGCACCCATGAGCACTGCCATGTAATGGACAGAATCGACATCCTAACCGGCACCCTAGGCAAAGCTCTGGGAGGCTCCTCCGGCGGCTACACCAGCGGGAAAAAGCCCATCATCGACCTGCTGCGCCAACGCTCCCGGACATATCTTTTTTCCAATACCCTGTCCCCGATTATCGCATCAGGCACACTCAAAGTGTTAGAGCTAATCCAAAAGGACAAATCCTTCAAAACCCGCCTAGAGGAAAATACCGCCTACTTCCGCCAAGGAGTAAAGGCAATCGGCCTAGATATAGTAGAAGGCACCCACCCTATCGTCCCAGTAATGCTATACGACGAACTCAAGGCCCAACAGATGGCGGAAAAGCTGCTGGATAAAGGGGTATATGCCATAGGCTTCTTCTACCCGGTGGTGCCAAAAGGCAAAGCCCGGGTGAGGACGCAAGTCTCAGCTGGCCACACAAAAGAGCAGTTAGATACTGCCCTAGCGGCATTTTTTGAGATTCATAAAGGTATGTAATGTGTGTAACCAGCCAGCCCATAACCAGAACACCTAAATGCCAACAAAAAGGGGCTGTCACACAAAGGAGCAATGAAAAAGCCCGTCACCCCAGGCTTGCCCCAGGGGTCCCCCCTAGTTTTTCGACAAAGATTATGGGATTCCGCGTCAAACGCGGGATGACGAGGCTGATATTTGCGCGATTCTTAACGTGACAGCCCCGTATTGGCGTTGACTTTGATACAATTGTCAAGAACCTCGAAAGGCTTTAATTTCGTGGTTTTGTGGCTTTTGGAGCATTTGTATTGCTTGAAATATGCACTCATGTGCGGCAATTTTTCACACAACCGCTTTTTTTTAATGCACCCACAAAATAATATAGAACACGATACTCTCAACGTAAACACGTTTCGTGTTAAGGTTCTGGTTTCTGAAGAAAATGCTTATAACATACGCACATTTTCATTTAATATTTCAACCACTTGGTCGAGTCGCTTCGCATAATCGCGTAGAACGGAGGCAACTTTAGAGCGTTTTTCTTTGTCGCGCATTGTTGCTTTGACATCATCCATATTCATACCACTTTCTAAATCGTCTAAGCTATTCCAGATATTGCATTTTCCATCCCCATGATTTTCCCACCCAAAAGACATTATTTTTTGTATTCTTTCGTAAATTGGTAACAAGTGTTGATATGCTTGGTTCATTTCAATAAGATTTTTGATAATATGAGTGGGTACGCCGCCGCCGTTTGTGGCAAGGTTGGCAACATAAACGCCATAATTTTCCCATAACGGAAGATTTTCATTTTCAAAACGCCCCGCATCAATATCATCAGCCCATGCACGGAATGCCGCCGCGCCGAAATATTTCCCATCTTGTTCCGGCAAAGTCAACCAATGCGCCATTTTTTGTATCGCTTTTACATACAGCTCATCAAGTGTAACTTCACGTTGCTTTTCACCTAAAAAAATTAAA
>Ga0123355_10007537_pt1 | contig 16328 bp, 10 predicted proteins | sample TergutEmb28metaG_3_FD_89872 | JGI IMG/M metagenome (GOLD analysis project Ga0123355, IMG submission 89872) | Embiratermes neotenicus P1 segment gut microbial communities from Petit-Saut dam, French Guiana - Emb289 P1 | ecosystem: Host-associated > Arthropoda: Insects > Digestive system > Gut ...
GTGAACCTGCTGTCGGGTGTTATTTTAATGTTTGTGGGGCGGTTTCTGGCTGCGAAGTGTTACTCACTCTTGTTTGTATTGGTGCGAGGTTCCTCGTTCTGGACCGGTATTGTTGCGGATATTACTTTCTTGTGTCTCTTGTCACTTACACATTCACTTACTCAACTACTGGCACTATTCTTGGTTTTACAGTACTTAGTGTCTTGTTTAGCCTGGGTGCTGTTATAGTAACCAACGTAGAACTGTGAGGTATCGTTCATGAGATTACGACTTAGTAGGAGCTTCACTTCACTTTACATTATTTTATATAATATATCACACAATTGGCTGGATATTTGGAGTGTGTGTAAACTCTCTGTATTTGCAGTGTGGTATTTATAGTGTGTTTTCTGGCTTCTCAACTCTCGAGAGTTGGTATTTATAGTGTGTTTTCTGGCTTCTCAACTCTCTTCTGAGTTTAAAACGGTCATAACTCCCTAACCGTCCAAAATCGGACATATGTTTATATGAACTTTTTTTGATCACAAAGACCTAGAAAATCACCTCCTGCAGTTATGCCCTAAAGTCGTGAAACACCCTGTATATGTATTTATATAAATATACCTAAGAGTTAAGAATTCAGATTAAAAGTAATAATATACAGGGGTATTGAGTTATATTACATTTCATGTCCGGAATCTACAAAGTGCCGACCTCTGCTTATCCACAGTGTTCTTTGCACTGTCTGCCACAGAGCATAAGGCTACATGGTGTATTAAGCGACGGTAGCGCTGTTCGAAGCCCTACTCCGCGGATTGTGTTATTTGAGCACGGTCAGTAAGAGTTAGAATATGTTTACAGTCTATAAATATTCCACGGTATAGGATGTTTATGTTCGTTTGTGTTATAAGCCCTGCGTACGTTATAAAAAAAAGTTTCACTTCAATCTTCCTGTGCCCATTACACTCGCAAGTATGGATGTAAATTCAAATCGCTGATCAATCTAGAAAGCCGTGCCGCTGCCACTGCTCATTGCCAAAATGGTGGCCGTGTTGTGTCAGTTTGTTCAACATTCAAAGAAATTGAAACATTCGTAACGCAATTCGTATGCGAAGGGTACTCTGGAAGAACGCACTGCGCGTGAGTTACATGCTACTCGAAGAAACACTGCAGTTCATCGATGTAATTCCAGTTACGTTGATAGAAATTTGAGTAATTTGAAGTTTCCGAAGCCTGTAGTAGGGCTATTTTATGTAAGTGCAAGCATGCCGTGTTTATGTATATCGTATTTAATAAATCTAAGAACCATCCAAGGCTTGAATTGTGTTTTGACTGGGCTGTTATTCCGAATTCTTTACTGTTTTATTAATTTGTTGCGTGTGCAACGTCTTTCAGAAAATTTTGTCGTGAAGTTCCTGTCGTTTTTTACATATTAATGCTTTTCAGTGACATGTAAGAAGGGAACTCCAAAGATGTTACCTACCAGCTGACAGCTGGCATAATAGTAACTAATCCCAGCCCTGAAAATTTTTAAATTAACGTGAGTAGAGTATTTGTAGATACAAGGAAAAGATGCAAAACTAACTTGCTATCATTAAACTTTAAAGAAAACTCATTACCTACAAGTTGGGACTAAAAATAGCCAGGAAATTAATGTAAGTCAGATCTAACAAGCACATTACTAACATTTCAAGCACAAAGTTTTTCGGTTTAATTATTGACGAAACATCATGGACAACCATAACCAATTAATGTCTAAATTGAACTGTACCTAATATGCATTCAGAACTGTAAAAGCTATCATGTCAGAAGAAACTTCAAAGATGATCTATTTTTCATACGTACTCAGCGTAAAAGTGGGTAAAATTGTAATTGCCAGCACTGTACATGAAGAGAACTAACTGCGTGTTCGCCATCACTTTGAATGTCGGGAGACTATCCAAGTAGCAGTGCACATCCTGGATAACCCAAATCCTAGGTTAGGTTGTGGTTGTGGTCTAATAATATTTAAAGGTATAAAACTGACATAAAGAATTGCAGCTGTCATGGTAAGTGATGCAGTGTAGTTGAGTGACCAATTGCAGAGATCAGAGCTGGAACTTATTCTGCTCCAGTGTACTCAACTGGTCCTCCCATATGACTTGACTTAAATGAACCCCCCCCCCCATGCTTTTGCCAAAATCGATAATATGCATGTGAAATACTCAAATTCATAACATTTCATTCTATAAATCTCAAATACTGTTTTAACAAGTTTTGAAGCAGATGTAGATTATATCTGCAGTTACATTAACAATGTTTTTGGTAGTTAAGTCATTCTGTTGAAAATATTCCATAATATTAAAAATAACTTACAGTTGTGTTGGCAGTTTTGCAGCATCATTTTACCTTAAATAATTTTTCATTTGGGGGACTGTTTAATGAGAAAGGAATTTCCTTGTTTCTGGGTCATTGTTTGTAAACTGAATTTGTAATAATGTGGTTTGAGCTTGTCCATGTAGAGGCACGAGGGGCTGTTGATCGTCTCTAACACCAGCGTTATTCCTCCAAAGGAAGTGCATCTTGGAATCTTGGAATAAAACAGAACCTTTAAGTATACAGGGACAGTAATTAAAAGGACTACTCCCATCCACCCTTCACTTGTTGAATGACAGTAGGCAGCATAGCATTCACCACTGTTTAATTTTACTCCATGAGTCAGAGACAGTGCATTTGTGTTCAATATATTGCATTTAATATTAGGTTTTCACTCGCCATATTTAAGGAAAGTGCTAGAAATATCTGCCCTTGGCATACAGACAAATGTCACATTTAAGAAATAGAATGTTCATTGCAATTCAAAAGCTTTGTTAAGTGAGCTGACTGGATGTGACTAGTAACAGTTGTCAGATAAAATAATGCCCTTGTACACACGTGTGAAACAACATGACAAGCCCATCTTTGAAAAGACCATGCCAAAAATAACCGCTATTCTCACATAGCTAGAGGTATACCTAGTTCACACACCAACAAATGCACTATTTATTAACTTCGATAAAAGTTTTAAATTTACATTAAAATACGCAATAATATCGCTCCTACATGTTTCGGTCTTCAGTGACCTCCATCAGGGAACTTTATCTGGACCTAACTAAAGTTATATTTATGTTAAAACACTCTGTAAAATTACGTCATTCTATATGTTAGGTGATGTGGCAGCATGTCGTAGAGCGGCATGCTGCCACATCACCTAACACATAGGACGATGTAATTTTACCGAGTGTTTTACCGTAACATAAATAACTTTAGTTAGGTACAGATAAAGCTCTCTGATGATGGTCATTGAAGACCGAAACATGTAGGAGCAATATTATTGCGTATTTTAATGTAAATTTAAAACTTTTAACCAAATTAATAAATAGTGCATTCCTTGGTGTGTGAACTGGGTAGATTTCAAAATGCATGGTGCAACAATTAAAAAAAAAATAGCTAGAGGTAGTTTCAGAAACTGAAAGTACATAATCATATTACTTGTGTTGTTACAGGCTGAATGAAGAGAGATCTGAGACAAGTTCATAACTAAATGTTGTGTGGTTGTGGAACTTTCCCTCCAATTGGGATAATGGCTATATCTGTGTATATACTGTAAACATGTGTGTAATATGTTTTACTAGGATTCGGTACCATATCAGATGTGCTCAGTGAAATGTGATATATTTTCTTATTTCCTAGTTCCTACTATATTGTTTGTACAAACATCACAGTTTTAGACCTACCCATATCATAATGCACACCTCATGCAACCAATGTGGGAAAAGTTTTGGGGAGTGTGGTACCCTTAAGAGGCACATGAGAACACACTCAGGAGAAAAACCATTTTCTTGTACTCAGTGTGGTAAGAGTTTTGGAGAATGTGGTACCCTGAAGCGGCATATGAGAACACATACTGGTGAGAAACCATTTCCATGCACTCAGTGTGGAAAGAGCTTTATTGACTGTGGAACATTGAAACGGCATGTGAGAACTCACACAGGTGAAAAACCATTTACATGTCAACAGTGTGGGAAGAGCTTTGGGGAGTGCGGTACTTTGAAGAGACATTCGAGGACACACACAGGAGAGAAGCCATTTTCTTGCTCTCAGTGTGGTAAAAGTTTCAGTGAGTGTGGGACTCTTAAGCGGCATTTGAGAACACATACTGGGGAGAAGCCATTTTCATGTGTTCGGTGTGGCAGGAGCTTTGGTGAGTGTGGAACTCTCAAGAGGCACATGAGGACACACACAGGAGAGAAACCTTTCTCTTGTAGTGATTGTGGGAAAAATTTTAGCGAGTGCAGTACTCTTAAAAGACATAAGGATGCTCACTGGTAAGAAGTTATTTATAATTTTTGTGTTCATTTTAACATTATATATTTCTAGTGCTGATACTATCACACCACAAACACCTAAGTGTTCTAGAAAGCAGTCATTTAATTGACTTGTTTTGTTTTCATTGGATGTAAATTATAGTTCTTGTTTAACCCTTTGGTGCCAGAATTAAGTGTCCAGTGCACTCAGCAAAAAGACTTGGGATTTAAGTGGTGCCTGTTACTTTGCAAGTTCTTGGCTGACAACTTCAGTTGACTGGTTGCCTGAGCAACACACTACGTTTTGACTGCAGTATTTTCAGCGCCAAAGAGTTAATACAGAAAACTACTCATGAGATTTAGAGGCATGTCACCATCCATGGTAAAAAAACAGAGTTGTGGCAAAGTTGTTTCAAAAGGAGGGAAATGAATATGTTGCCTTAGTTTTAACAGTAACTTTGTGAATCTAGTCTGTTGAATGTAGTATGGTGAAACGTATAACAGATTGCTGTTGTAATTTGGTTACAGTTGTTGTTTGAGGAAGGGGCCAGATTTAGGCCTTATCAGCATTTAGATTCCACCATTAATCAATGAGCAATTACCATATATATCCACCCCCACAACTTACCTATTTAGGCCAGTTACACGTACACCAACCAATAGGCTGTAACGGAGGATCGCACAGGACCCAAGAGCTATCAGCAGTATATTGCATATTGGAGTAAACCATGTAGACTAGTATTATGTTTCTTCATTTCATAATCCAATCTCAGTATTTTGTAATGACAGAGAAGATGTTTAGACTTGCCCACACAGAGTTCATTGTATTTGCTCAAATGTCACTGCTGTGGCATTTCACTACAAGTCTTCAGACATGCGTATGCAAGAAGTGTGCTTCATCATTGGTGACGACACTAACTTGTAAAGTAATAGATCATTGGCATATAAACTTTATGATGGTCTGTTTCAAGTAAACGAAAATTCGAAACACAGTAGTTGAATAAAACGTCTCATTGTACAGATGAAACTTAACAGTAGTGTAGAAAGCTAAAATTCATGCAGTGGACTGTTTTGACGAAAAGGTGATGAGTGTGTTAGGACTTATTTAGACTGACTGAACTGTACTTCTGTTTACATTTGCATTGCTAGATTGATTATATTTTGTTAAATTACTTAAACTGTGTTTTGCCATGTAAATATCATTAGTTTGAAATTTACAAATGTTTGAAATGGCACTTGAATCTATCAGCAGATGCTTATATATTGGCAGTAAATGTGGAGTGCCTTCAGTTACTGCTAACTCTAGTAGTAATCAGACGACATGCTAACTAAGCTGCCTGCAGTTGGCATGACATGTGCATCTCAGAGTGGCCAGACAGTGCTATACCCCTTTCAGAAACATTTGCTCTGTTGGGATATGTTCATAGCGTTAAAAACTTTGGATATTTCATCTGAGTATTACTAAATGGCCTACCTCATACTTCAGTGTATGCAGTTTCCATCTTTCCAGTCTGAACAGTAAACTTTTGTACTTAATTATTCATTAAGGACAAACAAATCTGACCTTGTGAGGAAGAATGACATTGTACATCTGTAAATGGTAATTAACATACATTTATCCGTATCGTTTGGTGGTTCTTGACTACACAGAAAGACTACATGGTGTGTAGACAGTTTCATGCACCAAGGGTTGTAATCTTAGAAATTGACGAACTTAATTCACAAATTCTTGTTTCATAATAACTTTATTATATGCCTCTACATGTTTCGAGCACTGCTGTGCTCATCATCAGGAGGTCAAATTGTATTATACAGCATCTGGTATCATCACACCCTGTAGGTGGCCGTCCGGTGTGCAGGTTGAGAGAGGACTAGTCCTCTCTCAACTAGACATGTTAATTTAACTAAGCATATGCATATCCAAATAAAATGTACTCAGTAGAATTTCTGCACGTATTCCTATTGTAATGCTTGTATTGAATGCTTAGAAACAGGTTATGGCCAACAAGAACCATATATGGTGCAAAATTTCATACTTGAAGGCATGTAGAATATGGAGTAAAATATTTCATTGACCTCTGACATGCATTTGGTATAGATTAAAATTCTGTCGAAACACATGGTCTGCAGTAAGTTGTATTTTGTGTTTTTGTGTGCAGATGAAAGTTACAGATCTTGCCCTTCAAAGGCTGTGTCATTTAAGGCAGGACAGTCATGTCCTTAGCTGCCCCACTGTGGATTAAATGACAAAGCCTTGCACGGTGTTGGGGATTTAAATTGGGCCAGCAGGGGACACAGGTCTTGTGATGCCTGATGTTTTAAATGTCAAGTAAGTTCATATTTATGATGTCTGAGCAACTGCTGTACCATGAGCCATATCTGTAGATTTCTGCTTTTCTTGTGATTTTGAACAGTGAGAGAACCAGCACCAAGAGATAAAAGATTTGAAAACTGAAATAATTCTCATGTTGCATTGAACCCTGATGCACAGTAGCTGCAAAATTATGCTATGGCAGGTTATAGAAATACATTTTCAACAACATGCACATAGGCCATATTTTGTATAAAACTATAACAGTGAATGTATTAATTCTTTCCTTGAGAATGGTAATTTGAATGTGAATGTGATTGTGACTGTGTGTGTTGTAGTTACTGTTTATTGTGGAAAGTGTGAAGAACTGGACAAATTTTATTTTGGGGCAGGCATCTAGAAGATGCCCATATATATATATGTTCCATAAACCTGTGTCCAAGAGTTCTGATTGGAAAGCTACATGTGGTACGTACATATTGCAATGCGACTGCTTGAAATCACAGACCCCTATTCTCTAGTGTCATAAATTTGATGAAGTTATGTTTGTTCTTCATTTGGTAGAAATAGAGGACATAAATGAAGTGAAGAAAGAAACTACAAACAGTTGTTTAACAGTGCATGAAATGTAATGAGTTGATTCATTACTCTACAAAATTTCAACTGAATACCACATAGGAAGGGATAATGCTGTCTGTATGAAATATGAAGGGACTTCATGAAAGAAATAACTGTACAAAGTCTAGTTTAAACATTATGTAATATCACTATGTACTGATGTGGATCACCACAAATACAAAATACATAAAGTATTCAAAGAGAATTCTTAAAATTCTGTTTTACAGGAATATTTCAGTTAAATTTATGTCATCACTTGATGTTCTTTTGGGACCTTCATTATCAACATACTGGAAATTATTTTCTAGATTCAAAATAAATAATATTTAAAGGAAGGAAACATCTGTATCGTCAGGTATCTAATGATTTGCTGACAAGATAATAGCAAGCTTTTAATATATTTGAATTTGTGCTGTCAGGAAGTGATAACTGTTTTTCACAAATTTAAATCATGTAGAAGGAAATTAAATTAGAACATTCACATACTTAGTTTCTAGAGAAGGAAATTCCATTTCTTGAAACCAGAAGCTGGCTGGCCTACTAAGCTGATGGGTAACCAGCAGCTGTTTTTCAGTAGGTACCTGGCTGAGGCATCAAACTGGTGAATCATGTAGGGTGTGGGATTTATGAATCTCTACTTCCACAAATAAATTCTAACCAACCAACTTCATTAATTGCAGTCCTCATACAGCTAGGCAAGAAATTTCCCATTTTTATGGGACCCAAAATTCCATTACTGTTTGAAAGAGGCCATCAGTCCCTGACCATGTGTGTATATCAGATACTTTGATGCAGCTCTTTATTGGTGTATTTTTGCCATTTGCTACATGTTTCAGTGACTTTGGTGTCAAGTTCTCTAAAAACTAAAATAAATGTGTCATGACCCACAATGATCTAGTGGAGGTGCCCTTCTGTTTGTTGGCCATTAGAGTGCTTTCAGATTCTAGCCTACCAGTACTGAACCAGCAACCACATCACATGTGCATGTACTGAAACTCCATTTCAAGTACTTTATGCTGCTGGGGGGTAGGTGGATAGGAAAATACTGGTTCCGTGCTATTTAAGACTTATGTGTGTTAGAAATATATAAATAACTGCAATACTCTCTAGCACATATGGTTTTAAAATTATCTTGGGTTTTATAGTATTTTATACCTTTTGTCATAATATAATAGTATTTGTGTGATTTTAACAGGTTTACTTTGTATAACCATAAAAACTGTAAGTCGTTATCTGTATGAAGTTTAACCATTTTAAAAATTTTACATTCAGGGTGGTAACAGCACCAAATATTAAATATTCCAGTAGAAGACTTGATGGTGGTGTGAAGTTATGGGCAATTTGTAGTCCATTGCACCTCTTACAAAGTTTTGTAAATAAAATACCAGTATTGAAGGATCATACATTCCTGTTTGTATAGTTTAATATCCTTAAAATGTATGCCTGTGTCAAGTCATCACCTCCCTTCAGGTTTTCTGACCAAAATTGTGTATGCATTCTACATGCCCCACCAGTCTCACCCCCTCAGTTTCATAATTCTAATGCTGTGGCATTTGGCGAAGAATACAAATTATGAATCTAGAGCAGTTTCTTCTGGCCTCCTGCTGCTTCTCTCACTTGGGACCAAACATTACCTCAATACTGTCATCAGAAACTGTCAGCCTCAGTTGTATATTCTTTCCTTACTGTAAGTAGTTCCTGTTGATCCAGTCTCAGTTGCATATCACTTACTACTGTGTTACAAACCAGACAAGCTTGCTATATGCATATGTATTGATGCCCTAATGCTTCATATGATATAGGGCCAAATGGAATGACCCAAATTGTACTGTTATGATTTTAAAAGCATGTTATGTGTTTTAAGTGTGTTAGTTAATGACACTATCAATTGAAAAGATTATTTAGTGTGTGGTACTTGAGTACATGTGTATGAACTGGTGAAAAGATAATGACTGGAAAAACCGAAGTATGTAGAAAATGCACCACAAATGCCACATAGACTGGCCTAGGATTTAAGCCAGGCCTCTACAGTGACAGGCCAGTCATAAACTGCTTGAGCCATCACATGGCCACTGTTTCATGTTCATGTCCATGCGTGACTGCAGTACTTACCAAACATGTGAAACTAAAGCTTGGATCTTGAACTCTTGAAGATGAATGTGACACGTTCCTTTGAATGTTGGGGACCACTTGTGCAGTGATGTGTTACATCCCAGAAAACCAGTAGTTTCAACTTCATAAAGCAACACGAAACCTCTCACATTTTCAGCAATGAAGTAAACCTCAAAAGAAACATCCACTGCTAAAAAGCATAACCGTAAGGAATTTATTGAAACACCATCACCAATATCCACAATGAACAGGTCTATCAGAAATGCTGGGAGGCAGTGAGAGCTGTGTCCTGTCTGCCCGAAGAGTGGGGTACCTGTATGGTGGTGGTGGTGGGGGTGGAAGATGATTTAAGTAGAACAAATTGAGTGGAAGACTCAGTGATCAAGTGTGGGAAAATTTTATGATAGCACTGGTAGGAATGGGTCATATGCAGTTGGTGATGAGTGTTCAGAACAGTACACAGATGTCATAGTATGACAGTGACAACTGTTCAGAACAGTACACAGATGTCATAGTATGACAACTACTAATAAAACTTACTTATATCAAAGAGAATAAACATGCCTTGAACACAAGAGTATATTGTGTTTGATCAGTTAATTACAATCCCACAAATATATACTACTTCAGAATTATGTTTACACAGGTCATTATGGCAATTATTGTTACTGTGATGGTTGTCTGGGGGCCCTTTACATTGTGCAGGTCAAGTCTGACTTTTGGAGGAATGTGACAGTTTGGTTCAGGTTACTACTACATGATAATTAACTTACTTAAGAATTATTACAGCCTTTCACAACTGTAATAAATTGAACTGAGTAACAATTACGGTTACCCCATTTCTGATTGAAATTGGAATACAAATGTTTAGGGTCTCAGAATAATGTAAAGAATTTAAAAACAAACAGAAGTAAATAAAAGTTGTAAAATGTATGTTCTATATCACTGTCAATCAGTAGTAGCTAAGTGAATAAAAATATCTATGTGGTCAGCCTCAAATGGAAGATTGCATGTTACTTGATGAACATGTTACTTACAGTCACTGTACATGTTGGCCATTTTCCATACTGATATCCCTGTATGAACTGCAGCTCAAGGCTACATGAGCACAAAGTAAGGTAGGTAGTCCTATTGCTAACGAATTCACTTCACATTCTAACTGGCAGCAACCAGAATCTGCTGTGTCTTATGAATAATCTTTATGTCCACTAAATTCTGACTGCTTATATTGAGAGTTACCCTAGTATCTATATGCCTGTGTCCATAGTTTCACTGATTCTGACTGAGGTAGTAGACCTGTTTCTATTCTACATGAGAACCCTTTAGAGAAGTCCAAGCAATGAAATGGCATTGCTGGGTGACATTTCATGTGTTTTGTTAAACTATTCCTTTGACCAAAACACATTCTACACATCGTACAATGGTACGGCCTCTCACCACTATGTGACCTCATGTGTTTGGTAAGATCATATCTTTGTGCAAATCTCTGTCCACATTCTGTACAAAGATAGGGTTTCTCACCCGAATGGGTTCTCATGTGATTTGTCAGAATACTACGGCGACCGAAATTATTCCCACAAACAGTACAATGAAAGGGCTTCTCTCCTGTGTGCGATCTCATGTGTTTTGTCAACGTATCACTTCTACTAAAACTTTTGCCACAGACGGTGCAAAGAAAGGGTTTTTCTCCTGTGTGTATCCTCATATGTTTATTGAGATTACTGCTCACGCTAAAGCATTCACCACAAGCGGAACATGAGAATGGTTTTTCCCCAGTGTGGGTCCTACGGTGTAATAATAAATGTTGCTCATAAGAAAAGCTTTTGCCACAGTCCTGACAAAGAAATCCCTTCTTTTCTCCTCGTAACCTCGCCTTTGTTCTTTTTATGATAGCTTCCTCACTTTTTATTCCACCATCCAATGAATCTGTTTTCACTGAAGGTTTCTCATTTCTGTCACAAGCATCCAATTTCACAACTCCAACATTGTTTATGTCACTTTTCTTAGAAGCAATCATATCTTTATATTTCTTTCCTTCTTTTTCAAGTGAAGAGCTTTGATTCTTACTATGTTTCTTGCCACTCTTGCAATGTACATACGCTATTTCTCTCTTCTCTTCTATTGAAGTTACTTCTGTTTCCACTAAAGAACCATGCTCATTATTTTTTGTTTCATTGTTGTGTCCATAAACAGAACTCGCATGCTTCAAACTGCAATGAATAACAAGAAAATGTTCCAGATTTTAAAACTGATCTGAAGAAAGTTAAACTTCAAACTCCATTACATTTTACTATGTAACATTAGTAGACACTGAATGATCAGTAAATAAAATACATTACAAGTGTGCTATGTGTAAGTACAACAAAACAGTTGTTTCTTATCAATATATCCCAACCTGCTTGCCCTGTAAGTTTCTGACTGATGGTCAAAATCATCATCAAAGCTGTCTGCTTCATCTTTCTGATCTGCATAATCCCAACTACCTCCATTGTCACTTCTGAAGACAGAATGAATGATTCCATCCTCACAGTTCTAGAAAGACAGGAATAATATTATTACCCATATATTCATAACTTAATAGAAGCAAACACCTGTGTCCTACTATAGTTACCTGAATATGAGATTTCAGGTATTGCCGTAATGTTGCATCTGAACTTTCACACTGCAGTTTGAATTCATATGATACGTTTACGAGTTGAGAACATCGCAGGCATACCTGGCTTGGAAGACCATCATCTGCACATAGCTAAAAGAAGACTTACATCATTCACTGCGTTTACAGCTAAAATCACCGCCGCGAACTTCATTGTCGTAATAAGTATACTGTATCAACAGTGAAGTGCTGCGTTTGGTCCCAGTGTGGAGTACTAAGTTGATATCAGTAACTTGAATTATGAATATGAAAGATGTTACAACTTTATTACACTTTATATATATATGAGCATTCAAAATACGTACAAGCTCACGTTATAATACATGCCGTGGAAAACTGCATAAAAAATCAATACGTCAACCATAACATTTTCTAGCTGACGGGAATTTATATTCAATAAATATATATATCGCAAAATACATCACCCTTAACTAGACACAGCATGTATTTGACAATGAACCAATTCCTTTTAAAGGAAAAACAACAAACCTTCAGAACTGGAACAAAACTCATTATTTTAGCTGGGAGTGATGTATCTCGAAGTTGTTCGCGGAACAGAGGCGCTAGACTTTCTTTCTTTCCCAAACATAACCGGCATATTTCTCGGAAATTTAAAGTCATTTTTAACTGCACATTTGTTTTAAAAACTTACTTCAGACACAACAGCACATTCAGTTACAGGAGAAACAAACTTTACGACATAATAATATAACATCCATGGCTTGTTTGACAGTCGCCCTTTTCAGCACAGGATGCTGCTTGCACTTTTCAGCTGAGAGGATTTTTATAACATTAGACATTGGGGTTTTAAATTATATTGCACGAAAAACGCGAAACGCGGATCGACGTACACTATAGCAACTCATCTACGGCATTACGCAAAATAATCCTCGAAGCTTGGTTGGCGTGAATTGATATGTGTGTTATCCGTGCTGAAGTGCTTTAATTCGTAGCAAGCTGGATCTGTGGGTTGTAGGTTGGTGTCCTTGCTGAAGGAGAAACAGGATTGGTCGTTTAGAAACGGTCTGTGGGCAAAACAATTAGTAATATGTGGGGTGAATCATAGTATAAATGATCTGTGGTATTCTGTTTCAAACCGAAATTACCAACGTTTTCAAAGTGTGCAGGACAGCTTGTGAGGCGTATGTTTGAAGTTTATCATATTTTTATTGTATTTTATGACATTTGACTTGTGAGTGTATAATAAATATGGCTGGTTCCATTTCAGCTTGGTAAGTAGGTATTCTTAATTTATCGTTTTGGTGTAGCCTGAGATATGGTGCAGTCGTTTCTGACGTCATTGTCTTTTGACATAACTATGGAAGTTTGAGATTCCACCGTATGTAATCCATTCACACTTGTACAAAATCTTCTTTTAATCGGTGTTTGTTATTGGTATAATAAATGACACTACTATATCTGAATTCCAACTAAATTTAAGTTATGAGTCTTGGGACAATGTCTTTAACGGTGATGATGTAGATATTATATTTAACAATTTTCTCAATACTTACTTGAGAATATTTTATCATACTTTTCTACTCAAAAAATGTCAACACAATTACATTAATAAACAATGGAAAACCCCAGTAATAATAATATCAAGTCAGCATAAAAGATTGCTGTATTTACTTTGTAGAAGCTCCAAAGACTCCAAATTAAATAATTATTATAAAAAATACTGTAGGATTTTATCAGACATCATAAAGACTGCTAAAAAAGGTACTATAGTAATTTGCTTATGAATTCCAATAATAAGTCAGAGAACTTTCAGTCTATCTCTGTATAAAGTTCTTATTGATTCTTGTTCCACCAGATGTACTTTGAATGCTAGGGAAACTCTCTGACAACAATGCCATGGTCACCAGAGCAGATAAAGGAAACTCACTCATAATTCTACCCACAGAGCTCTATGAAAACAAAGTAGAACAGTTCATACAATCCAACAACTTCCTAACCTCCAAAAGCCAACCCCACAGAATCCTTCCAAACCCAAGTGAGTAAATTTATAAACAACAGCAAAATACTCATCCCCTCAGACGAAAAATGGAAACACATAAATCTAAACCCATCTGCCCCTTCTATCAAAGGCCTAATTAAACTACACAAACCAGACCATCCGATCCGCCCTGTAGTTAACTGGAGATGAGCCCCCGCATACAAACTGGCCCAGCTTTTCACAAAAAAGATCAGATCAGTAGCCCCACTCCCCCACACTTACACCATAGGCAACACCAGAGAACTAATCAATAAACTAGAGAACATCCCAAGCCACCCTCATTACTCCCTAGCCTCACTAGACATTTCGAACCTATACACCAATGTCCTGGTGAAAGACACCAAAGATATCATCGCCAGGACCTTAGAGAAAAATGGAGTGGAACCCCACACCAGACAAGAACTACTGAATTGGTATGACAACATCACACACCAAAACTATTTTTCCAACAACGAAAAAATCTTAATTCAACAGGACGGACTGGCCATGGGCGCCCCGTCGTCTGGACTCATAGCGGAATTTTTCCTGCAAAACTTAGAAGACACACATCTCGCACAAATTTCCAATAAACACAACATCACAGCATACTTCCGATATGTGGATGACATTTTGGTAATTTACGACTCCAGCCACACAGACATCAAAAACATACAGGATGACTTTAACATGCTCCACCCTAACATGATGTTCAAAGCAGAACCAGAATCTAACAACCAAATAAACTTCCTAGACATCACTATCCACAAGACACCTATCAAATGGACAGCCTCCATATATAAAAAACCTACTTTCACTGACAGCATCATTCCATATACCTCGAACCACCCACCCCAACACAAGCACACCGCCATAAGGCACTTACATAACAGACTGAACACCTACCACCTACAACATAATGAATACAAAGAAGAACTGGACACCATACACGATATCATGATGAACAACGGGTTCCCGACACACGCATACACACCCCCCAACCTGAGGCGACCCCCCACTACCCCTGGCCAGAAACCAGGTAATACCACACAAAAATGGGCTCCCTTCACTTACATTGGAAGAGAGACCACATACATTACTAACATCTTCAAGAAGGCAGACATAAGGATAACCCTACGCACTAACAACACTCTTCAAAACCTGCTAATGCAAAAAGCCCAACCTCTAGACAAATACAGTAGATCCGGCGCATACAAACTAACATGTCTGGAATGCAACAAGGTGTATGTAGGTCAGATGGTTCAAAGTTTCACACAGAGGTTTAAAGAACATAGGAATGCATTTAAGTCCAATAGAAACACATCTGATTACGCCAAACATGCTTTAGAACACCTACATCCATTCGGCCCCATACAAGAAACAATGCAGGTTTTGCAATACCAAAGAAAAGGAACCCACCTCAACACTATAGAAAAATTCTTCATTTACAAAGAATTCTCAATTAACACCCACCTAAATGACGAGTTTAACATAATCCCAAATAGAATCTTCGAGGCCTTACTGAAAAACCAGTAACAATAGCTCAACCTCCCAGCCCCCACCGACACCCATCCAGCCGAGGAACAATTACCAACCCTCACCCCACTTCTGAACCACTAGAAACGTTTCCAACAAGGCAGGACCAAACAACGTCAGCAATACACAGTAGTGAAGAAGACACACCACACAGGTGGACAAACCAACATGCACATGCAGTGTAATAACATATACGCATATGGTACTGAGAAAAGGCAACATGTAATACAGTCCCGACAAAGTGCCTTAAAGGGAGCCGTTGCAACACAACATAAACCAACCACACACAGTGAACATTAGACATTTAACAGTGTAGTAAAAACGCCCTACAGTGAATACAGTGAGACGAACCAGCCACACACAAGAGAACAACATAGCAACAACAAGGAAGGCCACCACCAACAAGAACCCACTCTCACCCAGGGACAAAACAGAAGAGCGAGGACATACTAACACCAGAACTTAAGTAAGTACCAAGACTTATATCCACAATAAAGAAAAATTCTCAGGCATAAATATACCAGAGCAATTCCACCACCATACTCACACACACATTTTCTGCCCCGCAGGCAAGAGACCACGCCAACCAAGCCCCCCACACAGCGCACCTTATTAAGGAAAAGGACCGCACTACGTACAACCATTGGCCCACTGAGCCGGCGAGCTCTCATCCACATCATCATTTTGTACAAGATAAAAGCCTGTAATGTAGAGATCTCTACACCACGCGCGCGCGCAATACATATAGTAGGATTTTAAGTTTTGTTCTCCAAGACAACCTGAAGATGGCCAGTAAAGGCCGAAACATGTAGTTGCTCA
>Ga0123355_10007538_pt1 | contig 16327 bp, 13 predicted proteins | sample TergutEmb28metaG_3_FD_89872 | JGI IMG/M metagenome (GOLD analysis project Ga0123355, IMG submission 89872) | Embiratermes neotenicus P1 segment gut microbial communities from Petit-Saut dam, French Guiana - Emb289 P1 | ecosystem: Host-associated > Arthropoda: Insects > Digestive system > Gut ...
ATTTTGTATGCTTTCGGACTCGTCCGTCGCGTTACGCTTGTCCCTGTCCTCGTCCGACAGGCGAACATAAATTGCCACTTTGTTCATTGAAACCCTCCAAACAAAGCGACTATTGCATCTTGGGCGTGAATTATTAACATAGTTCCACCCCGTTTGCCAAGTCTTTTTCGCTGAGTTGTCCAAATCTTTGATTTGGCGAACAATTCGTGCTTGAAGATTTACCAAGAACGCAAGACCGGCTTTTGTCGTAGCGTGATTGGTTTAAATCTACCGTGATTAAATTTGAGATTTTTTTATTTATAATTTCGGCAAGTTCCCTTTTATCTTGGATGGAAATTATATTGATAATTTTGTATTCAACTTTTTTCGCAGAGTTACTTTTCATAGGAAATCACACTCCTAAAACATAATTTGATTCCCTACAATTTTATTATTGTTTACATTAGTATATTCCTTTTCTCTCAACGCAATATCCTCTCATAATTTTGTAGTTTTGCCTGCCGCCATTTTTCGCGGATAAGCGCAAGTTCGTTAAAGAAAAAAGTTATCACAAAAACAGTTGGCAAATTTGCTTGGCTATAAAGTCGGAACTGTTTCAAAACACGAGCAAGGTTACAGAACATCGGACATCGGAGCACTAACCGGAATTTTAGAATTTTCAATATTTTATAAAAATGTTGATTGAAAAATATTGGTTCTTGTGTTATAGTTTATAATGTTACGTTTTAATGCAATTTTGAAACTTTATAAAGTGAAACAAAGGAGAAATGCTATAATGCCCGATAATATCAAAGAACAAGAACGCGCGGAATTACACCGCACGATATGGAGCATAGCCAACGACTTGCGAGGGAGCGTAGATGGTTGGGATTTCAAACAATATGTTCTCGGAATGTTGTTTTATCGTTACATATCCGAAAATCTTACTGACTACATAAATACAGGCGAACGTGAAGCAGGAATTGCTGATTTTGATTATGCAAACCTTCCGGACGAACAAGCAAAACAAATTCGCGAAGATATGGTAAACACAAAAGGTTTTTTTATGTTGCCGAGTCAGCTTTTTCAAAATGTTCGCAAAGGCGCGGCTTCGGATGAGAACCTAAACGAAACACTTGAACAAATATTTAAAAATATCGAAAGTTCTGCGCAAGGCGCACAAAGCGAAGATAATCTTAAAGGATTATTCGACGACGTTGATGTAAACAGTAACAAACTCGGCGGAACAGTTGCGCAACGTAACGCTCGATTGGTTAAATTACTTGATAACATCGGTGACATGAAACTTGGTAATTATCAAGACAACACAATAGACGCATTCGGCGATGCTTATGAATATTTAATGGGAATGTATGCAGGCAATGCCGGAAGATCCGGTGGCGAATATTTTACGCCGCAAGAAGTTTCAGAGCTTTTGACGCGTCTTACGCTTATCGGAAAAACCGAGGTCAATAAAGTTTACGACCCGGCTTGCGGCTCGGGTTCGTTATTGCTTAAAGCCGCGAAAATTCTTGGCAAAGAAAATGTGCGGCAAGGCTTTTTCGGGCAAGAAATCAATATCACGACTTACAATCTTGGTCGAATGAATATGTGGTTGCACAATATTGATTATGACAATTTTCACATTAGACACGAAGATACATTGACAACTCCGCTTCATTGGAACGATGAGCCGTTTGAAGTTATCGTTTCAAATCCGCCGTATTCTATTAAATGGGAAGGTGATTCAAACCCTTTACTTATCAACGATCCGCGGTTTTCGCCGGCCGGCATTCTCGCGCCAAAATCGAAAGCCGACTTGGCGTTTATTATGCACAGTTTATCGTGGCTTGCAACAGACGGAGCGGCGGCTATTGTTTGTTTCCCCGGAATTTTCTATCGTAGCGGCGCAGAGCAAAAAATCCGCAAATATTTGATTGATAACAATTTCGTCGATTGCGTTATTCAACTTCCCGGCAATCTGTTTTTCGGAACACCAATCGCTACTTGTATTATGGTTCTTTCAAAAAGCAAAGAAGAAAACAAAACATTCTTCATCGACGCGTCGAAAGAATGTATAAAAGTTACAAATAATAATAAAATGACCGATGAAAATATCGAAAACATCGTTGCCGCATTTGCTGAACGCAAAGACGTTGAACATTTTGCCAAACTTGTTCACAATGAAAAAATTGTTGAACAGGATTATGATCTTTCAGTCAGCACCTATGTCGAACAGAAAGATACTCGCGAAGTTGTTGACATCACTGAACTTAACGCCGAAATTGAGCGAATTATTAAACGAAGTAACGAACTCAGAACCGAAATTGACGCGATTATCGACGAAATCGAAGGAGGTATAGCGTGATGAGTAAGCTTGAAAAGTTAATTGCGGAACTTTGTCCGAATGGTGTGAAATATGTGGCATTGAAGAAAGTTATCAATTATGAACAGCCAACAAAATATATCGTCAAAAGCACAAACTATGACGATAATTACGACACACCTGTTTTGACGGCGGGACAAACCTTTATACTTGGCTATACTGATGAAACAGAAGGAATTTGCCATGCTTCAAAAGAAAATCCTGTGATAATATTTGATGATTTCACAACTTCGTTTCATTGGGTTGATTTTAGGTTTAAAATCAAATCATCAGCGATGAAAATATTGAGCATAAATGATGCAAACGCCGCCGACTTTCGTTATCTTTATTATGCGATAAGTTGCATATGCTATCAACCGGATTTTTCAAAGCACGAACGGCAATGGATAGGGAAATATTCAAAATTTCGTGTACCACTCCCACCCCTATCCATCCAACGTGAAATCATCCGGATTTTGGACAATTTCACGAAGCTTACAACAGAGCTTACAACAGAGCTTACAACGGAGTTTACAGCGAGAAAAAAACAATATGAGTATTACCGTGATAACCTGTTAAATTTCCATAATTCGGAAGCAAGGGAGACGACGTGGACAACACTTGGTGAGGTGGCGGAATATCGGCGCGGTTCTTTCCCTCAACCGTATGGAAATAAAGAATGGTATGATGGTGAAGATGCTATGCCTTTTGTTCAAGTGGCTGATGTCGCAAATGATGGTATGTGTCTTAATGAAAAAACAAAACAGCAAATTTCCGGACTTGCGCAACCTAAAAGTGTTTTTGTGCCTAAAGGAACCGTGCTTGTAACACTACAAGGCAGTATTGGGCGTGTTGCACTCACGCAATATGATAGCTATGTTGATAGAACGCTCGCCATTTTTACAGATTACAAAGTTGAGATAAATAAGCGATATTTTGCGTATCAAATTGAAAGGAAATTTGGGATAGAAAAAGAAACTGCAAGGGGTAGCACATTGAAAACGATAACAAAAGAAGAATTTACGAAATTTAAAATCCCCGTCCCCTCACTTCCTGAACAGGAACGAATCGTCGCAATCCTCGACAGATTTGACGCACTTACATCCGACCTCACGCAAGGTCTATCCGCTGAAATTGACGCAAGAAGAAAGCAATATGAGTATTATAGGGATAAACTTTTAACATTTCAAGAACTGAAAGAAGTGAGCTAATTGAGCGAGTATAACATCATTACAAACGACAGGCAGGACACGGTTGTTGCGGAATATATTCCCGAGTTACGTGAAGCGACGAGCTATCAATCGGAAGACGCTCTTGAAAAAGAGCTTATTTCGCAACTTGTTTCGCAAGGTTACGAGCGAATTGACGCAACTAATGAGGAAAGTTTGGTTGCTAATTTGCGTTGTCAGTTAGAGCGGTTGAATGATATTAAATTTTCTGACGGTGAATGGCGGCGTTTTTTTAGCGAAAAAATCGCAAATTCCAACGAGGGAATTCGCGAAAAAACGCGTAAAATTCAAGACGATTATATTCAAATTCTCAAACGCGATGACGGAACAACGAAAAATGTTTACTTGCTTGACAAAAAGAACATACATAACAACCGTTTGCAGGTTTTGAATCAATATGAGGAAGTCGGCGGCGCACGTAATACGCGGTACGATGTTACGGTATTGGTGAATGGTTTGCCGCTTGTGCATATCGAATTGAAACGGCGCGGCGTTCGGATTCGCGAAGCGTTTAATCAAATTAAGCGTTATCAACGCGACAGTTTTTGGGGCGCAAGCGGTTTGTATGAATATGTACAAATTTTCGTAATTTCAAATGGCACAAATACGAAATACTATTCCAATACAACACGTGATTCGCACATTAAGGAAATAAACGGAAATATCAGAAGCAAAAAGACAAGCAATAGTTTCGAGTTTACAAGCAATTGGGCTGATGCGAATAATAAAATCATTTCTGACCTTGCTGACTTTACTAAAACCTTTTTCGCAAAGCATACCATTTTGAATATCCTAACTCGTTATTGCGTGTTTACGAGCGAAGATATGTTGCTATGTATGCGCCCGTATCAAATTGTGGCGACTGAGCGGATTATGAACCGCATTGAAGTTTCGACGAATTATAAAAAGCAAGGAACGATTGAAGCCGGCGGCTATATTTGGCACACCACCGGAAGTGGAAAAACGCTCACAAGCTTCAAGACTGCACAACTTGCAACTTCTCTTGATTATATTGACAAGGTTTTGTTTGTCGTTGACCGTAAGGATTTGGATTATCAAACTATGAAAGAATATGACCGATTCCAAAAAGACGCGGCGAACGCAAGCGTATCGACGAAAGAATTAGAGAAAAACTTGAAAGACTCAAATGCGAAAATAGTTGTGACGACTATTCAGAAACTTGATAGATTTATTAGCAAAAGTAAAAATCACGAAATATTCCAAAAACACATTGTTTTGGTTTTTGACGAATGTCATCGTTCGCAATTCGGCGAAATGCACGAACGAATTACGAAGTCGTTCAAGAACTATCATATATTCGGTTTTACAGGAACTCCAATTTTTGCTATCAATGCAAGTAACAGCGGTAACCCATTTATGCGAACAACCGAACAAGCGTTTGGATGTTACCTTCACGGAGACCCTAAAAATTGTCCGAAAGAACAGCACACATCAGCAATTCACACATACACAATCGCAAACGCAATCAACGACGAAAATGTGTTGCCGTTTCGCATTGACTATACTGACACGGTAAAAATGAAAGATGATGTTAAAGATAACAAAGTTCGCGCTATTGACATTGAAAAAGCTATGGGCGCGCCGGAACGTATTAGCGAAATTGTAAAATACATTCTTGAACACTTCGACCAAAAGACCAAACGGAATAGTTTCTATTCCCTCAAAGGCCGGCGCGTTGCAGGATTCAATTCGATATTTACAGTTAGTTCAATTCCAATGGCGATGAAATATTATACGGAATTTCAAAAACAAATAGCGGAAAGTAGTCAAAAGTTAAGCGTTGCGACAATCTTCAGTTTCAGCGCAAACGAAGATGACCCGGAAGATGTGTTGCCTGACGAAAGTTTTGACAATGATAAACTTGATAAACCTTTTCGCGATTTTCTTGATTCAGCGATTGCAGACTATAACAAAATGTTCAGCACTAATTTTGATACATCTTCGGATAAATTCCAAAACTATTATAAAGACTTGTCTCAACGCGTGAAAAATCGCGAGGTTGATTTGCTTATTGTTGTAAATATGTTTTTAACAGGATTCGATGCAACCACACTTAACACGCTTTGGGTTGATAAAAATTTAAAACAACACGGATTGATTCAAGCGTATTCACGTACTAATCGCATACTTAACTCAGTTAAAACATTTGGAAATATTATTTGTTTCCGCAACCTTAAACAAGCCACCGACGATGCCATTTCATTGTTTGGCGATAAAGAAGCAGGTGGAATTGTTTTACTAAAAACTTATAACGATTACTATCACGGCTACGAGGAAAACGGTAAGCATAAACACGGTTATATTGAATTGATTGAAATGCTTACTGAATTATATCCGCTTGCCGAAGAAATAATCAGCGAATCAGCGAAAAAAGATTTTATTCGTTTATTCGGCGCAATTCTACGAATGCGAAACATTCTTACCACATTTGATGATTTTACTGAAAACGATATATTGTCTGCGATTGAATTTCAGGATTATCAATCCGTTTATCTTGATTTGCGTCAAGGGTTCATTTCAAATCAAGATGCGGATAAAGAAAACATCAACGACGATATTGAATTTGAAATTGAACTTGTCAAGCAAATAGAGGTCAATATCGACTATATTCTTATGCTTGTAATAAAATATCACGAATCTAATTGCACGGATAAGAATATTCTTGTTGCCATTGACAAGGCTATCGGCGCAAGCATTGAGCTACGCAGTAAAAAAGAACTTATTCAAGGATTTATTGAAAAAGTTAATGTTAACAGTAGCATAGATGAGGATTGGTATAATTTTGTGCAAACGCAAAAAGAGGCAGACTTGTCGATTCTTATTGACGCTGAAAATTTAAAATCAGAAGAAACGCGTCGCTTTATTGATAATGCATTTCGTGACGGAATATTAAAAACTACGGGAACGGATATTGATAAAATTTTGCCGCCAATTTCTCGCTTTTCGACTGACAATAATCGTGCTGAAAAAAAACAAAGTGTAGTTGATAAGTTGATGACATTTTTCGAAAAATATTTAGGCGTTCAGATAGATTAAGCAAGGAGTGGAACTTAATATGAAATTAACCGGAATTATTAGCACAATTATGAGTGATTTTTTGTGCTTGCGTGGAGTTGCTTCCATTAGACAACTTGCTGACAATTCGCAAAGTTGGTTGGATGTTCAGCGAACCTTAATGCAAGACCATAGAGAAAAAATAGCCGAATTTTTAAAAAAGGGTAACTATAAATTTTTTCCCGAAGTGATATTAACACTTAATTTGGAGGAAAACGACAGTCAAAAATTTTTGGATTTTAAAGAAGCCGTACTTTCGCCCGGAAGAGGTGTGCACAGACAAAAAATAGGAAATTCGCTTATAAATATAAGTGTTGATTGGAAACCATTAGTTGACGGTGAACATAAAAAAATTAAAATCGCCAACCTTGAATTGGGCGAAAGCAGTAAATTGTATCGTATTGACGGAAATCACAGATTAGCCGCTGCCAATGATGCTAAAACTGATGATATGGTTGCTTTTTGCGTTCTGCTTTTTGAAAACGAGGAGAAAGAAAAACAATGCGCTCGAGCAATATTTCATCACATTAACGCTAACCAAAGACCCTTAAAAAGCGAAGAAAATCTTAGAGTAATTATCGATGGAAAAGATATTTACAAAGATGAAGAATTGTTAAAATTCGGCAATGCTTATAAACTTACGCGAGAAATAACGAGCTCAGAGAATTTCGATAATCTGCCAAAAATCAACAAATTGATAAAACATGATAAATATACTTTCTTCGTAGATTTATTTGAGTGGCTAGAAAAAGAAACAACATTTTTTAATGAAGGCGACGAAATTCGTCGAATAAGAGAACAGTTGACGTCAATCGAAATGGTATTTAGAGAAACTGAAATCATTGCTGAAAATAATAATGTTTCTGTCCTTGGTGCATTAGCGTATTATAAACTAACTGACGAAGATAAATTTAAGCATTTTATTCAATGGGTAAAAAGGAATCATATAAATGAGGCTGAAAAGGTTTCTATGAGCGATATTGTTAATATTTACAATAAAATTTATGAAAATCGTCCTGAAAAAGTATTTTTGGCAAGATGGTATCCCGCCGATGGTGAAGAAAAACAAAAAGCAGATGCTCGTTTAGCGATCATTTCGGAAGTTGTGAAAGAATTAGGATTAGATTTAGAAGATATGGGAACAAAAGAAGGCGGAACATTTGATATTCGTAGCGTTATGTATAACAAAATACGCGAAAGCGATATTTTTATAGCTGATTTGACAGGTGCAAGGCATAACGTTATGGTTGAAGTCGGTTACGCATTAAGACACGTTGAATTAGGACGAATGTTGTTTTATTTTCAAAAATGTTCGAATCACGATAAACCACCTTTTGATTTGAACGGCTTTAAGTATCACCCGATCTCTGATTCTAACGAAATAAGGAACGAACCGGGAGTGAAGGGAGATTTAATTACTATTCTTAGCGAAATTAAAACAGGAACAAAATGAAAATTTTGGATAAGCTCTAATATGAATTGAAAAATTTTTCGATTCCCACCTCAAACCATCCTCGCCGGAAGAATCCAAACATTATCGGTTAGCGGCAATTGATCTTTTGCAAGGCAAACAACCGCGCCTGTTCCGACTTTTTTAGTCGGAATGTTATCAAGATGTCGGAATGCGCTAACCATTGATTTTTTCGGGTCGCTTGTTGTTTTGATTTCTACGGGGTGCAGATAGTCACCGTTCTCAATTATCAAATCAATTTCGTTCTTGTCGGCATCACGATAATAGTAAATCGGCGGTTTAATCATTCGTTTGTTGAAATTATTGTGATACGGTTCGAGCAAATAAACAAGTCCGCTTGATTCCGGTACCGACAGCCACGCGCGAACGGTTTTCGCATCCTTTCCGCAAATTTCAGCAAGGGTAGACATATTCAACATCTCGCTCGTCAACGACGCACAAGCCTTGACGAACTTGATAAACGCCGATTCGTCTTGAATATTCAAAACATCTTTGATGTCCTTTTCGATATAAGTTTGAAAATACGAGCTATGATAATCCGCCCGGTCTTTCAAATCACTTTCGGTTTCGTGAAGTTCAGGGAAGAAACCCTTGTGAATATAAGAAACAAGTGTCGAATAATCAATGTCGATATTATCGTTTGCGGACATTTGCTCAACCGTTGGTAGAAACGGTTCGCGATAAGCTGACTTCGCAAGTTCTCGTACTGAAAGTCCGAGCATTTTAATTATTCCTGCTCGTCCGGCAAGGCTCTCGCTAACATTTTTCATCAACTTCAAACTTTGAGAGCCTGTAAGATAAAACGGCCCTTTTGTTTTGTCCTCGTCCACAATGTCCTTGATGTAGTCGAAAAGCTCCGCCGCCTTTTGAATTTCCTCTACAACAATAGGCGGTTTGTTTACATCAAAAAATAGCGACGGATTTTCTTTGCTGATTCTCGCACAAGCGGACTATTCAGCGTGATGTAGTTGATGTCGCTGTAAATTTCTTTTAACATCGTAGATTTGCTAACTTGCCGCGCGCCTGTTATAACCAAAACGGATTTGCGTTAGTCGCTTCTTCTTTTGCTGAGCCGTCTAAATCTTTGATTTAGCAAACGGCTCGTACTTGCAGATTTCCCAAAAACGCAAGGCAGATTTTTGTCGATGCGTGATTGGTTGAAATCCACCGTGTTAGTTGTACTCACACGTACGCCCCACATGGTGGTATTGACGATGGGGCTTCGGGGCATGGCGCGGCTGAAAAGGAGATAAATCTTGCGATTGCGCTTAAACTTCAAGAGTTTATCGAACAAAGCGGCGGGATTGCGATTCTTACTCGATATAGTGATCAAGGAACGTTTGACCCTAACCGTCCGGCGGGAATGACACAGCGGCGAAGTGACTTGCTTGAGCGGGTTCACGATCGAGATGAATCAAACGCCGATATGTTTATCAGCATACATATGAACACATTCGACGACAGCCGATATAGCGGCGCACAAGTGTTTTACAGCACTTCAAACGAGGACAGCCAAGCACTTGCGACAAGCATAAAGGCAGGAATTGCGCAAGCGGTTGGAGAAGATAATCCGCGGGAGATTAAACCGGTGAATACGCAAATTTTTGTTTTGAAAAATTCAACGGTTCCGGCAGTGTTGGTAGAGTGTGGGTTTTTAAGCAATCCTGCCGAGGCGGCAATGCTTCAAACCGATGAATATCAACGCAAGCTTGCGTGGGGTATATTTTCGGGGATAGTGAGATATTTTAATGAAATAGATTAAAGCGCACGAGGGGCAACAAATGAAAAAAAATCTACAACTATTTTGGATTTTCTTTAAAACATCGGTGGTTACGGTAGGCGGAGGGCTTGTTATGCTTCCGCTTATTGAGCGTGAAGTTGTGGACAAACGTGATTGGATATCTAAGGACGAAATTTTGGATATTTTCGCGGTTGCGCAAACTTTGCCGGGAATGATTATCGTAAAAACAGCGTTTTATGTTGGATATAAAGTCGGCGGAATACCCGGCTCGCTTATTGCGGCGTTTGGTGTTATACTGCCGTCGTTAATTGCGATATTTACAGTCGCGACGATGCTTCCTGCGGTGGTAGATAACATTTACGTACAAAGAGCTTTTCGCGGTGTAACCATTGGCCTTTCGGCTATGCTTTTACATCTCGCTTTTGATTTAGGCAGGCGAACAATCAAAAATTGGATTAGCGTAGGACTTTTGATTATCGCAATCGCGGCGGCGGTTGTGTTTGGAATAAATAAAGCTTATATTATACTATTCGGAGCGCTTGTCGGGTTTTTAATCTTCTTTCTTAAACGCGGAAAGGAGGATGAGCATAAGCAATGATGATACTTTTAGAGTTGTTTTGGGTGTTTTTCATGCTTGGATTACTCGGTTTCGGCGGCGGATATGCGATTATTCCGTTGCTTCAAAGCGAGGTTATAAGCCGAGAATGGATGACACTTTACGAATTCGCGGATATTGTTGCGGTTACGCAAATAAGTCCCGGACCCATGGGCGCAAACGCTGCGGGGTATGTTGGTTATGCGATGGCGGGACCGGCAGGGGCGATTGCGGCGATATTAGGAGCGATTGCGCCGTCGTTTATACTAATTTTATTGGTTGCTCATTTTTTTAAAAAATTCTACCAAGCTCGTTTAACACAAAGTGTAATGCACGGCATTCGCCCTGTAACCATCGGGCTTATAGCAAGCGCGGGATATACGTTTTTTATGATGTCGCCATTTGGCGATATTCGAAATGTCGTTGCGAGCGTTATCATTTTTATGGTTGCCGGCTCGCTGTCTTTTGTTAAAAAGATAAACCCTATATTGATTATACTTGTTTCCGCGATTTTGGGGATATTGTTGCTGTGAATTAAAAAAGAGCCGTACGGCTCTTTTTTGTTATACAATTACGTATTTTGCAAAACAATCTAAGCGTTATTCGCCTTTTCCGCCGCAATTATTGTGTTCTCCATCAATATTGCGCGGGTCATCAGTCCGACGCCGCCGGGAACCGGCGTAATCGCCGACGCAATCGGCTCACATTCTGCGAAGTTAACGTCGCCGACAAGTTTGCCGTCTGCATTTTTGTTCATTCCAACGTCAATAACTACCGCACCGGGTTTAATCATGTCACCGGTTAGGAATTCGGCCTTGCCAATCGCGACAACCACAATGTCCGCGCGACGAGTCACTTCTGCCAGGTTTTTGGTTCTTGAGTGACAAATCGTCACCGTTCCGTTTTTGTGAAGCAGTAGCATTGCTTGCGGTTTGCCGACGATATTGCTTCGCCCGATAACCACGCACTCTTTGCCGTCAACAGGAATGTCATACGCGTCCAACATTGCCATAACTCCCGCAGGCGTGCAGGGCAGAAAATCATAGTTCCCAATCATGATTTTGCCGACGTTCGTTGGGTGAAACGCGTCAACGTCCTTATCGGGGCTTATGGAATTTATGATTTTTTCCTCGTTTATGTGGGATGGCAACGGAAGTTGCACCAAAATCCCCGACATATCCGCGCGATTGTTAAGTTTGCTCACTAATTCCAACACTTCCGCCTCGGATGTTTCGGCGGGAAGCGCGTATTCTTCAGTAATTATGCCGATTTCCTCGCAATCACGCTTTTTTCCGTTTACGTACACGCGGCTTGCGGGATTATCGCCTATAACTATTACCGCTAACGCCGCGGGATTACCGCTTTCCGCGAGTTTTGCCGCGCGGCTTTTGAGCGCGTCCTTTACCTTTTGCGATACCACTTTTCCGTCCAGAATTATTGCCATTTTTGTTGCCTCCTTAATTTTCTTATTCAATTATCATTTGCTTCCTATTTATCGTTTTGAATTAGTGTCTGCCCTCAAGCATATTTTGATTAAATTGCATTTGTGCTTGTTGGGCATCTGTTAGCCATTTCGGGCTATATGGTTTTTCAATAATGTCCCAAGTAATATTTTTGTACCCAAGATTTTCAGCCATCGCTTCAAACATTTTGCTTCTGCTTACTATAATCTCGTTCTTTTCTTTGACCGTAGGTTGTTTTCCCTCAAATCCCAATGATTTATGGTATCTATGCCAAGCTTCCGTAACCGTGTGGCTATCGCTAAATACAATATCAATGGAATTTAATGCTTTTATCGCGTCGTAGTCCGCCATATCTCGAGTAGACATTAAAACCTTGAAAATAGCAACTTTGTTCTGTTTCTTTTCTTTCCTTGATTGATACCAAATTGTAGTTATTAAAAAAGTAACTAAACTCGCAATCGCTGAAGTTATGATTGTCAGTATAATATCCATTTTCACTTCCTCCTTTTTTTGTATGGCGTAACGCCCTTGTCACGCCGTTTACCGAATTTCATTACATCAGAATTTTGCGCGGGATTATTAGTGCAGGCTTGCCTGCCTCCTTTATTATAGGAACCGCCACGCGGCGGTCGAATCAAACAATGCTTATCAAACCCAATCAAATCAAATCGTTTCGCCTTAGTCAACGCGTCGTAAACAAGCTGATAATTCTTAGGATTCCGATATTGTAGAAGCGCCCGCTGCATCTGCCGTTCCTTATACGATTTCGGCACGTATACTTTTTCCATCGTCAGCGGATTAAGCTCGGTGTGGTACATACACGTCGACAACGTACCGGGCGTTGGGTAGAAATCCTGCACCTGCTGTGGTTGATAACGAATATCCCGCAGATACTCCGCAAGCGCGATTGCGTCGGCGAGTGTGCTTCCCGGATGGCTTGATATCAAGTATGGCACCAAAAATTGCTTCTTTCCGAGTTCGGCATTAATTCGCTCGTACTTCTCGCGAAATTTTTCGTACACCGAATGTTTCGGTTTACCCATGTGCCGCAAAACCTTGTCCGACACGTGCTCCGGCGCAACTTTTAACTGCCCGCTGATATGGTGTTTTGCCAATTCCGTCAAAAATTTATCGTTCGAATCCGCCATGATATAGTCATACCGCAGTCCCGACCGCACAAACACCTTCTTCACGCCGTCAATTTCCCGCAGTTCGGTTAGAAGCTTCAAATAATCCTTATGCGAAACTTCCAAATTCCCGCACGGCGCAGGGTGCAAGCACTGTCGTTCGCGGCAACTTCCGGATTTTAGCTGTTTCTCGCACGCAGGGGCGCGGAAGTTTGCGGTCGGACCACCGACGTCGTGAATATATCCCTTGAAATCGGGATTATATGTGAATTTTTTCGCCTCGTTCAGTATGGATTTGTGCGACCGCGCGGTGACGATTCGACCTTGGTGAAAGGTCAACGCGCAGAAGTTGCACCCGCCGAAGCACCCGCGCGACGACACTATGCTGAACTCCACTTCGTTTAGCGCAGTGATACCCTTTATAAATTTTTTATGAAGTCCGTCATTAGAGTCCGCCGAGCCGGCGGGCGGTAAATTCCCCGAATTTTCACTGTACATCGGATGATATGTCCGCTCGTACGGAAGCGAGTATGTGAAGTCAAGCTCCTTAGTCGAAAGCGGCATTGCGGGCGGATTTTGTACAACCGCTTTCGCTCCGTGCGGCTGAGCGACGGACTTGCCGTGAATCGGGTCTTGCTCGAGATATTGCAAGCGAAACGCTTCGGCATACGCAGTTTTATCGGTTGAAACTTCGTCAAACGAGGGCACAATTACGGTACCTGCGGGAAGCTCGTCGCTTGCGTCCTGCACATAAGCGGTTCCGACGATATTTTTAATGTTTGCGACTTTTTCGGTCTCCAATGCTTGCGCGATTTCGACAATTTGCCGCTCGCCCATGCCGAAAACCAGCAAATCGGCGGTTGAGTCTATCAAAATACTGCGCCGAACTTTGTCGGAGATATAATCATAGTGAGCAAAGCGACGCAAACTCGCCTCGATTCCGCCGATGACGATGGGCATATTCTTGCCGTAAGCTTCGCGAATGCGGTTACAGTAAACAATGGTCGCCCGATCGGGGCGGCGTCCGGCAGTATTGTCGGACGAGTACGGATCGTCTGAGCGAACCTTCTTCGACGCGGTATAGTTTGCGACCATGCTGTCCAAATTTCCTGCCGAAACTAAGAAACCAAGCCGCGGCTTGCCTAAGCGTGTGAAGTCATCGCAAGTTCGAAAATCAGGTTGAGCGATAATTCCGACGGTGAAGCCGTTCGCCTCCAAGACGCGCGGAATAATCGCGCACGCCCAAGCAGGGTGGTCAACATACGCGTCGCCGGTTACAAATATAAAGTCAAGCCGCTCGATTCCACGCGCTTGCATATCAAGTTTTGAAATAGGTAGAAACATAGGATAATTATACTATAAGTAGTTGCGCGTGTCAACCGTCAACGGCGCGCGGCGGTTTAGAATCTAATAACGTTCGCTTGGCTTCCGCCGACAACTAACGCGTGGCGGCGATCGTCCATAATTTGCAAACTCACAATATCGTGCGGAACAGTGATAAGCTCTTGTGACCTGCCGTTTGGAGTGATTTTCATAACTGTTCTGAGTCTGTTTGCTAAAATCACGTCGCCTGACACGGTAATATTTCGAAGCCTGCCTTGAGTTTGATAACTTCCGCGCGGTCTTCCGTCTCGGTTGAAAAATTCAAGCGTTGTGTTTCCACGTCCGGCTTCGAATGCCAAGACGATGCAATTTTCGCTGTCTTTATTGAATGTGAGCAAATTTCTGCCGTTAAAATTCACTTCATACCGAATTAGTCCGTTACGGTTGAAGCCTAAAAGTTCGGTATCGGATATGGCGACCAAAGTTCCGTCACGATTGAAGCTGATTGAAGAAATCATGCTGTGCTCACGCCGAATTGTTGCGACTTCTTCGTCTTGAGAGATGTCAACAAACGAGATGACCGACGATATTGCCGCGCCGTCTGCCGAAATTTTAGCGATTGCGATTGTATTATCGTTAGGCGCAATATCAATGTCAACTATGTGTCCGTCGCCGACGAACCAACGATAAACCGGCGCGCCGCGGCGGTTGTAAACGGTGACAAGTCCGTTAAATCCCATCGCTTCGGTGGCGATTACCGAATAACCGTTTCGGTTTACGCGTCCAAGCATAATATTTTCGTCGGTTCCTATACGATAAACTTCGCGAAGTCGGCGATAGACTGCCGCAGTGTTACTCCACCGTCCGGCGTGAAGAATATAATTGTCGTTTATATCAGCGAACGGAAATGAAAAGCGTTCGTTTATGCTTCCCGACATTTCGCCCCGGCGATTAATTACAGCCAAGCCGTCGTTTCGGACCAAAAGAGCCATATTATTATAACCGAACGTTTGGTGCGCCGCCGAGCCAAGGTCTAAATTTCCGCCCTGCAAAACCAAATGCGGAAACGACCGGTCAAATATAATTCGACCGGCAATGAAAATTCCAACGATTACAACGATGGAAATAATAGTTCGTTTTAAGTTAATTTTCACTTTCATAAAATCACCTTTTCTAAAAACAATCCCTTAGCGGGTGCGGTAACTCCCGCGTTTTCCCGCTTTCCCAAATCAATAATACGCGGAATATCGTCTGGGGAGAGCTTGCCTTGTCCGACTTTGATTATGGTTCCCGCGATAATGCGTACCATATTGTGCAAAAATGACTGCCCCGCAACGGTTATGACGACAAGGTTATCCGATTTCTCGACGTGGCAATCGGTGATATTCCTAACCGTCGGTTTTAGCGCCCCTTCCGCCGTTGTAAACGCGCGGAAATCAAATTCGCCTATAAAATACTGTGCGGCGAGGTTCATATTTTCAATGTCAAGCGGCGTTTTCACATGATAAGCGTAATTCTGCAAAAACGGATCTCGCTCGACCGAGTTTAACACTTGATAAACGTAAGTTTTACCCTTTACATCATACCTTGAATGAAACTCGTCCGCCGCGTATTCGGCATCCATAACCGCAATGTCTTTCGGAAGCTTGGCGTTTAACGCGCGCTTGATAGTCTGCGGTTCAAGCGATGATTGTGTATGAAAGTTGCAGACATATTCCCGCGCGTGAACCCCCGAATCGGTACGCGAACTTCCTATTATTTTAATAGGCTCCCTTTGGTCGCTATGAAGTCCGTCATTTCGTCGAAACTCGCCCTCGTTGCTCGTTTTCGGACCGAAACCGTCCAAAAAGCTTCGCCTTGCGGGCGGTTTCTCCTCTTTCCCAAAAAATTTCGGACTTAAGTCCTCATTTTTCGGGAGCCCTGAGCCGGCGTCCGGAAAATTCCCCGAATGCCCATTCG
>Ga0123355_10007539_pt1 | contig 16327 bp, 8 predicted proteins | sample TergutEmb28metaG_3_FD_89872 | JGI IMG/M metagenome (GOLD analysis project Ga0123355, IMG submission 89872) | Embiratermes neotenicus P1 segment gut microbial communities from Petit-Saut dam, French Guiana - Emb289 P1 | ecosystem: Host-associated > Arthropoda: Insects > Digestive system > Gut ...
ATCCTTTAAAAGCATTTGACCAGCTAAATAATTTTAAACTGTTTCTATTTGACACTGGGTTGTTAAAGCATATGGCCGGGATAGATAATTCAGCCATTCTTTTGAAAAGTGACTATCAGTTTAAAGGCGCATTGACGGAAAACTTTGTTCTTCAGCAATTCCAAGGGCAGTTCGATGTTGAGCCACGTTTTTATGCTACTAAAAGCAGTGAAATTGACTTTCTCGTGCAAAACGGAATGGAGATTATTCCTGTTGAGGTTAAAAGTGGCGAGGAGAAAAGTGCTGCCAGTTTCAAAGCATATATAAAACATAGGCAGCCACAGATGGCACTTCGTTTTTCCAAACGTGGATATGTTACTGACGGCAGCATTACTAATTTGCCACTGTATCTCGTAGGGATGACGAGAGATTTGGTTTAAGAGCAAGTCATTTATAAAAAGATAGTGCCGAAGCAAGATGCCTTTTACGCAGAACACGCTGACGAAATCCAAGCATACCAAAACGCAAAACGGTATCTTGATGGCGTTATGAACGGTCGTGACAAATTACCCTCCAAGGAATGGCAATCGGAACAGGACAAGCTGCTTGTCCAGCGGTATAATCTCTGTGGAAGATACTACGCTCTAAAGGACGAAATCCACAATACAGAAGTCATAGCAGTGTTGAAAATCTCATGTGTACAGACATGATGAATGAGCAGCCAATACAGCAATATGACGTTATGCGATAACTATATGCAACGACAATGAAAGGGAGCAGGGCAAACAAGTAGCCTCGCTCCTATTCCGTCTAATCGGCAAAATAAGAGTGTTGCTATATGATAAAGACTCTTGTAAAATTATGCTATACTTTGACATGTAAAATCATTTTAGATAAGAGCAACATCTTTTTGAGAGGTGGCGGTTATGCAAAGCAAGCATGAAATACTTGAGAAGTCTTATGACTTTATAAAAACAATAGTCAAGTTTTTTGCTTTGATCCCTCCTGCGTCGGTTGCTGCAGGGGTAGCTAATATATTTATTGAACCTGTATATAAGCAAATAAAAAACAGCGGACTATTTGCAGATGATGTAGTAGATCAATATCGCAACATGATAAGTGAAGCCACTAAAAAAACGTTTCTAGAAATGCAAACGTTTAGTTCTGTTCGCACGAGAAATTTAGTTTTGCGAGCTAACCCAGAGCTTAATGGCATAGTTAATGCATCTTCTGGGACTTGTTCTTTCGATGAAGTTACTGTGGGGAAAATTGTTAATGCATTAACGCGCCCAAGCAACTTGGAGTCTGAGTTTTTCACCCGAAAAGAGTTTGTTGATATTGCTAATGAGTTTATAACTAGGTTAGTGGAGAATTTAGATGGCACACCATTAGCAGATAAGATTAATCGCGACCGAGCCAATGCTATCAAAGTGCATTTAAGTGAACACGATAAGCGCATTAGTTCATTGGAAACGAAAGTGGATAATATCCAAGGTGATTTAGAAAATATCAAGTCAAATACTGATATTCCTTCAAATGAAACTAAGGCAACATCCAATTCAAAAAAAGAAATTTGGGAAGCAAGCAAAGCTGATTATCTTGCATCACGCGGAGAGGGTAGCCGTTTCGCTAATCTCAACATTTTGTCGGGACTTTTGCCGCATGGGTATGTTATTCACACCGATTTTACGGAGTACGGCAAAACAGAAAACGGCGAAATTAAACCGCTTCGTACCATCATGGACGATTACGCCGCCGAGAACATCACAGTAATCGGCGAGGGCGGTATCGGAAAAACGACATTTTTGCTGAAAACAATGGAAGATGTATTTTCATTGGATTACTGCGACCGAACAGCAATACCCATATTTGTAGAGTTAAACCGATGTCCCTCACAAATCGGCGCGTGGGAATCGGCAAAACACGGCAAGACGAACTTCATAACGCGCTACGTTGCTTCGCAAATTTGCGATTGTGAATACGATAATATTCCAAGTGAACTCTTGACCTTCGTTGAAAGCGAGCTTAAGAAACGAAACAAAACTCCTGATTATATCTTTCTTTTGGACGGTTTTAATGAAGTTAATCGCGGTGCGGCTGTCGGAAAGGATGGTATGCCCGTTGGCGCAAGCATACGCGAAAAATTGAACAACGAAATTAAAATATTGATGAATTATCCAAACGTCCGAATTATCATGACAAGTCGCAAAATGGATAAAGCCTTTCTTCCTGGCACGACGCGAAGCGTAGAGCTTACAGGGGTGAAAAAAGCCGATATAGAAGCGCATTTGTGCGAAAACAACTATACGCAATGGGATATTAACCATATAGTAGCATCCCGCAAACTAATGGATTGCCTGCGGATACCCCTGTTTTTGTGTATGTTCACAGCGCAAGGCGCACACGGCGGCACGGATGCTACAGATTCCCTCCGCCCATTGACGCGGGGCGAAATTCTCTATCACTTTTTCAATCGTTCCCACGGGATTTACAGCGAACGTCTAAACGCTGAACGTCTGAATATTGCGTCCGGCTTTGACAAGACACAAACTTTATTTATTCTGGATTTTGTATTGCCCTATATCGGCTGGACGCTTGAATATACCGACTTCTTTAGCGTTGAACGAAACGAATTATATAAAATGATAGAAGACTTCTTTACTTCTGACGAGGAAGAAATATCTTTTTGGAATAAAAATATCGTGGCGTTCCCGGATTATGAATCGGAAACGGTAACTTTATGCGATATTAAAGACGCGATTATTTCAAAACCGAATGGCTACAAAATGGTCGTGGATTGTATCGTAAACACACTTTGCGCCATGTACCGCGACAAGGATTTTCAATACTCATTTATCCACCATCATGTGCGGGATTATTTTGCAGGGATTTACGAAATACAACGTATGCGGATGTCAGAAAAATTCCTTGACCGTTATCTTTGCGACAAACTCAATGAGCAAATAAAAAATTCTTTCGACGCGCTTTCACTGATGAACGCCAATGTTTGGAACGAAACTAAGCGGGTTTTTATCGGCGAAATTCTGTGCGAACACCGCAACGCACCCGAACCGAACGACACAGGGAAATGGGCGCTACCCCGCTCTATTTGCCGCGAACAGGAATTGCTCCGAAATGTTTTGCGCGTATTTCGTCATGCGAAAATGCCCGTTTACTGTGGAGTTTTGAACGTGGTAGAAACTATGAAAACTGTGCGCGGCACATTGGCGGGTGAAGATTTTTCATATTTGAGCATGGTTGAGTGTCGTTTGCATGGGGTAAATTGTGGCGTAGGGCGCGGAGAAAACGCTCTTGGCGCAATTTTTAGAGATACAAAATTGTCCGACGATGTTTTTGAAACGGAAGGGCATACGGAAGAAATAACGTATTTCGCATATTCAAAACATTCGGACTACCTTTTCACGATGGCCGACGATAACACGGTTAAGCGATGGGAAACCGATACAGGGCATTGCGTGAATACAATAAAAATCGAATGTTGCGACATGGTTGAAAGCGACCAGCTTACACAAACACACCTAGCTGTATCAAACGATGGCGAAGCCTTTTTAACCTGTGGCTTTAACCCGTTAAAAGACGGAAGTGGGCATTTATGCTTCATTCAGCAATATGATTGGAAACATCGTCGAGTGGTTTATGAACCCGATGGGGATTTTCACGATATTAACACAATGAGCTATTCAGTTGACGATAAATTTGTTGCGGTAGTTTTTAGCCGTAAAAATTTGCGTATTTACGAGCGTGATAATCCTGCGCCCATTTTTAGCGCAGAATTAGAAGAAGTCGGAAATATTATCGACGTTTTGATTTTGAAAACGGGTTTAGTTTTGTTATTTTACACCGAGGGCAATTGGTGGTGGTATGAGCAAGGAGATTACAAAAAGGAAAATGATGTTGAGGGCATCGTTTATAAAATAGCTGTTTTCGATACAAAAGCAAATACATTGGAAGTGTTGCACGAATACTCCGGTGTAGTGGAATCCGATGAAGATGAGGTGGTCGGTCGGGCGTTCTCTCCGCTGTATGCTGTGGATTCAAACGGTGAAACTGTAATGTTTTTCGAGAAAGATGGATTAAAAAAACTTACCATTCAATCAAAAACCATAACAGATATGCCATTTAGCTATGAAGAACCAAATCACATTACTTTCGCGCAAAATACCAATGCACTTTTTATGCTCTACTACGATGTATGCGTGAGATATGATGTCGCAGAAGGCTGTGAAATCGGAATGTATCGCTTTGATGAACTGGATTTTCAAATAAAAGGCAAGCAGAGTGCGATTCGATTACTTATGTTTGACGAGGAATTGAACACATACGAACGAAACCTTGTTACAGATTCCTTGACGGCAAAATACCAACGCAGTAAGCACACTATAATGGATGTTTTTTCAGATTCCACAAGTAAAGAGTTGATTGTGACATTTGACAATGACAGTCTTTGGGTGATTGACGAAGAAAGCGGCAAGTTGGTTGAATCCCTATGCTATGGCGAACCGGACGCGAAATCGTGCTTATCACTTTACAGCGAAAACAGCGGTCGTATGATTTTTCTGTTTGAAAATGAAAACTACGAATATATAAAATGTTATAACATGAAAACAGGCAAGTCGGAACGCGCCTATTTTGATTTTGTAGAGAAGAATAAAATCAAATCTATTATTTTGCCGGAAGCGGATGAACACTTGTTTTGCGTGTTTGAACGGAGTGTTTCGGAAATAAATTTAACGACCTTTGAATTTACAGAAGTTTTCCGCGCAGAGAACGATTCGATTATACAGGCGGCACATTATTGTGATGCTGAAAACAATGTGCGGATAGTTACTTCGTACCCGCTGTTGGCAAATTCCCCTGAGCGCAAGCCACGACTTTATGAAATCGGAATGTGTGAAAATGGAGCATGCAAACATATATCATGGTATGAATTACCCTATCTTGAAGAAAAAACTTTGTGTCAATTGTCCTCATTTTATCAGGAGCTTTTCACGCCCATGAAACCCGTAGGCGATAAATTCAAAAAAAACCATGACTTTTTTATCAGTTCGGGCGTATTTTTGAACTACAACGAAGCATCTGGTAGAGATATTGCCAATGCCCTGTGCGTGGAAAAATATTTCCATGAAAGCAACGGCGTGGTTTGTATTGAGAAGGCCACACTTAATCCCCATGAAGTCAATTATGTAATCGGCGAGTTGCCCGCAATTCTAACTCAAACGACTTATGACGACTCCGATGATAGCGATGATGGCCCTGCGCCGTTCAAGTTGCTTGACGTAAGTGCTGACGGAAAAACGATTGTCGCGCTGTTGAAAGATGGTTTGATTGTTTTCCTGCTTTATGACGGTGAATTTAGAGAAGTTTGCCGTTTTTCATCCGCTTTCGAGGATGTTATTGGTGAAAGAAACGTTACAGGTGCGAGAATTGGCAAGGACGGTTTTGTGTATTTTTGGGTTGGCGCAAATAAACTGTACAGACTTGATACACTGCAAGGTGGAAATAAATCATACGAAAGTTTTACGCCGGGATTGTCCGTGATGGGCTGCGACTTTAGTGACGCAGATATGAGTACCGTTACAAGGTATATGCTAGTTTTACATGGTGGTGAAGCAGGGTAGCTGAGTTGCCTGTCATTTGCTTTAGTATCAGCGTTCCCATTGCCATGCGAAACGGCAAGGCCGGTGCGCCTGTGTCTTCGCTAAACATAGCTGCGTACTTTGATTCCAGCTTTCGCAATGGTATCATCTCTGCTATTTTTACCCAATGGTTGTTTGGGTTTAGTTTTCCAAAGGGGGATATGAACTCCGCTATGCTGCTTTGATTGTCGGTGCGATACATGGCTTTTACACCTATTTTCGTCCATGGATTTTAACGCTCTTTTGATGCCTTCTTGGTTTCATTATATCACATAATCCGCATTTTTTGGCTTTTTTACTGGGTTTTCTGTTGTTTCGTAAGCCCTACCTAAAAGCAAGTGCCAATGGAAATCATCACTCAACTTTCTCTAGCCCCTTGACAGAGATAAAACCCAATTAACTAGATGAGGGCAGTCAATTATCCCATCCCCAAAAATCAAGCACATCAAGTTCGGCATCTTCTTCTGTAAATTCGTGAACTATTGCCTTTTCTAAGTTTGGTATGGAGTCTGGTATATGTCGTTCTTCAAAAACAAAATCTTCATTATAGACATGAGTTCCGTCAAAAACTGTACTAGCCATGTTTGCACTCCAATATTCAGCATCTCTCATATCACAGTTAATAAATTTAACGTTACTTAAATCTTGCCCCGAAAAATCAACACCTCTAAGAACACACTCAATAAAAATTGTTTCTTCACTAAAGTCACAATTTTTAAATACACAGTCTCTAAAAAAAACTCTGTGGAAACATTGACTAGTAAATACCACTTCCTCAAATCGACAATTTGTAATTTTACAGGTATAAAAGTCGCACGACAGTATCATCATGGTTTCAAAATGGAGGCGCACAAAATCAACATAAGAGAAATCTAAATAACACAAAACAAACATACTTGATTCATCTTTTATGTTGTATTCCGCTGACTGTAAGCCATTCATTGTTATGACGTATTTTGCAGTTTCAGCATCTACACGCATTCGATATTTTTTGCCGTCAGTATCATATAAAAAGCGTTCATCTTCGGGTGCAAGCGAAAAAAATATAGGAGTTAAGCAACTGAAAACCCAGCGCAGCATAATGTACTGTTGTTTCCAAAATGGCGCTCCTAAGTTGCTTGATGTGTCGCTTAGACATCTATATAGCAATTCATTTGTGAACTTTTCAATAGCTTTATATGGCTCTGTATTGTGTTTGAGCAATTCAATATAATGATATCTATTAATTGCAATAGTATGGAACATTAGGATGCCAGCATCGTTTTTGTCATGCGCAAATATATCCATAATAACTTTCACCGCATCGCTCATAGCAATTGAACCTTGCAAATATTCAAGCAACAATTTATACAGAGAAGAGCCTATATATTTAGCCGCAAAAAACTCATAGATGCTCTTATGAACGAATGTAAATATTCTCTCGGAATCTGCCTGCAAATAAATTTCAATACAAAACAGGTTCATGAGTTTGCTTTTTGTATCCTCGCTGGTGGTAATCTTTGCGATAGCACCAGTAATCTCTTTTTCACTAATATACAAGCTATCGGCGCAATGCATTCTATGAGCTATATGCTCCGCTAATGCAGTCACTTCTTCAGCAACACTTATTGAGGTTACTCTGATATCCTTCGCATCCCCACCCCTTGCCGATAATGTACTGTGAGTGATGCCGTTGTTTTTGTAAAATATTCTTTCATACAAATCATAGATATCCTCCAGTACACCTACATCAATATCATTTGTAATAATCATATAAAGAAACAATGGAATTGAAACAACATCAACTAAATATTCATCCACTGAAGTTACTAAAGAATCAATCAATTCAGCACTAAGTTGCTCCTGCTTTAAACGTTTAGAATTGTATATTTCCAAATACGTTCGAATTTGCTCAGTCGTAAAACTAAGCATTTGAACGTTGGGCAGCATTTTTCCAGAGATATAGCCGCTCCTTGATGTCACAATCAAAAACAAATGATTGAAATTCGATAAAAGAGAAGAGAAGTATTGCATATTGCTTTCCTTATTCATGCTTGCATACGATATTTCATCATATGCGTCTATAACAAGAACTGCATTTTTAAGGGCTAAAAGTTTATCTGTACTCATTTTCAAGGCTTTTGAAATATCACTTACTGTATTTCCTTTGGAGTTTCTAATATCCTTTCCTTGTACAAAATACACTTTTTGTTTTTTGAATGGATTAGCACTATCGCCTTGTGTATATCTGCTTGCCAGATATGTTACAAACGAGGATTTGCCGATTCCGGCTGCCCCTTCTATTACGAACCCAAGTCCATTCCTTAATTCATTGAAAATATTTTCAAAAGAATCATTTCTTTTTTCGTAAGAAAACATTGGCTCTATATAGACATCGCACATTCTGATTTTACTTGTGAATTTTGACTCGCCAAACAGAACACTATTAAATTTATCTGAAAAATGCAAGGAGGATTCATACGATGCATCAATTTCTGTGTCCTTAACAAGGCTTGTAGCAGAGCGCACATCAAATATTTCGTTTTTAACAGCATCAATAATTTGCGTCTTTGCTTCATCCAACTCTCTAATTATTAGATATGACAGCGAATCCAAAATCGTGTCAATAGTAATATTGTTTAGAAGCTTATACTTTCCATCCAGTTTTCCAATAAAATATTGCCGTGCAATTTCAATTGAGATTTCGACAAAACGCTTTATTTCAGACTTCTTAGCATTGTTGACTGCACCAGCGTAATTATAAGTTTTTTCAACGATGCTTTCTAAACAACGTTTTCGCACAGACACATCAACATCAAACAGATAAACTCTAATTTCATCAATATAATCGGTACTTATACGTGACAAAAGACCACCAAAATCAACGTCATCTGACAATGCCAAATGTTTATAACGAGCTTCAAATTCCTTATTTGCAAAATCACGAATTTCGTCTTTCAGCTTTTTTGTGTCATACTTGTCAGAAATATAACCCTTGATGGCATCAATACCTAACGTGCTGACAACACTTACAATAACGTCCGTTACCATGACTTATATCCTCCCCAGTAAATGTAATTTCATAACTTCCCACACTATATTGAAGGGTATATCCTCGCTAAGTGCAGATGCATTCTATGCCAACATTATGCAGTGGTTGCTCGCATCCTTATCGGAGTGTTGTTGCGCTGCCGAACTAGTCGGAACCTCTCCCCTCAAAAGCTCGGGACTATTGATTTATCAGGGTTCTTATGATGCTCTCGCCCTGTATCTTACGTTCATTACACCTTACTTTGTAACTTTAATCCTAACAAGTGAATGGCATGCGATGTATTGCTAATGATGCATCTAATCAAGAAACTCAGGCAAATCATTTGCTCTCGTTTTACGCCCGATAGCTCTATAATGATTTTCACTTTTTTCATCAGGGTCAAACTTTGTTATCCAGCCCTTTTCTTTAAAGATGTTTAGGATTCGTTCATTAATCTCGCTCTTAGGTATTAGAGGTCGTTTACCATCAAAGATACTCATATAATCACCTTCGAGATTGACAACAGGGATGTATTGCTTACATCGCACATCGTCAAAAGCTGGAAGCACGAGGACAAACAGTTTTGGTTTATCAATTTGGTCTGCTTTTGTCCCGTGCATTAAACTAATGAAAAGATCACTGGGTATTTCTGTTTCCATGTCAAAGATACTGTTTATTCTTTTGATGACTAAATCTTCGACCGCAATTTTTGTTTCTGTCCCCTGCTTAGAATAGTTGTTCAATAACCATTCCAAGTCACTTTCCATAAAGTTGTTGTGGATGATACGTGCCGCAAGAACATCTGCGTAGCCCATGTTTTTAATGGAAATTTCATCGATAGTATGCTCAATCAATTTGAGCATATGTTCTTCTGCAACATCAGTGCTTAAGACAGACAACATTTCATTGAAGTTAAAGAGTGGTTCATCATCAATGACATCTCCAATGATTTCAAGATATTTTACGATACTTTTCTTTATATAACTTAGCACTACATTCGGATAATGCTCTCTAAAGAAAATAAGGGTACTTACATGCATCCTGATTATCGAAGCCTCAATCAATATAAATATTTTATCTTCATCGATACCATCTGTGCCAAAACCCGAGCTGTACACACGGTTCAATGATACTAGGATACTTCGGTATTGCTTGTTGTCGATCAGATTACAAATAACCACAGAACGGAAAAACGCCCCACTTATCTCATCGTCATAATCATTGCGTATTGGCGCAAAATTAAATATTTCTTTGCTTTCGTTAATAAAGGTGATCAGCTCTTTACTGAGTTGATTTTCGCAATTGACGTAGTAATCCAACACATTTTTTTCAGTGTGAAAAACAATTCTTTTTCCAACAAGCAATTTCCAAAGTGGAGTGTCATCAACCTCTATCAGCTTTTCGATTGGTGCTATGAGCTTTGCAATATACCGCTCTTTATAATTGGAGTCAATTCCACTATTTATGATTTCCAAAGCTCTGGCTTCATCGTCAGTAATTTTGCCATCGCAGTTTGAAAGCACCGTCTCGATATATTCTTCAAAATTCGCATTGATGTAGCCTGCCAACGGACTTTTGGGTTGGCTACAGATCAGCGTATAATTTTTATGGTAAAAGTCTGATGTTTCATCCAAGCCATACATACGTACTAACATTTGAGAAATGTTCTTGAACGTTAGCTCATAAAGGCTTTGCTCGTAAACGCCATTAAATAGTGTGGAATCTGACTTGTCATAATCAATCAATTCAAAGCTGACGCCGAGCAAGTTGAAACGTGATAATAGCCGAGTTGTGTTTGGTTCTGAAATATTCAAGAAATCAGACTTGCCGGATATAAATCTGTCCAAGCAATTTTCCGTATTCACCGCTGCTAATGAACCATCAGGAGTATGATATAGCGTTGATAAAATGAATCTATCCCTGCAAATTTCTGAAAAATCAGCACCCTTTAGAATGTCTTGTAAGAAACCAGTCCAAGATGAGTTCATTTGATTAGTAAAGTCTATGATTCGATCATCATCTATTTTCCAATCATTCATGAACACCACAGCTGCTTGTGCGTAATCAAAATTCTTGTTTCGTCGTAATTGGGCAAAGAAACCATTTAAGAAATTTTTATGTTTTACCCTATTCTTCAATAAATAAAACATAAGGTCAAAATTCAACACCGCTGGTTCATCAAACGAAAGGATATTCATGTCCTCGGTTACTTTCTCAGGTTCTTTCAAGCTGTAGGAATATTCGAGCTTAGATTGATTTGCTATGCTCAACAAGAACACCTTATCTGTATGACTAAGACTTTCAGGATAAAAGTATGTTATATAGTCGTTATAGTTTTCGTCAATATACCCCCGCCGAATAAAATATTTCAACAGGTTAAAATAGTCACTGCCGCGGACACTACTGAAATCTTCCATGTATCCTATGTCATTTTTAACTTTCACATCAAAGATGACATCTCGATTATCATTGCTGATAATATCTTTTAGTTGTTCATTCGAGGCTTTGGCGATATTGATCTTTAGTTGTGTTATGTCTGCTTCTAGGTGTGGCATCCTATTATTTATACGATTTTCTATGGCAACTTTGCGTTTATCTGACTCACTATCAAGAGCAGTGTACTCATCTGCTCGCTTTTGATAATTCGGATGATGGCTATAACTTATATATCCGTATCTTTCTTCTATTTCTTCTCGACGATAGTTATATATAATATCCCACTCATTTAGTTTCAAGAGCAATTCATTTTTAGCATTTTCCAAAGCGATTTCTGCATTTCTTAGTTTGCTTTGAAGAGCCTTTTTCTTGGCACTTATGAAACTCTCTTTATTGGAAAACAGGGCATAAACAAAGCCCCTTCGTAGTGGCAAATTGCTAAAGTCATGTGGAAAGAGATTCTTATATGCAATCATCGCCAACATTTTATCCGGGCTTAACCCTATTGAGTTAAGTTTGCCATGGTAAACCATAAACTCATTATAAATATTCTTTAGAAGTCGCATATCATCAATATAAAGAGACAGGTCTTTCAAGAATGATGTTGTGAATTTCTCAAAAACGCCGCCGAGCTTAAGATGCTTTATAAATTGGTCATATGCGTTTGAACCATCAATTACAGGAATAATGGGGACAATGTAGTCAAAGAATTTAGTTCTATCCTTTGAGTCAAAAATATCATCTCTAAGCAAATAAAGAAAGCGCAAGGGCTTGTACGATTCCCCATCACGCTCAATCCTCTTGGCGTTAACAAGGCTATTGATCTCTCGAAGGCGTTGAAAAACAAGGATGGCGTTGTACCTATCCAAATCTTCAAGCACAATGGCATCTGCATCCGAGCGATCAAAAAGGTATAGTACCTCGTTGAGATATTTATCAAAATAGGAGTCTTTGCTATCTTCAAAAATTTCTATATCGACATTGCCGGCACCGAATCGTTTGAAGTTGAAAATCCTTCTGTTAAGCTGAAGTTTAATCAATTTACACAGTAGCATCGTAAAAAAGGCAACACAAAAAACGCCTATTGTAAGTCTAAAGACATCGTGTGTTGATACTAGGAACACATTTCTGAAACGACCTTCTGCTAGTTCATATACATATGTATACCAACTATCGAAAAAAATCATATATAAAATAGATAGGATGAACGCTGTCGCCAAGAGACTTGGAACAACGGCCTTTCTAGTACGATATTGTCTTTTCGTGCGAAAATTTGATTGAGGTATATTCTCATGATTTATTTGATGAATTAATTGATTCAATATCTTACCTTCTAGTGACGTGACATTAGCACGCAGTTTTTCAGCATTTTCAGGTTCGTCATCTTCAGGTGAATTGGATTCGATGCTTTCAGTTAGGTCTTTTATAACATTGGCAGGGTTGTCGATATCCTTAAATTGTGCGAGAGAAATATGGATGAACTTTTTATCTTGGTTCTTATCTTTATACGTTTCGATGATACTGCTTTTACCGGCACTATATGCACCTGATAGTGCTATGTTTTTTAGTTCGTCGCTGGCAAAAGCAAAATCTAAGGCATTGCTATAGATTTCCAAATCCGCATCTTTAATAGGCGTTAATTTTTGAAAGTTATGCTTGTTCACATATACTTTAGTTTCACGCTTATTTCGCTTGAAAACATTAAACAGCTTAGATAGTTTATACGGCCGCTTTTCTTTTTCACTCATCTTACGATCACCATATTTCTATTTCATATTCTGTAATGTTGTATATTTTACTTTTCAAGGTGTGTTAGCCGAATCACTTCCAAGCTCCTGATTATTCAATCACATGGACAACATCACACAAGTTGTGAACCACTTGCATTACCTCGCTCCCAGTGATATCTGCAGCATACTTGAATTTGCGTTGATAATCACTTCAAAGTGTCAATCCTGCCAACTTAAAGGCTTGTAGCCAATGTGGATGCCGAATATTCTTATCAGGTCTCGTTCCGTAAAATATAAACTGTATGTCTGTTATTTCCGATTTTTTGAATCGTCCCTTCACTAACCATTTCACGCAGCAAAGCCCGTACACGACCATCACTTAGTCCAATTAAGCCAATTAAATCACTAACTTTGCATTGAACATTTTTTTCGAGATATGAGGCAATCTTTTGTTTTCTATCGGTCGTCACGATCGATAGCGACCGATTGGCGACCGATTGGCGACCGATTGAAATGTTGTTTTTTGCTCCAGCTTCATCCGATGGCGTTTTAGTAGCAAAGTGATCCAAGTCAAACCCTTCATGCATTTTTATGGTGACTTGCATAAAGTCACGCCCTTCGCTTGTTTCAAAAGTTGGCGCAGGGGAGCCATTCTTTTCAAGTGCTTGGAGCATCTTTTTTATTCCAGTTGATTTTTTCTCCGACAGTTCTATTTCCTTGAAAAACTCACCGATGCGTCGATTTCTGTAGCGGCGGCTGATGGCTTTGCCTTGTTTCAACTTGTCCATGTCAATATACGGCTCAGGTCCCGGATGATTAATAATGATGATGCGGTCGATATAAATCCTCACTTCAACTGGCTCTCGTATTTGATATGATTTGTGGAATACGGCGTTAACAAGTGCTTCTTCAATGGCTTCATACGGGTAACTGTAGAATCGGTTTGCTTCAGCCTTACCGGGTACTTTGACGACCTTTTCTTCAATTACCATAGTTCTAATGTAAGAAAGTGCATCCCGAACTTGTTTCTGAATTGGTCCGGTAAACGTCTTTTCTGTAAAATCGTTAGAACCTTCTCTTTCATGTGATTTAAAGAAGACTACATCGATTTGAGCATAGGGAAAGAACTTCTCCGGTTTCTCGCAGAACATTAAAAGCCCAATATTTCTAATATCGATACCCGTATCTGTTGCATTGGCAACCTCTAATGCCAGGAGCGTGTCAGCAATATGCCTTGAGTCAATATCCGTAGAAAGAGAGCTTTTGCTATCATTTAGAAAGTCCTCAAGATGTCCTCGCTTAATATCTGATATTTTCGCATCACGATTAACCCTGTCGTCAAAAGGGACAGAGTTAAACTTGCTGTAGAGCTCAAACTTCTCAGAACCTCTTGCAATCGTTTTAACGCTTGCAGGTTTAATCCAGTATTCAAGCTGCTTCTTTTTATCGAAAACATTAGTAGGTGCTTGATAAGGACCGGCATCACCACCAGAACACCAAAGGTAAATTAAATGCTTGCCTTTATATTCTACAAGTTCGATTTGCGGGGTATAGCTGGGTGTTATTAGCTTGCTGTATTGGATTAACTCCTGTTGTATTTTATCCAGCGTGTTAATAGGCAGACCATCCGGGGGCAAAAGAGGTCGTCCATCTTCTTCAGCAATGCCTATAACAATGTAACCACCATTGGTATTGCTCCAGTCATTAGCATAAGCACAAATGGTTGGAATGGTTTCATTTGGATTCCATCCCTTCTTGTATTCTACACGGTCGCTCTCGACAACACGGCCTTCGAGTAGTTTTTCTAGTTTCAATGGTATCATTGTCACACCTCCAAAAGTGTTAAGCTGTCTCGTTGCTCGAATCGTTATAAAAGCACCTCAAGATACGCTCGTATAATTTTTTCTACATGGAATGCTTTAGCGTATCGCAATAGTAACGGAATATTCTTATCTTTCATACGAATGTACGCCTTTAATGCCGCCTGCACTTCCTGTATATCCAATTTGCGGCGGCTGCGCACCAAATCACAAACGGTTCGCTCGGCATTATATGCTCGGACGATTTGACCTGTGGGTGTATGAACTTCTACTATTCCTTCTTCAAACAGTTCCGGTTTTACTTTATAAACTTTGATACCATGTTTTGTTAACCCTGCTGTATTTGCCCCTGCTTTTAGAGTGACAGCAAATTGGAGCGGCTCACGCTCAGCAAGATTAAGAAGGTAGGATGATGTTTCATGAGAAAAAACTGCTGAGGGATACCGCACTTGGATAACGTACATTTCGTCGCGAGGGGCATTTTGTGACATATACAGTCCATGTGCGACTCGTTCAAGTCCACGCACTTTGACATACTGACCGAAGTAAGTTTTGGAAATTCCGTTTGCTTGCACATCGGCCGTTTTTATGAATCCTTTATTGTTTTTGAGGATTGAGTCAAGGGTTTCAAATTTACTCATATCGCCACCTTACCTTTACTACCTAATTATAACCGATAAGAGCGTGAAAGCAAGCAGTAATCTTGCAATAATTTACTTTTTCAGAATTCGGAAATAAAACATCACGGCTGGGCTTACTGATCCATTTATTTGGATTGGTAAGCCCAGCCGTTTTTTGTTTTGTTCATAAATCATCATAGGAGGGACTCATTATGGGTGCAAACACGAAAATATATAACAAGTTCGAGGGGTATACCATCGCTAACTGCAGATGTACCTTGTGTCAGCATTACAAGGGGAAACGCCGGGGTTGCACTCTTTCTCATTCGGAGTGTTGCTGTACTGAGGAAAAAATCGGAGCATTAATGCGTGAATATGGCTTGGAGCAAGAGGATGCGGAGCGATTCGTAGCTGAGAATAGAGGTGTTGCCGATAAAGTTATATCAACAGCTCTGCTTGCACTAGCCTGATGCCGTGGATTACAGAGGAACAGAAAAAACTCGCAAAGGAGGTTGACTTGCTCACATATCTGCAAGCTACCGAGCCAAATGAGCTTATCGCAACAGGATCCAACGAATACCGCACAGTTACACATGGCAGCCTTGTTATTTCCAATGGCCTTTGGATATGGAATCGGAGCCAGCTCGGAGGCCGAAGTGCTTTGGACTACCTTATAAAGGTTCAGGGTATGAGTTTTGTTGAAGCGGCCGAGGCTATTCTTCATAGCACAACCGCATGGTCGGGTAGGATGCTTTTGAACGAACAAACAAATAAGCACGGAAGTGCCGCAGCTAGTAAAAAGTGTATGTCTTCTGACCAGCCACATGATATGTCCTTTTCTCTGCCGGTAAAAATAATCACGAAACCAAAGGAAAAGAAGAAACTATTCTTGCCTAAGTCAGTCAGCATTCCCCATAAAGCAGTGAAATATCTCAGACAGCGTGGCATTCACTCGTAAGCGTCAAATATAGCCGCGTCTGTACAGCCGCGAGCAGAAAGGGTATACTCTATCCGGACTAATAAATAGCTGTACCATAATCAGCAACTCAGCTAATTGCGGTGCGTTTCAAAATGC
>Ga0123355_10007540_pt1 | contig 16326 bp, 13 predicted proteins | sample TergutEmb28metaG_3_FD_89872 | JGI IMG/M metagenome (GOLD analysis project Ga0123355, IMG submission 89872) | Embiratermes neotenicus P1 segment gut microbial communities from Petit-Saut dam, French Guiana - Emb289 P1 | ecosystem: Host-associated > Arthropoda: Insects > Digestive system > Gut ...
TAATTATAGTCAATTGCGAAACTCCAAAGAGTTAGTATTCATGTAATAATCCTTAGATGCTGTGTTTAGGTTTTCTCCATCTTAGCATCCGTTTTCTCGTAGGGGCGACCGTCCTCGGTCGCCTGTTGATTACTCGCTACTTACATTGCGGGCGATCGAGGACGATCGTCCCTACATGGATATTTCAGATTTTCGCAATAGCCTAATTTGGATTAATAATTAGCGTGTAATAAGTGATTCCCCGGTCATTTCACTTGGCTTATTTACTTCCAATAACTCAAGCAAAGTTGGTGCTATATCTGCAAGTTTGCCCGGCTTCAACTTTACATCTGCTCCGCATACAATAAACGGAACAGGATTTGTCGTATGAGCTGTATATCTACTAACTCCGTCCTCTGCTATCATTGTCTCGGCATTACCGTGATCTGATGTCACTATTAAATATCCACCCATTTTACTGACAGCTTCTTTGATTTCACCAACACATTTATCTACTGTTTCAACAGCTTTTACTGCTGCATCATAAATGCCAGTATGCCCCACCATGTCACAGTTCGCAAAATTGATGATAATAACATCGTGCTTTCCACTTAGAATTTCTTTAGCTGCAGCTTCTGCAACTTTACATGCTGACATCTCAGGAATCAAATCGTATGTTGGGAATTCTTTTGGCGATGGCACCAAAACACGTTCTTCACCGTCAAATGGTTGCTCTACTCCGCCATTAAAGAAAAATGTTACATGTGCATATTTTTCTGTTTCAGCTATTCTAACTTGCTTTAACCCTTGTTTGCTTATAGTTTCACCAAAAGTTTTGTCTGGAAAATGTGGTGGGTATGCAACAAAAACTCCCTGTATAGCTTCATCATACTGCGTCATACAAACAAAGGTCAAAGGAAAATAGCCATTTTTTCTTGCGAAACCTTGAAAGTCAATATCAACAAAAGCCCGCGTTATTTCTCTCGCTCTGTCAGGTCTGAAGTTAAAGAATATTACAGAATCGTCTGGCTTTATCGTGCCGTTCTTATCAGAAATTATTGGCTTCACAAACTCATCATATTCTTTTTTATCATATGACTCTTGCATTGCAAGGACAGAATCCGGCTGATAATATCCTTCACCAAAAACCATAGCATTGTACGCTTGCTCAACACGATCCCATCGATTATCTCTATCCATTGCGTAAAAGCGACCCGTTATCGTTGCAATTTTCCCAACACCCAGTTCGTTACATTTTTCTATAAGTGCAATAATGGAGTCTTTTCCTGAATCAGGTGGAACGTCACGACCGTCCATAAAGCAATGAATGTATACTTTTGACAAAGAATTACGTTTAGCCAGTTCAAGCAGTCCAAAGATATGATTAATATGACTGTGAACACCGCCTGGGGACACAAGCCCTATAAGATGCAGAGCTTTGTCTTTTTTCTTACAAGATTCAACTGCCTTAAGCAGAGCTTCATTTGAAAAAAGTGCTCCACTTTCAATTTCACGGGATATTTTTGGCAAATCTTGATATACAACACGACCTGCTCCAATATTTGTATGACCAACTTCCGAATTCCCCATTTGACCAGCCGGAAGCCCTACATCTTCACCAGATGCAGACAAGGTTGTATGTGGACATGTCTTGAAAAGTTCATCAAGAACCGGGGTCAATGCATTCTCAATCGCATTACCAGGAGACGGCTCGGTCAAGCCATATCCATCCATAATTATCATTGTTAACTGTTTTCTCATATGTACCTCATGTGTTGCAATTATTAGGTTCGTGTTAGGCGTTCTCGATTGAGACTGCCCGGCGCGTGGGCAGTTCTACTGGTTTGCTGCGTTGATTATTGTAGCAAAAGCTGCAGGCTTCAATGACGCACCACCGATTAGACCACCGTCTATATCAGGTTGCGCCAATAGTTCCTGTGCATTCTTATCATTCATTGAACCACCATATAGAATTGAAACTGCATCGGCGGTCTTCTTATCATATAGATCCGCTAGAACATTACGGATAGCACTGCACACTACTTGTGCATCTTCAGGTGTTGCTGTCATTCCTGTACCAATCGCCCAAACAGGCTCATAAGCAATTACGACATTCTTCATTTGTTCAGCTGAAATACCATTAAGTGCAATTTTAACCTGCATAGCAACGAGATCTCCGGTCACGCCGGTTTCACGTTGTTGTAATGTTTCCCCAACGCAGACGATTGGACACATGGATGAAGTCAGTGTAGCTTTTAGTTTCTCATTTACAGATTCATCTGTTTCACCATAATACTCACGTCTTTCACTATGTCCGATAATAACATATTCTGTTCCAATATCTGTAAGTTGTGCAACAGAAACCTCACCTGTATATGCGCCTGATTCAAACTGACTCAAGTTTTGAGCACCGACACCAACATCAGTAGAATCAAAAGCTTGTAATGCCGCCGGTAATATCACAAATGGTACACAAACCACAGCATCACACCATGTTTTAAATCCGGGAACAAGCTTAACAAGCTCATCTTTATATGCCTGTACTTCGGAAGAAAGCATGTTCATCTTCCAATTCCCTGCAATAATTGTTTTTCTTAACTCTCTATTCATTTCCATCTCCTATAATTTTGTGATTTTTGATTAGCGCATTGTGAGCAGTTTTCAGCGATTTTTTCGCGTATGTAACTTCGTTGATATTTCAATGAGGCGTTTCACGCCTGTGGCTAACGCCACTTGTTCGCCTTACGGCGAACACATATCATATTAGGGCGATAAGACCCGTTCTAGCGAAAAAATCGATGGAAATTGCTTGCAATGCGCGGGCAGCAGTCTACGCGTCCAATAAACATGCGATTCCTGGTAACACTTTGCCTTCCATGAACTCAAGTGATGCACCACCGCCTGTTGAAATATGCGTAATCTTATCTGCAACACCGAACTTGCGAACTGCAGCAGCAGAGTCTCCACCACCAATAATCGAAATCGCGTTCGAGTTCGCAACAGCTTCAGCAATAGCACGTGTACCTTCAGCGAATTTTGAAAATTCGAATACACCCATTGGACCATTCCATACAATAGTTGCAGCATTTTTAATTTCAGCAGCAAATTCACTTATTGCTTTTGGTCCTATATCCATTGCCATCATTCCATCAGGAATTGAGTTACTATCTACAGTTAATGGCTCGACATCATTAGAAAACTCAGAACCTGCTATACTATCTACAGGCAAAAGCAGTTTTACACCACGAGTTTTCGCTTCTTCTTTACACTTCAATACCGACTCAAGCTCATTATCTTCACATAGAGAATTTCCGATTTTGCCACCTTCAGCTTTGAAGAATGTGTATGCCATTCCACCGCCGATAATGATTGCATCGGCAATCTTTAGCAGGTTTGAAATAACAGCAAGTTTATCAGAAACTTTTGCTCCTCCGAGAATAGCAACTAATGGTCTCTTTGGATCAGATATTGCTCCACCAATATAATCCAATTCTTTTTTGAGAAGAAAACCTGATACTGCAGGCAAATAATGTGATACACCTTCTGTTGATGCATGAGCGCGGTGTACGCTACCAAAAGCGTCAGATACAAAGACATCCGCCATATCTGCTAATTTCTTTGCAAATGCAGGATCGTTTGCTTCTTCTTCTTTATGAAAGCGTGTATTTTCCAGCAGCATTATTTCGCCCGGCTTTAGCTCACTTGCAAGTCTAATCGCATCTTCACCAATGACATCTTTTGCCATTTTCACAGGTTTGTTAAGATGCTTTGATAAACACTCAGCTACTATTGCCAAAGAAAATTCAGGCTTATATTCACCTTTCGGTCTACCAAAATGAGAACATGCTATAATTGCAGCATTGTGTTCCAGAAGATAGTTGATTGTTGGAAGAGCAGCAATAACTCTACCTTCGTCCCTTATCTTCCCTGTTTCCTTGTCAATCGGAACATTGAAATCACATCTAAGTAACACTTTTTTTCCATTTACATCAATGTCAGTCACCGACTTTTTGTTATAACCCTTTGCTTCGTTCGAACTCATATCGCTCAATACCTCCATATAGTAATTTTCACACGACTTTTAATATACCACATTTTGCGCTGTAATAAAAGCATAACATTAAAAAATAGAGACAGTTCGGCAATCAAACTGTCTCTTTCTATTAACTCTATGATTCAGACTCCGGCGGTGGAGGTTCCGGTGGTGGTTCAGGCGGTGGAGGTTCTGGTGGCAGTTCTGGTGGCGGCTCCGGCGGTGGTGGCGCAGTAGGCTGTCTGCCTACTTCAATTACCCTTTGCTGTACATTATATGTATCAATTCCAATTGAAGTTCTGCTAATCAATTCACCGTCACCGTTATACACTCGTTGAAATCTCTCTACTCTCATCCCGGCCTGACCCGGAGTAAATACTCGTGTTGCACCCGGTGCCAAATCGTCTACTGTTCGATGTTCAACCTGTGGCTGTGTTGTGCTCAATGTCACAGTTTCAATTTCTATGGTATAATCATCTAGCCTTGTTCCTACAAGTCTTACTGTGATTTCGAGACCATCTACTACCGATTCAACTCGAAGCGGAAAGTCCATGTTATTTCTAAACTTGAAATCTTGATGTCCCCAATAGACAGTTGCGTCATGACCCGGAGGTAAATAACTGATTGTCAATCCATGATTACGCCTCTCAACAACCTCAAGATGTGTGCGTAAAACAGCATCGTATATTGTTGATGATGTTTGACATATTCCGCCACCAAGACCCTGTACAATCCTTCCGTTTCTTATTACACCAGCTTCTTGAAATCCTCTTGCAGCTGTACGTTGTCCTACAACTTCATTAAACGAGAACACATCTCCGGGGTACAACACAGTGTTATTGATGTACTCAGCAGTAAGTTGTATATTTCTTATTCTATTTGCATTATTTGACATTCTGGTTGTACTTTCAGAGAGAACATCTCTAAATAGCAGTGCTTCAATTTCTTGGGTTGTATACTCAGGTTCGATATGATAAATGGGAATTATAATTTTCGTTCCATTAGTAGCATTTGCTATCATTTCTTCTGCCTTTGCAAGATCGAATGTTCTTCCCTGAACACTTTCAATTACACTTCGTGTTTCTATATCAAATCTGGCAGCAACCACATCAATATGTATGTACTCAAAAATCACATTTATATCAATATCATCATAACTATTTACTTCCGGTGTATACGAAACTGTAATATGTCTATGCTCTTCAATAGCATTCAAAAGAGTAGTAAGTGCAAGGTCAAAAACCTCTTCTGTATCTGCTTTACCAAAACCTGTTCCTTTCACAATAGTAATACTATCATCTGCAATTTCCAAGCTGTTATCGAGAAGTCTTGCATTGAATTGTATTGAATATTCGTCAGCTGCGTTACGAATGACACTACTGTCAAGACTTGGTGTGCTCAACTCGGTAATATCCGTTCTATTGAATAATGATCTTACATATGTAATTGTATTTTCAAACAAAGAGTCATTTCTGCCAAACTCAAATACATTTCTGGCAGCTTCAGCAGCATTTAGCGACAATCCAACTTCGTCTCCGGTGACGGTAAAGTTTGTTCCGTCAGGAAATGTAATTGTTGCAGCTATCCCGGCGACATTTTGCTCAAATCCCGCATCAATAAGACGCTGAGTCGTTTCCTCAATGGTCAGTTGAGATACATCGACGCCGTCTGCCCAAACATTTGGAAAATTAGTGTCTAGTGAATCAATATAAAAGCCCAACGCAACAATAGCTCCTGCACATAAAATTGCAATTACTAATAATACAATCAATGCAGCTTTTAAGCCGGAACGTTTTTTCTTGACAGTTCGCTTTTGGTTACGGTTCGCATTGTCGTTACCATTGTCGTCGTTACGGGTGTTGTCAATTTTACGACTATTATTGGTATTACGGCTAACATTTGCAGTTCGATTACCGTTAACATTACGACTACCATTAACTCTCGGTTCTACCGGAGCATATCTGGTTCTGCCTTCTGCATTACTTTGACTTCGCACATTATTCTGATTTGAAGTTGTTCTATTGCGAGAAGTGTTGTTTACCCTTCTACCTTTACTACTGCCAACTAACTTCACTATATAATCTCCTTCACCACTATCATCCAATTAACACTAACAAGTTTTCAAATGTTACTATGAGAATTCGTTTCTTCCAATTAGTCTTCTTTCACCAAACAGACTTGCTGTCACCGGACGTTTGTCGAAAAACGTCATTTGAACATCTTCTGCGACTGACTCCATTTGCCATGGTTTACTTATAAGATTGCGTTGCTTTGTTTGCGCTTCCAAAATCTCGCCAATCAATATATTCGAACGTAAAAATCCCATTGGTGTAAATCTCCAACGACCATCTTTGAAAATCGCCCAGCCGTTTTCTTCATATTTATGAAGCAGTTCAAGAACAATGTCCATTTTTAATCTATAAATATCATAATACTCTTCCTCACAAATACCATGAGTTGTTCTAAGTCTAAGCATAAGATACTCACCGGCATTTTCAAAATCTGACATTTGTTCATCGTGTTCTACTATAGTGTGATCATCTCCAACTTGTTTAATATATTCACCTACATCTTCAGTAAAGCTATATCTGCACTGTCCGATATACGAGTGAGCTCCGGGTCCAAAGCCAATATATTCGTCACCCAACCAATACTTCATGTTATGTTTTGACTCATAACCTCGTCTTGCAAAGTTTGAAATTTCATATTGCTTGTATCCGAACCTTGCTAACATTTCAACAGCATAAAGATACATATCTGCTTGATCATCGTCGTCAGGAAAAAACGGTGAGTCCTTAAATGCATAAAGCTCTGTTCCTTCTTCGATTTTTAAACCGTAACATGAAATGTGTTCAGCTTTTAATCCGGCTACGCGTTGAATTGTTTGAGCCCATAGCTCTTTATCTTGTGATGGTAGTCCAAATATGACATCAACGCTAATGTTCTGAAACCCTGCCTGCCGCGCATATTCAACAGTTTCTTCAGCATCTTCAAAGGTATGACCCCTACCTAATGCCTCAAGTGTAGAATTATCGGCACACTGCACTCCTATTGATAATCTGTTAAAACCCGCACGTTTAAGTTTTGTTAAATCTTCTTTTGATATGCTTCCCGGATTTATTTCCGCCGTTATTTCTGAATCCAACAATACATGACCATTTTTTTTTAATGCACTGAGTATACTGATAAGCCTTGACGCACCAAAATAACTAGGTGTTCCTCCGCCGAAGTACACAGTATCGATTATATAGCCGTCAAGTTGAGCTGAGTACTCTCTAATATGTTTGATAACTGCGGACTGGTAGTCAGAAATCAACTTATCTTCACCCTCGCTTGAAGAAAGCGAATAGAAGTTACAGTATGCACATTTAGTTTTGCAGAAAGGAATATGAATATATATTCCTATTTTCTTTTCCATTTGTGTTTTCAACCACCCAACTTTTAAACAAATGCAAATTGATGTTACACAACTATGTATTATATCAAATTTCTTTCATAAATTCAATAACATTTTGTAATAATAAATACTTTGATTTTTTGACGAATTACGAGTATAATTGTTCCTGCAACTCAAAATATATTTAGAAATATGGAGGAATTTTCATGAGTTTGAAAATTGGAATCACAGGATTTGGCAGAATCGGAAGACTGGTATTCAGAGCAGCTATCGAAAGAGGAATTGAAGTCGTCGCAATTAATGATGGCATGGAGCCAAAATACATGGCATATATGCTTAAATATGACACACTTCACGGCAGATTCAATCACGATGTATCATACACAGATAATAGTCTTATCGTAGATGGCAAATCAATTGTAACTTATTCAAGCTTTGATGCAGAAACAATACCATGGGCATCATGGGGTGTTGAATATCTTGTTGACGCAACAGGCGTATTTACATCAAAAGACAAAGCATCACTCCACCTAAAAGCAGGAGTTAAGAAAGTAGTTATCACATCACCAACATCTGATATTCCAATGTTTGTAATGGGCGTTAATGAAGACACATATGACAGCTCAATGCAACTAATCTCAAACGCATCCTGCACAACAAACTGTTTAGCTCCACTTGCTAAAGTCATTAATGACAAATGGGGCATCGAATCAGGTCTTATGACTACAGTCCACGCTACAACAGCAACACAAAAGACTGTTGACGGCATTTCAGTCAAAGACTGGCGTGGCGGCAGAGCTGCATCAGGCAATATCATTCCATCATCAACAGGCGCAGCAAAAGCAGTTGGCGTAGTTATTCCTGAACTCAACGGCAAATTAACAGGTATGTCAATGCGTGTACCAACACTTAATGTATCTGTTGTCGATCTGACTGTTAATCTCAAAAAACCTGCAAAATACGAAGATATTTGTGCAGAAATGAAACGCGCATCAGAAAATGAACTAAAAGGTATTCTGGATTATACTGAAGAAGCTGTTGTATCATCAGATTTCAATGGCGATCCGCATACATCAATCTTTGATGCAACCGCAGGCATCCAACTTAACGACACATTTGTTAAAGTGCTCGCATGGTACGATAATGAATGGGCATACTCAAACAAAGTTCTTGACCTTGCACTACACGCATACAAAGTAGATAACGCGTAATTATAGGGTATAGGGGCTAGGGTTTAGGGGTTAGTTTCTATGCTCTGCCCCTAGCCCCTGTTTCTTCTATTTTTGCGAACAAAATAGTTGTGTAGGTTTCTTTTATCCTCTACTTCAAGTGATCTGTCACCTGCTAATGATTCTATGTGATGAGTAAGTTCATGAGTTAAAACATCTCTTACACGTTTTCGCATTACGTCATAGGGCGCGTTGCCACAGATAGCAATTAACGAGCCATAATATATATTTATATATCTACCCATTTGATTACGATTATAATCACCTAGTGTGTACAACCCTCCGTCGGGATCATTTTTGCTCCTTTTTTCATCTGGTAGTAAGTTCACCCCACCGTTTAGTTCACGAAAAACACCCTCGGGCAATTCTTCAGCAATTTCATCTAACATTGCATTAATTTCTTCAATTGTAAACAATTCCACACATCCTTTTTGGAAGTTATTCTTTCATAAAGCTACGAAAGGAACGGATTTTAATATATGAGAAAAACTAAGATTGTTGCAACACTTGGACCTGCAAGTGAGTCACCGGAAGTTCTGCGCGCATTGATAGCTGCTGGACTTGATGTTGCACGTTTCAATTTCTCCCATGGAGACCATGAAGAGCAAAAAGCTCGACTTAATCAAACTCGTAAAATATGCGAAGAAACCGGAGCTGTCATTGCATACCTTGCAGATACAAAAGGACCTGAAATAAGGCTTGGTTTATTTGAAAACGGAGAAGCAGAGCTTGTTGCAGGAAATACATTCATATTAACAACTGATAAAATTGTAGGCAACTCATCACGAGTGACTGTATCATATCCTGATCTTCCAGCTGAAGTATCGACAGGTTCACGAATTTTATTAGATGACGGATTAATTGAGCTAATCGTCGAATCAACATCAGGAAAAAACATCACAACACGAGTAAGCAACGGAGGCATTATATCTGACAGAAAAGGTGTCAATGTTCCCGGCGTGAGCCTTAAACTACCATATATCTGCGCAAAGGATAGATTAGATTTACGGTTCATGGTAGAAAATGAGTTTGATATGATTGCAGCTTCATTTGTTCGTAGTGCAAGGGATATCAATGAAATTCGTGATGAGCTTAATCGCATTAACAGAAATAATAAAATTAAGATAATCGCAAAAATCGAAAATGCCGAAGGTGTAAATAATATTGACGCTATACTTGAAGTATGTGATGGTATAATGATTGCACGTGGCGATCTTGGCGTCGAGGTTGAATATGAAGAATTACCAATTTTGCAAAAAGACCTAATTAAGCGCACATTGCGCCAAGGAAAAGCCGTTATTACTGCAACTCAAATGCTAGAATCTATGGTAAAGAATCCTAGACCAACTCGTGCTGAAGCATCAGACGTTGCAAATGCTATTTATGACGGGACAAGTGCAATAATGCTATCGGGTGAAACCGCAGTTGGAAAGTTTCCGGTCCAATCATTAAAAACAATGTCAAAAATTGCCGAACGAATTGAAAAGGCAATAGATTATAGGAAGCGTTTTCATCAAGGCGAATATAATATGTCAGAGACATCAATAACTAATGCTATTTCACATGCAACAGTTACAACATCACATGACTTGAGAGTTGCCGCAATATTGACTGTCTCACTTTCGGGGAATACTGCACAAAACGTATCTAAATTCCGCCCAATATGTCCGATAATTGCGTGTACTCCAGACCCGGTGGTTCAACGACAACTTAAACTTAACTGGGGAATATTACCACTTCTTTCCAGAGAAGAAACCGACTCTACCGCCGTATTCACTCATGCCATTGATGTTGCTATGAAGGCAGGCTACATTAAGGAAGGTGAATTAGTTGTTATAACAGCTGGTGTCCCTGTCGGACACTCTGGCACGACAAACTTAATCAAGGTACATGTTGTGGGCGAGAAGCTACTATTTTAAATTGTAATTCTCAACTCATCATTCATTGTACTGGTCGAAAATCACATGAAAACTCATCCCGCCACCTGTGCGACGTTCGGCTTTTATCTTTCCTCCAAGCTCATTCACAGTATCCTTAACTATAGAGAGACCTAAACCACTACCACCCGCTTCACGTGAACGCGCCTTATCCACACGATAAAATCTATCAAAAATGTAAGGGATATCTTCCTCTGGAACACCTACTCCCCTATCTTTGACAGTAAGCACAACGATTTTATCAATCGATTCCAGCCTGACGTATACACTTCCGTCAGGCTGATTATATTTTATTGCATTTTCTATAAGATTGAATATAACATGGTGAACTAAATCATCAGTTGCTTTAATATAACAACTTTCGGCTAGTGCCGACCTTAAGATTAGCCCTCTATTTGATGCTAAGGGCCGCAACATTCTTAAAGTAGCTTCGACTGCATACTTCATATCCACACGAACAAGCTCATCAGAAAGTTGGCTATCTAGTCTTGTTAGTGACATAAGTTTTCCGGTAGTTCTCTCGAGTCTATCTGCTTCCATTCCAATATCACCGATAAACTCCATTATAGTTTCACGCTTGATATCTTTATTTTGTAATATACTATCTGCAAGTAATCGAATTGATGCCAGTGGAGTTTTTAACTCATGGGAAGCATCAGAAACAAATCTACGCCTGATTTCATCCGTTTCGCGAAGTTTACCTGTAAGGCTATCAAACTCATCACCAAGTTGGGCAAGCTCATCACTACCCTTCATTGCTATTAAATAGCTATATTCGCCTTCTCTAACAGATTCAATCGCACTCATAATTTTATTAACTCGACGCATTACTGACCACAAAATTAAAGTTACCGTTGCTATCGAAAATATTACAACAATAATCGAAATAATTCTAATCATATCCTGCATTTCAATAAGCATTGAACCTTGATTTGTATCTTTATCAAATACATAAACAACGCCAATTGCTTCGCCACGACTCACAATCGGAACCAGTGCGCTACTCAAAAATGCGCCATCATGAAATCGCGGAATGAAAATATCATACATGTTTAGCGCCGTTTCTATGTGATATGCCGGAAAATCTTCATGCAACGATCTACCTTCCGGATCGTATAAAATTACACCGTCAGAGTCAGTAATGACAATTTGCATACCTCCGGCAATATCTAGTGCAGAAACAATTAATCCTACCGTTTCTGCGTCCTCTTCAGAAAGTGAATTAAACGTCTCTTCCATTTGATTTCCGATGTGCGCAGCCTGTAATGGTACAAGTTCTTCCTTAAATGAGATAATCATATCTCTTGTAACTAACAAGAAAAAAGTGTTTATCAAGACTAACACAACAGCAACAATCGCAAAAAATGTTAGAGCAAATTTAGTGCGAATGCTGCTGAAAAATCTCAATTTTCTGACGTTTCTTATTGAAGGCTCTATTTGATTATTTGATATTACAATGTCAGCCCCTGATATAGTACCCAACCCCCCACTTTGTCATAATGTGTTCCGGTTCTGCCGGGTTCTCTTCAAGTTTTTCTCTCAAACGCCTAATATGAACATCTACTGTTCTTATATCTCCTTGGAATTCATATCCCCATACAACATTCAGCAGTGCTTCACGACTGTAAACGCGTCCTGCATTTTTTGCAAGCAACTCAAATACATCAAACTCTTTGACTGTAAGCTCAACTTGCTCGTCATTTTTAGTTGCAATGCGCTTTTCAGTGTCAATCATTATGTGACCAACATGCAACACAGAGTCTACTTCATTACTAACAAGTGCGCTTCTTCTGAGTAGTGCACGAACTCTCGCTTTTAGTTCCAAGATGTTGAAGGGTTTCGTAATATAATCATCAGCACCATACTCAAACCCCATTATTTTATCCATATCCTCGCTGCGTGCAGTCAACATAATAATAGGAATCGTAGAAAACTCACGTATACGCATACATGCTTCAAGTCCGTCCAGTTCCGGCATCATAACATCCAATATAATCAGATTATATTTACCACTTCGTGCAAGCTCTACAGCTTCTAAGCCGTCATATGCAACATCAATATTATAACCCTCATTCTCGAGATTGAATTTAATACCTTTCACCAACAACTTTTCATCATCAACAACTAATATATTCATAAGTACTTTCTTCCTCCAACAACTTATCCTACAGTTATCATATCTTGAATCGCATCATATCTCTTTTCGCCTATGCCGGATACGTTTCTTATGTCTTCAATTCGCGAAAAATCACCATGTTGTCTTCTGTAATCGACAATGCGTGACGCAAGTGTGCTGCCTATGCCGGGAAGATCGGTTAGTTCTGATTGCGACGCAAGATTTATGTTTATTTTCCCGTCGCCATAACTTGGTACTCCAATCGGCTCAGATGTTGTTTCATCACTTGAGATTGGTTGTTGCTCTTGTACAGTACTTGGTGGCATGATTTCCGAATTTTCTCTGACCTCGGAGTTGCTTGAGTTTTCCATGCTCTTGGATACATCTGGAGTGGGGCTTTCATGTACTTGCATGTGCAGACCTGAACTTTGCGACTCTTCGTTCTGCGCAGAAACCGAAACTACATTTACTGCATTCCAACTTCTTCCTGTAAAAAATCCACCCATAAAAACTGCAAATGCTAATGTTAAGCCAATTACAACTAATTCAATACGTCTTAATCTCATTTTGTTTTCCTCCAAAATTACTAAACATTTAAAAGTTTGAATTTGGGGAACGCAAAGTTGTGATTTTTCTACATATAGCTTTTTTCCCTACTGATTGTATCACATATAGTTAAAAAATGCTATAGAAAGCTCGTAGTTATTATTATTGAATTATAATCAATTTTGCTGTTTTTTGAGCATAATATATACTTTACAGACGTGAATTTTATGATATAATACACTGATGCCTTTTAACTTTGGAAGCTGAAAAAGAATTTGAACCAAAGGATAATGGAACATTAGAAAGAATGGTCATGAACAATGTTAAAGAAGTTTGCTCCTATTTTGCTATTAGTATTCATGTTGCAGATACTAATTTATATTCCTGTCTCTGCATCTGTGACTTTTCGTAATATCGCTGCACAAGCGGCAATCTTAGCGGATAGAGAGACAGGTGAAATTCTATTTGCACACAACATCCATACTCAGCATCCTCCAGATTCACTTAATAAAATAATGACATTGTTATTGGCAGCATATGCAGTTGAAAACGATATTATTAGCGATCATGAGTTAATTACTATGACTGAAACTGCTTGGTATGATATCACTGATGAGAGTTCTTCACTTGGCATCGAACCCGGTGAAGTAATGACTTTTATTGACCTTATATATAGTTCATTTGTCGGAGATGCAAATGAAGCAAGTAACATGATTGCTTTACGCATTGGCGGTTCAATTGACAATTTTGTAAGGATGATGAATGATAGAGCTGCAGAAATCGGAGCCACTAACACTCATTTTGTAAATGCACATGGACAATTTAACCCCACACAACATACAACAGCATATGACCAATTTCTTATTTTTAATGAAGCCATGAGAAGCTTGATCTTTGCTGAAGTCTCAAGCACATTTAGACATGTTACTGAAGCTACAGAGGAATCCGAACCACGTACCATTACCACTTCTAACTCTTTACTGAATCAAGGTAGCAGGTATTATTTAAGACATAGCATTTCAGGCAAGGCCAGTAATTCTTACGAAGGTGGTCGTTCACTTGTTGCCTATGCGGATGAAAATGATCTTTCGTTAATATCAGTTGTTCTCGGCTCCTACGATAATGTATATGAGGATGGAGCAACTGATATACGTAGCTTTTCCGAAACATTGAGACTCTTCGCATGGGGTTTTGATCAATTTGCATGGAGAGATATACTAAAAACTACTGACCTGCTTGCAAGAATACCTGTTATGTACGGTTCCGGCGCAGATTTTGTCAATGCCAGACCTGAATCAGCATTAACTCTTTTACTAGACGAATCTATTCCTACTGAAGCATTTGCCAGGCACATTACAATTTTTTCTGAAGAAAGTGGTGAGCCTTTGGCTGCTCCAATAAATGCGGGTGATGTTCTGGGTGAAGTACGCATTACACGTGACGGACATGAGTATGCGCGAATTCCGCTTGTTGCAAACACAAACGTCAACCTCAGCGGTGTCGAAAGCATTAGGCGTGAGATTGTTGATATGCTGGCTACCAATACTGCTCGCAATATCATGCTCATACTTGGAGGCTCATTATTTATTTATTTTGCACTACTAATCAGATATCACGTTGTTCGTGCAAATCGATTGCGCAGAATTAGAAATGCAAAAAATGACATTATTCGTGAGCGTCATCAAGGTTTCCATGATTAATTTAGTATCTACTTACTAAACCCTAACCCCTATGCCCTAACCCCTAATAATAACGGGTGACTTGCGCCACTCTTGCCCGCCCGTTCTTTCTTCTTCATTTGGGTATGCAAGTGTATAAAAGTCAGTTGCAGCAGCCTCAAGTTCAAACGTTAATATCGCTGATTTATTCAGCTTATATACAGATGCCGGTTTTGTTAAAATCGGCATTTTCGTTTTTTTTCTAGCCTTTCCTAATATCATAATACCCTTATTATTTGCTGCTAGTATTCTTGCATATGGTGGAGCTGCTTCAATATCCTGTTTTTTTATGTTCAAAACAGCACACATTAATATTCGACGCAATCTTGCCATTGTATATCGTTTTGTTTTTACTTTTTCTAATATTTTTGTAACTGAATATTCTGTAGAAGCAAATTTCAAAAAGCGTGACTCTAATCCTTCAGAAATGCCCGGTACATCTTCATAACTTTCCCTCATACGTAAACGCGATAATATTGCAAGTTCCGCCTTTTGAAATGATACCGGTCCGCGTCCGGCTGATAATTCTTCTTTACATATTGCCGTCGCAGCTTCTGTCATGAGATTTGATGGTACATCCCCGTTAATAAATGTTTTACGTAATCCGGAACCACTATAGCCCGAATCACTATCATGTTCCCCTCCTGTTCGTGTTACAGTGAAGGGTTGTATTTTTGAATCAATGTTTTTTATCGCCTTAATGTATTCAATCCCAAGTACATTGTTCGGCGTATTAAATATTCTAGCTTTTTCACCTAAAATTTCATCAGCAGTTTTTTGTTGTGCTGTTGCATAGGATACCCCTTTATCGAGCCATTCTTTTATTAAGTACTGTGCTGCTTCTGACGTAATCGCATCAACACAGTCACAAAGCATATTTATGTCACCGGATTCACTACCAAATGACAAATATTCGCATACACCCAATTGATCCAGAATATGAACCCCTGCCTGAGCAAAGCCTTCCGCTGATTGCAGAGAGTATGACACCGGCAACTCGATGACAAGATCCGCACCACTGTTTATCGCCATTTCGGCTCTTGCATGTTTATTCAAAATCGCAAAATCACCTCTCTGAACAAAATTGCCACTCATTACGCAGACAACAGCAACATCTCCTCCTAGTGCAAATTTTGTTCTCTCGATATGACCGGCATGACCGAGATGAAATGGATTATACTCACAAATAATTCCGACTGTTTTCAACAAACCACTCCTTGTAAATAATTTTTAGTTACAAGTCACAGGGCCGTAATCAAGCGGTATGTCATGGATTTTTCGCGTATGTAGGGCGATGAGACCCGTTCTAGCGAAAAATCCAGGACATATTGCTTGATGGAGGCGGGTATTATGCATTAGCATGACTTGTAA
>Ga0123355_10007542_pt1 | contig 16321 bp, 17 predicted proteins | sample TergutEmb28metaG_3_FD_89872 | JGI IMG/M metagenome (GOLD analysis project Ga0123355, IMG submission 89872) | Embiratermes neotenicus P1 segment gut microbial communities from Petit-Saut dam, French Guiana - Emb289 P1 | ecosystem: Host-associated > Arthropoda: Insects > Digestive system > Gut ...
GGTCTTCACGGTGCAGATAAGCCGTAGCTGCACCAGAACCACTACCACCTAAGATCACGCCATAATCGGTGGCTCCCCAACCGAAAACCGAAATATTAGTGCGATTCCATTCCTCTATAATTTCCATCTCAGGAACATCTGCTAATGGGTCAAATGGCATTCTGTTCTCGTCTTCAATAGGGATTGGAAGCGCCGGCATTGTAACGCCATCAACTATTATATCATCGTTGCGAAGAAGAACCATGCCTTCCGCCGCTATTTGCTGAGCCAACACCTTTCCTTCTGTTAAGTTAACGCCAATCGGATTAGGCACAACATTTTGAACAAAGATAGTAATGTCATCCCTAAACATACTAGCCAGAATATTAACAGCTAGTATCAAGGCAAGCAGAATTGCTGCCACAGGTAATAGGATTACCTTTAGTTTATGTTTTTTCATAAAACTCATATATTTTTATAACCTCCATTTTTTTATAATGTATATGAATATAGATATTATAATTATACATAAGGATATTCTACAAGTCAAACGATTTTTTGACATTTTTTTGACAGTTTTTTTGATATTGACCAATATGAGCAGTTAAAACATTTGCAAGTGGCTGTATATAGTGATAATATATATAAGTAAATCAATTTTAAGGAGATATTGTAACTTTATAACTAAAAGGGACATTCAGTTAACACATTGTATAATGAATACTACTGACAACTTCCCTATTACATAAACTGTTACGAAAAAACAAAAATGGGTTCTGAATTAACTTCTAGTATAGATAAAGCACCACACCGTGCGCTATTCAAGGCGATGGGACATAGCGACGAGGATTTAGCTAAACCTCTTATCGCCGTAGTTAGCGCACATAGCGAGGTTGTACCTGGACATATGCACTTAGACAAAGTTGCTGATGCTGTAAAGGCAGGCATTTACGCTAAAGGCGGCACACCAATTTTGATACCAAGTATCGGTATCTGCGACGGTATTGCCATGGGGCGTCCTAGCATGAAATATAGCCTACCTAGCCGAGAGCTTGTAGCGGACTCTGTAGAGAGCATGTTACACGCGCATGGTTTTGACGGTGCTGTTTTTATTCCTAACTGTGATAAAATTGTACCAGGCATGCTTATGGGCGCAGCGAGAGTAAATATCCCTAGCGTATTTGTTTCTGGCGGGGCTATGTTATCCGGCATTCATAAAGGTCAAAAAATTAGTTTATCTACTGTTTTTGAAGCTTTAGGAAAAGTAAGAGCTGGCAACATGGACTTAACTGAACTAACTGAAATCGAAAACAAAGCTTGCCCTGGTTGTGGTAGTTGTTGCGGCATGTACACTGCAAACTCGTTAAATTGCTTATCTGAAGCTATTGGTATTGCATTGCCTGGTAACGGCACTATCCCTGCCGTAAACGCTGACAGAATGAGATTAGCCAAACTCGCAGGTCAATCGGTTATGAAACTAGTTGATAATGCTATTACTCCTAAAATGATTTTGACTAAAGAGGCATTTGCTAATGCTTTAGCTGTAGATATGGCAATTGGTGCGTCTACTAACACTATTTTGCACATTATGGCACTGGCACAAGAATGTGATGTGAAGTTAGATTTAGATATGGTTGCAAAAATGTCTGCTAAAACTCCTAACCTTTGCAAGCTATCCCCTGCCTCGACGCTTGATATGCAAGATTTGTATTTTGCTGGCGGAATTATGGCGGTTATGGCGGAACTTGACAAAAAAGGGCTTATAGAAAGAAATGCTTTGACTGCTACTAACAAAACAATTTTTGAATCTTATAAAAGAGCGGAGATTAAAACTGAAGGAGTTATTAGGCCAATCGAAAATCCCCACTCTGAAACTGGCGGAATTGCAGTACTAAAAGGTAACATCGCTGAGTTAGGTAGCGTTATTAAAAGAAGTGCGCTTGACGATAAGGCTTTAGTTTTTGTAGGAAAAGCTAGATGTTATAACTCTGAAGAAGATGCAGCTAACGCTATAAATAATGGTCTTGTTAAAAAAGGCGATGTTGTTGTGGTTAGATACGAGGGACCTGTTGGTGGCCCTGGAATGCGCGAAATGCTTGGGCCAACTGCTGCACTATGCGGCATGGGCTTAGATAAAGATGTTGCACTTATAACTGATGGCAGATTCTCAGGGGCTACTCGTGGTATTGCTGTAGGACACATTGCACCAGAAGCTGCAATTGGCGGCAGAATTGCTCTAATTCAAGACGGCGACAAAATCGCAATTGATGTACTAAAAGGTACAATAAATGTAGACATCAACGCAAAAGAACTTAAAAACCGTGAGAAAAAATGGAAACCTCAAGACTCTAACCCTACTGGTTGGTTGCTTAGATATAAATACTTAGTAACAAGTGCAGATAAAGGCGCTGTTCTTAAGAAGAAATTTTAATAATAATTGAAAATAATTGATTAAAAAAATATAAAACCCGCAAGTTCAAAATTAACTTGCGGGTTTTGCTGATATCTCTTTAATGCATAACTCTCTAAAACAGTCCGCCACTTTTCGGTGCAAAAGTAATTTTGTGTTTTTTATCTGGGTTGCGTTTATGTAGGTCTAAAATCATATTGGCAATGTTGGCTGGTAATTCTATGTCTACATCTTTAGACGGAGTTGTTTGTTGAATTTTTTGCACAACAAAACCAAAAATGTTTGATACTCTGATATCGGAAAATCTTAAAATCGCCACACTTTCCTCTGAACCTTCGGGGTCGTAAATTCTCTCGACTCCGCTAGCATTTATTGTCAAGCGGTCTGATTGTCCTATTCCCTTGCAAGATGCCTCAAACATAGGACCGTCGCCTATTAGTTTGAATGTTAAAGTTTGATTGTTCATTGTTTTATTCTTCTTTTTTTGCCACACTAATTTACTGCTATTTTAATTTTGCTAAGCAATGGTTCTATTACGCTTGATTTTGTTTTAAGGCTAGAACGATTAACTATTACCCTTGCACTACAATTACAGATATCTTCTAGCACGGTTAAGCCGTTTTCTATAAGCGTTTTTCCGCTCTCTACAATATCGACAATACAATCGGCAAGCCCTATGATAGGCGCAAGCTCTACACTGCCGTGCAATTTAATAATGTCTACATTTATGCCTTTTGCGTGATAGTACTCTTTAGCTACATTCACATATTTTGTAGCAACTTTAAGATTTGGCTTATTCACATCTGTGCCTTTTTTACCAGCAACAGATAACTTGCAAGTTGCAATTTTTAGGTCGATAGGCTCGTAAACGGCTTTATTTTCCTCTAGTAGTGTATCTTTACCAACAACGCCCATATCAGCTGCACCCCTTTCTACATATGTAGGAACATCACTAGGTTTTACAAAAATAAAATTATAGTTTCCGCTAGCATCCGCTACCATAAGTTTTCTAGTAGGTTTTAGTAGTGGGCTACAATCTATGCCACAATTAGATAAAATTTCTATAGTCTTATCAGCAAGTCTACCTTTAGATAACGCTATTGTTATTGGCTCTTGCTTTGGTTTAGTAAATTTTTTGCTACCAGATTCAACAGCATTTTGTTTTGCTTGCATCAATCTCTGAGTACCCATACAAAAACCAACCGCATCTAAATCTACACCAATTTGATTTTTTAGATTATATCTGCCACCTTCAAGCACTGGACTACCGCACGAAAGCGATAAACCTTTGAACACAACCCCCGAATAGTAACCGCTCTTAATAAGCCCTAAATCTATACGGATAACACTTGCTAGTTTTTCTTTTTCTAGTGCTTTATAAATAGCTTTTAAGTTATCTAATGCTACCTCTGTTTTTTTATTTCCTGCAACCAGTTTGCCCACTTTGTCTAAAACTTCTGCTCTGCCATACGACTGCATAAGTTCAGCTAGGACTTTTCGCTGATTGCTTATAGCTTGCTTCCTTGTTTCGTCAATATTTTTATTTGCTAAAAATATTGTAGTAGCTAGCGAATCTTTGTTAACAATGAATTTTTTTAGAGTTTCAATTTCATCTAAACTAAAACCTGCATCTTCAAGTAGTCCTGTCAAAAATCCAACATGACCAATATCTATAATAAAGTCATTTATGCCAGCTGCTTTTAGCGAATATATTGCAAGCTTTATTGCCTCGACATCTGCTGCTACCGTATTAGCATTTAGAACTTCTATACCAATTTGGCTAAATTCCCGCACCCTGTTAGAATGACCGTCAACATTTTGATTGTACTCGAAACTATTTAGACTATAATATAATTTATGTACACCTTGCCAATTTTGGCTAGCAAACATCTTGCCAATTTGCAAAGTGGCGTCTGGTCTAAGCACAAGCAGGCTGCCATCAAAATCTGTCAACTTAAACATTTTGTTTAGGTTTTGATTGCTACTATATTGAGAATAAAGGTCGGCATAATCAAGCGTACCTGTTTCTACACGAGAAAATTTTGCTGTTTCTAAAATCTTAAAAACAGCATTTTCTATTTCTTGCTTTTTCTTGTACTCTATTGGAGTGTAATTTGTTACACCAAAAGGTGTTTTGAACTTCTTCATGTTTTTTTAATGTCCGCTAGTAGCGAGATAAATTTGTTTATTTGTTCCCGCTCTCTTTTTTCCATGCAACACGGGTTTTAGTTTGTCCGTCGTAAACTCAATTTTTAGGACGGACAAATGCCCGCCCCCCCCTACCAGTACGAGTTTATATCTAACCTGCGAGAGCCTAACACGGATTTGCCGGGCAACTTATTGCCGCATATTAGATTACTTTTTCTTTGCTGGTGCTTTTTTAGCAGCGGGCTTTTTTGTCGTTTCTTTTTTAGCTACTGGCTTTTTTGTTGCTGTTTCTTTTTTAGCAGGTGCTTTCTTTGTAGTTACCTTATCTTTAGCTGGCACCCCACAGGCACCGCCACTGCAACCGCAACCTGTGCAACCGCCCTCTAAGATTCCGTCAAGGTCTGCCGCTTTTTTAAGATACAGACTAAACACTTCATCTAGTAATTTTTCGTCAAAAACTGGCCTGAACATTTTTTCATCATTATCTGTATCATTATCATACTCAAAAATTACAGCCTCGTCATCTTCCATATCTTCAATAAGTTCAACTGGTTGCAAAATTGAATAGAATTTACCTTCATATTCGACCGATGCTACTTCATAAAATTCAATCGGTTTATCGTTATCGTCATATAAAGTAACGATTGAATCTTCTTCGTATATTTCTACATTATTGTTTGGGTTTTGTTTTGCCATTTTATTTTTTTCTCCTTTTGGTGTCCGACGATAGCAGATACTCTCCGTCAGTTTGCGTCGCTCTCTTTTATGAGGCTAACGCTGATTTTAGTTAGTTGTATATTAATTTTTTAGAATTTAGTTTTATCTAAATACATTTGTAAAATAATTTGAGCGGACTTGGTGTCAATTTGGGCTTGTTGTTTATGTTTCTTTATACCCATGTCGTCCATTGCACGAGTTGCACTAATAGAGGTCATACGTTCGTCTTGATAAAAAACTGAAACTCCTGAAACCTTCTCTAAATTTTTGCCAAAGGCTTTGGTTTTATTCGCCCTATCGCCCTCTGTGCCGTCCATGTTTAGAGGTAGTCCAATGATAATTTTAGATACTTCATTTATTTTTGCAATAGTCGCAATTTCGTCAATACTATTTCGCATGGATTTGTTTGCAACAGCACCTAATCCACTTGCTATAATCCCTAACGAATCTGATTGTGCCAGTCCTATACGACTATCCCCATAATCTATACCTAAAATTCTCATGTATGCTTTTAATTATACTACAATAAAATACAAATTGCAATTGATTTTAACAACTGCAATTTGTTTTGTTTTTAACAATATTAACCTTGAATATTATTGTTATTGTTTTGATTGTTGTCTTGATTTTGCAAAGCAGCTTGATTTGCGGCAATTGCAGCATCTTTTTCGGCTTGCTCTCTAGCTAAAGTTTCTTGGCGCTTTTCCCATTCTGTTTTAGGGCGAGATGGTTGAGAGTCTTTTTTCTCATTATCCGCTTCGTCCCATTTTCTGCCACCAACAAAAACTACAGATATTAGCACCGCTAACGCTAATGCAACTGCTATGATTGGCATAAAGGCTGTCCTTGCACCACCTTCACTCCAAGTAAAGATTTCTACAAGCACTAGCACACCTACTGCAATTAGCAGTACACCAAAAATAATTTGTAATTTTTTAAGTGGGCTTGCGTTAGGGTCTTTTAAGAATATGCCCCTTAATAGGAATGCTAGCCCCCAACCAAACGCTATAATAACGCCTGCCCATTGCCCGACAGAACCGCCACCCATTGTAGGTTCAAGAACGGGCGGATTGCCCACAACTGTTAAAAGCCACAGTACCGCTGCTGCAAGTAAAGATAGGCTCATAAGCAGTCTAAATATAATTGTATTTCTTCTCATGTCTTTTTAATATCCTCCGAGGGCGAGTTTTTATATTTTGTTAACTCCCGCTCTCTTTTTTCCGTGTAACACGGTTTTAATTTTCTCCGTTGTGAAATACAATTTATGGTCAACAATTCATATGTTAATTCATAAATTGTATTTCACTAAGTTATGATAGACTATATAAAGCCCATCCCAAATAACACCCCAACAATTATGCCGCCAAGTGCGAGCACACCCGCCGCTACTATTGCACCAATTTTAAGAGGTGATTTTGGAGTTTTGCCTGTAATTTTACCAGATTCTCCGTTGATAAAGAATTGATAAAGTTTGCCACGATAGTTAAAATGTCCTACAAAAACAGGAATTAAAACATATCTGTAACTTGCTGTTGTATACTGAGTATTTGCATTAAAAGACACGATACTGCACCCCGGATGCTGCGCTAAAACCGCCGCCCTAATTGCATTATCAATCTGTCCTCTTGCTTGTCCCCAACACGCTAGGCCATCTCTTTTATTTTGACCCGCTACAAAACCATACAAAAATGCACTGTTAAACTCTTTTACATTTTGCATAGCATACGGTTGAATTTTGTTTAAGTCAGCTTGCCCAATAGTGTCGCAAGCGTGTACAAGCATATTGTTAAAGTTGCCGCTATAAGTACCCCTTATCGGGAAACGCACAGTATGCGAAGTTACTACAGAACGACCTCCTACCCAAGTTGTGCGAGTTTCTACCCTAGATAAGACACCTTGATATTGCGTAAAAGTAGTTGCATCAAACTTAAACGCTGGCGTATAAATCCCATCGACATCTTTTGCTACAACATTTTTTTTGAACCTACTAGGCGCAAGTGCTTTCTTTTTAGCCCACCTAGTAACCGCCTCGACTGCTTTAGCTTTTGATATCTTAAACGGGACAACCGCATTTGGTTTAAGTCCGGCAATTTCCTCTGACGCCGCAATGTTAGTACCGCCACAAAATGCACAGGCACTTGTCATTTGGTGTGCAGGAACTACCTCTTGTGCACTACAGCTATTACAAATAAATGTACGAGTCTCATCCCATCTATTAGCAGCAGCGTTAGATAAATCACTAAGTGGAAACCTACCTGCAACCCCTACTGGGATATCAACAGTATTCGTGCATCTATCACAAGACAGCATTTCTTTATCAGGACAATACTCAAGGTGTGCCCCGCAACCGGGACAACTTGGAGATATCTCGACACTCTGCTGTCTATTCATATTATTTTGTAAATTTTGCATTTGTATATATTTTTGTAAATTGACAATGAACAATTGTTGGCCAGTTTTTGATTATACAACTTGTCCGCTGCCATAAGTCCGTAATTATCAATTGTCCATTATTGATTGTTAATTGAAGTAGGTTTCTAAACTTGTTGCCCGCACTCACCACAGAACCTTGCGTTTGGCTTTAATGGCTTATTACATTTAGGACACGCTTCTGGTGCTGCTGGTGCTGCTGGCGGAGCCATTGATGTTCCGCACTCGCCACAGAATCTTGCGCCTGCTTTAACTGATTTATTACATTTAGGACAAGTTGCACCTGTTGGTGTACCGCACTCGCCACAAAACCTTGCGTCTGCCTTAGTTGGCTTTTTACATCTGCCACATGGCACCATATTTGCTGCCGCTTGCTGTTGCTGTACAGCCTGAGGGCCAAATCCGGGGCCTGCATTTTGGAAACCTTGCATATTTTGGTTGCCTTGTTGCATCATGTTGCCCATCATGTTACCCATGCCCCAGCCCATACCCATGCCCATCATGGCATTCATAGGACCACCAGCACCAGGATTAGCTGCCGCTTTACCCATAACATCAAGTTGACGGCTAGCTAGAGTCATGTCAAAGTTTTGTCTTTGCATTCCCATAGCAGTATTGTTCATCATTGCTTTAGATAACTCTTCTGGAAGAGAGAAACTCTCAAATAAGAATCTTGTAAGCTCTATACCCAAATCCTCAAACATTGGTTTGATATGTTTTTCGGTGTTAGTAGATAACTCCATCAAGTTTGCTGCCATATCAAGCACTGGTGTTTGATTTTCGCCAATACTAGTAGTAACGCCCATAAGCACTTTAGACCTTAAATAGTCTACTATGTCTTGAGTTGTATAACTTTTGCTAGTACCCGAAATTTCCGTCATAAACTTAAACGGGTCAGAAATTCTAAAAGAGTATGCTCCGAAACCTCTGACTTTGATTGGACCAAACTCTTTGTCGCGTCTTAAAATTGGGTTGATAGTACCCCATTTTTGATTTGTAAACTGAGTTGTATTTACAAAGTAAATGTCAACCTCAAATGGTGATTGGAAACCGTACTTCCAGCCTTTTAGCCTTGTAAGTAGCGGCACATTCCCCGTGTCTAGCGTATAGAACCCTGGCGGAAAAACATCCGCCATTCTACCTTTAAGACAAAATATACAAGCCTGTCCTTCTCTAACTGTTAACTTAGAACCCCTGTTTATTTGTCTACCGCCAGTAGCAAATTGATGTACAATTATGTTTTTGTCTTGGCCTGCCCACTCGATAAGGGACAGTATTCCGCCTCGAACTCTTTCTCTTGCCATTTTTTTATCCTTCTATATTTGTATTAGACTTAAAATTAAGTCCTTTTGATTTGTTTGTATTTTTTATTATATTGTAAAGTTTTCAATATAATGTTTTGGAATGCGATTTATTGAAATTATTTTTGCCGTATTTACTTTGTAATTTTAATTGTGTAGTATTACATCGTATAACTATATAATACTACACATGAAAACTGCAAGTCAATACTATTTTATAGCCTTTAATCATTTTTAATCAAATTCTAATGTTAACAACTTGCACACACAAAAACTTAAATTATGCCAAAATTAAAACTCCGCTGTAGGTCTTTGCCAATAACCAAGTTATTGAACAACTTAATATACCAATATCTATATGATATCTGTCAAATGATTTTCTGATATCACCAATGAATGTAGCGAATTTGGCAGAGCGTCGTGGTTGACTTTTATGTAATTGCGAGTGTAGCCTGCGTTGTTTTTTTGCATTAGAACTTCGTGAGTTGTGTCGATTTGAGTTTTTAGAAATTCGTTTTTTAGGTCGACTGCTATGTTTTTTATAATCTTAGCCCTATTATGTCTGATAGACTTAGCTATTTGGGGCATATTTATAGCAGCTGTACCTTTTCTTTCACTGTACGCAAAAATATGAAGGTCAGAAAATTTTGCCTTTTTTATAAAGTCGCAAGTTTCCAAAAACTCCTCTTCTGTCTCGTTTCCAAAGCCTGCAATAAAATCTGCTGTTATGCTGGGGTTTTTGAAGGTTGCCCTGATTAACGCTATCTTTTCTAAAACTTGCACTGCCGTGTAATGACGATTCATTCTTTTTAGCACTGTGTCGCTTCCACTCTGAACAGATAAATGGAAATGTTCGCAAAAGTTGGTTGATTTCAGCGTTTCCAAGAAATCTTTTGTTATAATATCGGGGTGTAATGAACCAATTCGGTATCGTGCTGGGTGTTTATCTTTTAGTTTAGTTACCAAAGTCGACAACCCAGCTTTGCCATCTATTTTATAATCAGATATACAAATGCCTGTTAGAGAATACTCTTTCGTCTCGAGAGATAAATTTTTAACCTCGTTAATTATTTCATCTAAAGGTCTAGATTTACTTCTTCCCCTAAGATATGGAACTATACAATAGCTGCAAAAATTGTCGCAACCATCTTGAATTTTAATCATTGCACGAGTTCTAAGTGGCATTTTTGCAGTTTTTGCCACTTTATTGCCACTTAAATACTTTATTATTTCTTTGGTAAATTCTTTTCGCTCGGTCGTACCACAAACTAATTTGACTCCCTTTTTGTTCAAAAATTCTGATTTGTCAAATTGGCTAGAGCATCCCATAACAAAAACATTGGCATTAGGGTTTTTAACCAAAATCCTTGCCACTGCTTGATGAGATTTAGAATCCGCCTCATGCGTAACAGAACAAGTATTTATTATATAATTTTTAGCAGGGATTAGATTTAGGCTTGCACTGTAGCCACTATCAATTAGTTCAGCTGCAATATTTTGACTTTCTGTTTGATTAGTTCTGCAACCTAATGTAAAGATACAAAAATCTTTCATGACATTTCACCTGCCTCGTACAAAACTAAGCTACATGCCGTTATTGCAGCGGTGTCTGCCCTTAGTATCCTTGTACCTAATGTTATTGGTGTTGCATTTTGTTTTTTTAACAGCTCCACCTCAGCCTTTGAAAAACCGCCTTCGCCACCAACAATAATAGCAATGTTTGATACGGGCGGATGAGGACATCCGCCCCTACTGTCAGCGAATTTTTCACGCAAGAATGTTTTTATATCTTTATCGCCTGCCTCCTCATATAAAAACACAACTAAATCAAAATCTTTTAGCTTTACTAGCATTTGACTAAATTTTACTATTTCATGCACTTTAGGCAAACTACTTCTACCCGACTGCTTTAGTGCCTCTAGTGCTATTTTTTGCAAGCGGTCAACTTTATAAGACTCTTTTCGTGCCGCCACAAAATCGGTTATTATCGGACAAAAGCTCTTTATACCTAGTTCGGTACAACTTCTGATTACCGTTTCATTTTTATCACCTTTTAGTGGCGGACTAAATAAAGTTATATTTATATTAGGTTCTACCCTGTTTTTTTGTTTAGAAACATATTTTAGAACCGTTTCGTTGCGAGTTATGTCAGATATAGTATATATGTAATCGTGATTATTGCCACAAACTACGGTAAAATTATCACCTATCTTGCTACGCAAAATTTGTGAAATGTGTTTGTGATCGTTGTCTTTTACCACAATTATCTTATCTAATTTTTCAAAATATAGTTTTCGCATTAGTTTTTAGAATGCGTGCGATTATTCACTAAATAACGCTGTCGACAAATATCGCTCGCCTGTATCAGGTAGCATTACAACAATTGTCTTGCCTGCATTTTCTTTCCTTTGTGCTATAACGCTAGCCGCATGAAGTGCCGCCCCACTAGAAATCCCTACTAAAATTCCGTCTGATTTAGGCAATAATCTGCCCGCAACAAAAGCGTCATCATTAGTTACCGCAATAATCTCATCATAAATTTTTGTGTTTAGAGTATTAGGAATAAATCCCGCACCTATTCCTTGAATTTTATGTGGCCCTACTGTACCCTTACTTAATATAGGACTATCGGTTGGCTCTACTGCAATTACTTGTATTTTAGGATTTTTAGATTTTAGATACTCGCCTACTCCGCTAATTGTACCACCTGTACCAATACCCGCAACAAAAAAGTCAACCTTACCCTCTGTGTCATTCCAAATTTCTGGCCCCGTCGTAGCTTTATGTATGGCAGGGTTAGCAGAATTTTCAAATTGCCCTACAACTATAGAGTTCTTAATTTCTTTTTGAAGCTCGTCAGCTTTTGCTATAGCGCCTTTCATACCCTTAGCACCCTCGGTTAAGACCAATTCTGCACCATATGCCTTAAGTAAATTGCGACGCTCGATACTCATAGTTTCGGGCATTGTCAAAATTAACTTATACCCTCTTGCAGCAGCTACACTCGCTAGGCCAATACCTGTGTTGCCACTGGTTGGCTCTAATAAAGTTGTACCTTTTTTAATTAGACCTCTCTTTTCCAAGTCCAAAACCATAGCAAGAGCAATTCTATCCTTTACGCTACCCGCTGGATTAAAACTCTCTAACTTAGCCAAAATTTTAGCTTTTACATTTTTTTGTTTTGAAAAAACCGATATTTCTACTAGCGGAGTTTTGCCAATCAATTCTATTATACTTGAATATGTTTTCATTCTTTACCTCATATAAACATAGTAATTAGATATGTTTGCTATGTTTATATACACATTATATTACTATAAGTTTTTACTGTCAATACTTTTTACTTGTTTTTATATATTTTTTTTTGTATACTAGTGATAGATGAAAATTTCTACAAAAGGAAGATACGGACTTGCTGTTATGCAGGTTCTGGCACAAAAAAATACTAGCCAAACTGTGCAAGGCATTGCAGAGCAAATTGGTGTCTCTAAAATTTATTTAGAGCAAGTTTTTGCCATGCTGAAAAAATCTAATCTGGTTATTAGTCAAAAGGGTTCTGCTGGTGGCTACTCTCTAGCGGACACGCCCAAAAATATAACTGTTTACAGTATCCTAAAAGCTACCGAAACAAGCCTTTTTGAAATTACACAGCCCACAACAACAAACAAAGATAACAATATTCTCGAAAACATTCTAATAAATAAAGTTTGGAGCCCGCTTGATAACAGCATTAAAGAATTGCTGTCAAAGATAACATTAGAGCATTTAATTGCCTCCTCTACCCCCGATATGTTTTACATTTAATCACATTAACATGAACAGTTTGGACACTTTAGAGAATCTGCATAACATAAACGACGAGTCAAGCACTCCTATAAAACGAGAAATAGGAAGGCTTATTTTTAGAGTTACCCTTTGGTTTTTGATAGGTTTTAGTTTTTTTAGTTTCTTTTTTGTGGCTAGTTTCCCCTATACAAGCATGCGGATTAGTTTTAATATAGGGCTAGAGCGAGCAAGTTTATTTCACTCTGAGAGAGTTGTAAATAGGCACATAGGACGAGACGGTTATAACGAATACAATTCTCGCTTTATGGACGCATTGTTTTTAAGCAACAGCCTAAGCGGACATTTTTTAATAGACTATATAAATAACGGCGACACGACAAGCAGAAACGCTATACGCATGGCAGAGCGAGTTAAAAATGCCACAAATTTAATGCTAAACGACAATTATAAAACATCAGTAAACTACAGAATACAAAATGTTGTTAATCCTGCAAGACTAGATAGTGTACTATCTAGGGCACATATGCCGCCCGTTTATTCGTACAAAACCTCGATTTTGCAAAACCAAATGCGGGCTAATTTTGTTTTAGACGATACGGCTTATTTTACTAACCATGCTAGAGAAAGTATTTTTGCACCAATAAACGCAAGTCATATGACAACTATTACATACATTTTAATTCAATTCTCAGCCCTGTTAGAGAGTGAATTAAGTGTTATTGGCTATTGTTATATTAGAGAGCATTATTATGCTAGCGATATTGACATCAATCAAAGATTACTTGCAATTGTACTAAATATTGATGCTACAAACCGATTCTCTTCACTTGTTACCGGCAATAATCTATCGCCTAATTTACTAACACTCCAATCATATATATGCTATCTAAAAGCATTTATAGCCGATTTTAACCCCACTACCGAACAAGAGAGTCTAATGCGAACATGGTGGGCACTAAACTTAGCATTGCTTTCTGACACTGTAAATTCTGTTTTATTAGTGCTACTTGCCCACAATCCTTCCCCCATCTTATTGCAAGCACACTACGCGTGGACAACAATTCATAATCGCACACAAGTCGGAGGAAGTTCTGTGCCGCTGTGGTGGTGGTATCAGTTTTACATTTTGCCGTCGTTTGTTTTGTTTGCTGCATGAATAATTATATAAGAGAAGCTAGTTAAATCTACAAACTGAACAATTCAGCAAATCCCCTACCAAACAAAAACACCCTGCTAAATTTTAATTAACAGGGTGTTTTATTATGGAATGTTTTATTACTAAAACTCTTGTTGCCTAACCCATAAGCATATTAACAGGATTTAGCATATATTTTGCACCGCCAATCCAATTATTTGCATATGTAAATTCATAAGTTCTGCCTTTTTGTGGGTCAATCGTAACTGCAAGCAACTTCTTTTTAATACTTGCAGGCGTAGTAAACCATACTTCTGTCGGCTTGTCTAAATTAAAAATTGCGACCTGCTCGCTTGTTCCTACCCAAAGCTCATTTTTTGTAGCAGCATCAATAATCTTTACCTTAACTGCCGTCTTCATAGACAAATCGACAATACTTTTATAATGAGTGTTGATTTTTATTCTAATTTGACCATTCGGGACATTCGCAGCAAATTGTTGCTGTGGCGGCATCATTTGACCAAATTGATTGGACTGTCCACCAGATTGATATTGACCCTGAAAAGATTGTTGATTTTGTGGCTGTAGCGCTTGACTGCAACTTTGACCACAATTTGCACAAAATTGACCATTTAATTGTGTTCCACATTTTGAACAAAACATATTTTTTTCTCCTTGAATTATCCACACCGTTTCATCTCGAATTTTCTAGTTTTTTTCGAAAAATGTGGATAACTATATTATAACTGCTGCTGCTGCTGCTGCTGCTGCTGCTTGTAAAGTGAAAAATCGGACTTTATGACTATTTTTTTATTTTTTTGTCGAAATTGAAAAATAAGTTATCCACATATAAAATGGATAACTCATTAGGAAACATCCTCTATTGTTGTGGATAGCTTACCAATCCACCATTAGTTACTTTGCAAGCCAGCTCCGCAATTTCGACATCTAGGATTTGCTGTTGATATTTTTGAATTACAATAACGACATTGTACGACTTGAGGCTGTGGCATTTGCTGTTGCATTCCGTTAAACTGATTCGATTGCCCAAATTGATTAAATTGATTTTGATTAAACCCGTTATTTAATGGGTTACCAAATTGATCAAAGCCACCGTTAGTGCCAAACTGATTGTTCATGTTAGCCATTGCGGCACGAGATAGATTTCTTAAATCCTCGTCAATTACTGCCCAAGTTTTATAGTGCAAAATCTTAAATTGTCCCATGCTAGCTAGCGTGCTTGCCTCTTGCTGGCTATATGTTTTTAGAGTTTTTACAACATGAGGTGCACCAAATTCGTCTGTAAAAGAAAACCTGATTTTAATTTTAGGGACACCATTTACAACAACAGAAGTAAACTGGCTTTCAAAGTAGCCTATGCCTGCCGTACCGTTTTTTACAACTTCGCGAATACGGCGATATCTTTTTATGTGCAAAATGATAGGTACTACAAAACCCATACCTACAAGAAAAAACACTGCACCAAAAACAATAAGCCCTACTTCGCCATTAAGTGAACCAGCGACAATTACGCCTGCACCAGCACCACCAAATGCAATCATAAATATTACAAAAAATACTATTATCATGGTTTTATTATATCATGTATTCTATTTTGATTGCAAGTGATTTGAACGGTGATTTTTTTTAACAACTACCGTTGCTAAAAACTGTTTAATATCATAATAATGAGGAACACAAGCCACCGCACAACCACCCACCAAACCGAATCGAGGCAACAATATTAGTCCTACCATAAGAGAAAGCATACTCCAAAAAAGACCTAATGAACCCAATATGACTGCAGCAATCAAACACGCTTTAGCTGTATCCATACCCTTTATAGTTCTTAAACCATTAATACCAATTGAAAGTGCAGGAATTGCTAGGGATAAAGCTACAGACTAATGAAACAATAGGCCAAATCATAAACAAAAACCCTACAAACCCAAAAATCACTGCCATTGCCCCCATCACTATAGCCGAAATAGCACTAGTTTCTTTTGTCGCTTGTTGAATTGGCTCTTTGCAATCAATTTCGCTGTTTTCTTCTACTAATGAATTCTCATCCTCTAAGTTGCTATCATTGTTTGTCATAATGTTATTATACCACGATTATTATTTTCTCGCAAATAAATTAATGATAGATATACTTCTCTAAATTCTTAACCTTAAAATTCTTTTCGTCAATTTCTATGCCTTCCGATTTCAACAACTCCGCATGAGTTTCTGCTCCGCCAAACGCAAACGCACTACTAAGCGAGCCGTCTTTTTTTACAACTCTATGACAAGGAATATTTTGTGGGTCAGGATTAGTGTGTAGCGCCCACCCCACAAACTTGGCACATCTAGGATACCCCGCCATTGCCGCCACTCTACCGTAAGTCGTTACTCTGCCCTTAGGCACTTTTTTTA
>Ga0123355_10007543_pt1 | contig 16321 bp, 12 predicted proteins | sample TergutEmb28metaG_3_FD_89872 | JGI IMG/M metagenome (GOLD analysis project Ga0123355, IMG submission 89872) | Embiratermes neotenicus P1 segment gut microbial communities from Petit-Saut dam, French Guiana - Emb289 P1 | ecosystem: Host-associated > Arthropoda: Insects > Digestive system > Gut ...
GTATATACCATTTTTAAGATATTCAGTACCTATATTTGTTGAATAAATATATAAATTGCAACGTTTAGAGGTTAGCGGTGCGGTACGACCACTGTAGTGGTCGTTAGGCGTCAAAGGGTTAATGCAGTGTTATCAAGGAAAGCCTTAAGAATGTTGTATTTTTTGTATGTTCACTGTACCATACCACCTTCTTCTCCTCCTCCTCCTTCTTCTTTGTCTTCTTCTTCTTCTTCTTCTACTCCTCCTTCTTCTTCTTCTCCTTTTTCTCCTGTGGGCTTTGGCCTTCCATTTTTTTCTGTCACCAACTTTCTCTATCTTCTCACTCCCAGCACTTGAAGATCTCTTTCTACTTCCTTTTTCCATCCTTTCCTGGGTCTTCCCCTTCACCTCATACCTTCCAGTTCTTGAGTGAAGATCTTTTTGGGCATCCATTCTCTCCAGGTGGCCTAACCAACTTATCCTTTGCCCTTTTATCCATTTTACTATATTTTCTCCTTTGCTCATCTCTTCTAGTTCTCGATTCGTCCTACTTTTCCATTCCCCATTTTCATATTTAGGACCATATATTCGTCTAAATATTTTCCTTTCAAAAATTAGCACAGCTTGTTCTTCTCTCTTCGTCAACACCCATGCTTCCGCTCCATACGATACCACCGGTCTTATTAGTGTCTTATGTAATATAATTTTAGTAGCTCTGGATAAAAGACGACTCCTGAAGAGACTTATAGCGGCAAAATAAGTTCTACTGCCCACCAAAATGTCTTTGTATTTCTTTTCCCACACTATAATCATTATTGAGTAGCATACCCAAGTATATGAACTCGGCTACTCCTTCATAAGTTACATCATTTATGGTTGCCCCTTTCACTGATTTTCGGGATGGAAATGCTGAAAATCTAATTTATTTGGTCTTTTCAGGGTTTATTACCAGGCCTACTCAGCCTGCTTCTCTGCTTATCTCAACACACAATGCTTCAACAGCTGGAGGGCTCCTTGCAGTTACCAAAATATCATCGGCATATTCACAGATTTGTGTCAAATTGTACCACATTATATGGAATAATTTTTTGGGTTAATACCCCTACGAGTACCAAAATATTTAGAATGCAAAAAAAGTGTTAAGAATTATTAATAAGTCAAAGAAAACTGATTCATGGTGAGAACTGTGTAAAACAATGGAAATTTTACCCCTTTATTCTCAGTATATATTTTCTCTCTTAATGTATGTGGTGAATAACAAAAATTTATTTACAAAAAACTTGTAAGTTCATAACCATGACACTAGATCTGTTAATAATTTTCATCTACCCATTACTAATTTAACTAAATACCAAAAAGGAGCTTATTGTACAGGAATTAAAATTTTTATTATCTTCCAGCTCACATAAAGAATGTACTGAATGAAATACAAATTTTTTAAAAAGACCTTAAAGATATTTCTTCTTGATAACTCATTTTATTCTACTGATGAGTATTTTAATGCTAATAACGATACATACTTCTGATTTAATTATTTCAAGATGTACTTAATATTTTATTGTGCAGTCATTGTATTATAATTGTCTTCTGTCATCTGACACCTGTGATTTAACAGATACATTGTACAGCACATTATGACTATTTCCACATCCTTAGGTTGTACCCGTAAATGGATAAACGCAAAATAAAAGGAATGAATTATATAATTCATTCATTAATATATATTATAAACAATAATGGTGCCAAAATATATCACTGAGGAGCTCAACATTTTATTGTTCCCCAGTGTGATAAGAAGTTTTGCTGATGATTCTGAGATATTATGTCAACCTAATGCTTCCTACCTGTAAAATAGGACTCACACCATTGGATGTTAATTCCATGTATTCCATAATAAAACAATCTACCTAAAATAATTTTATTACTGACACAATCCAATGCTTTGGCCATGTCACAGAAGATACTTCCTACCTGCTGTCATTGATTTAATGCATTAAGAATATTCTCAGATTAAAGACTGCTTTCTGAATGGTTATACCTTTTCTAAATCCCAACTGTTGTGGTACAAATATATTATTTGCTTCTAAATACTGATTTAATCTAATAAGCATCACTGTTTCTAAAGTTTTTGAAAAATATATCATTAATGATATAGGCTTGTAATTTGACATATTAGTTTTGTCACCTGTTTATATATGGGTCTAGCTACCAAATACTTAAATCTCTCAGGGTAGATACCCAATTGTAATGAGGAAATATGTATATGGCGAAGTGGCTTACCTATTTCCCGTACATAGTACCTTATTATCGTGCTAAAAAATTCACCATATCCTGAACAGTTTTTAAACTTGAAGCATTTTATTATGTTTATTATTTCTGCTTCCATTACTGAAATTTTTTCAATCTCTATAATTTTATCTAAATAAGATTCCTTTTGCAACTTTATAGCCATATTTAAGGTTGAATGATTTAAATTTTTATTGTATGCTATTTACAAAAAGATTTTATTAAAATCACAAGCTATTTCTTCTGCATCTTTCGTGTTTCCAGTCTTATGTTTAATAACATTCCATATTGTTTTTACTTTGTAGATATTTTTACGAGATTGCCCAAAATAAATTAAATTACAATTAGCTGTGTTATAAATTTTACTAATAATTAGTTTTTAGTAATTTCGGTCTTTTAAATGCTTAATACGAAATGTTTTTCCCTGACAAATAAGATTTGTACTATTAAACATTCGTCTCCAACCCACGCAAGGTTTGGCGATTTTCAAATGGCCCGTTTGCAATAAAAGGTTGCGCCACACTGTTCTAAACAAACACAGGCCACGCCTTAAGGATGCACATTTATTACCTTTCAGGGGAATACAGTTAAATAAGAACAGGTTTTGAATGTGCTATTTGGGCAGACATTCCCGCACAAACGATTTTGCGATTGACGGTGGCGGGGGGCATAACGAGGGAATGGGGGAGTGGTGCGGCCGCCCTAGAAGTCAAAGTCCAAGGGGCGACAAAATTGGCTGCAACATTAATATTTTAATTACAAAAACCTGTGCTCAACAAATTCTAAATTTGTGTTAGTGGAGGCAAATTTTATTACTCGTCCCGGAAGCCAATATATATAGTTACGCCACTGGACGCCAGAACCGCCTTTATTTCTGGGGGAATACGGACCCCAACCAGGCATGCTGACTTGTACTTCTATTCTACGTAACAGCCTATTATTCAATGTTATTGAATTTTATTCCAAGTAAATTATATATATATATATATATAGGCGTCATCGTGGTACACTTACCTGTTTTAATATCGTGCAATAAGTCTCCTACATTTTTCGATCAATTTACGTCATCTTGGTGACATCACGATTCAACACCTAACATGGTATAGGCATCGACTTGTAAGAAATTACATATAAAATTAATGACTCTGTATTCCATATTGCCTTTTACACGGGTAAGTTACTCCTGCGCACACGTTACGACCCTTCTAGCCGGACATGCCCCCTGTACGGCATTTAAGGGGGGACGGGCTGGTTACCCTCATGCCCGTAAGCTCCAGCATCTATGAATTTTGCTGGTACTTACCTATTAATTTCCTATCCTTGGTATCTGTACGGCCACCATCCAGAATAAAAGTTAATTCCAGTGGATTAAACGTACATTTCTTTCTTTCTTCCTTCAAATCCGGATTTTCTGGTCTTCCCGAACCCATGTTATGTTTCTGGTCATGCATCTCTCCTCTCCTAGCTGTGTATGATAAAACTTCAGTTTAGAATTGTCATGGTGACTATCATAAATTGTGCAGCAGAGATCAAAGGTCGATGTGACTCTCGGCCTAGCGATGTATATTGCATTAAGGCCACCTACACACATAACCCATATCAATGCTCAATTTCAGCCCATTGTGCCCAGTAGCAATTTTTGTGGCTACAGCTGCTGGCGACATCTTTGTACAAACAGCAGATTCTTTGTGTATGTATTGCCGTATTTTTTTGTGTCGTATAGATGGCAGTAATGATGCCAACCAATCAGAAACGATGACTGTAAATCTTCACTGTGTACTGCGAAATAATTGGCTGGTACAGTGTTTTTTATTTTGGAAGATAACCGTACTTCATTTACTCCGTATTTTTTTTGGAACCTTGAGGTTCATTACCGTGTTCACAAGAGCCCGCCACTTGTTCCTATCCTGAGCAACATCCACTACGTCCGCTATACCCCATCCTATTGAAGATCCCTTTTGTGTTATTTCACGCATCCCCGTCTAGATCAAGGCTGGCGAAAATATGGCACACGGCATATATTACTGTCCCAATTTTTGTTTTATTTATTTGTCCAACCAGCGTCTCTGTATTGTGAGGAGTAAGTGTCTGCATGTACACACACCTGACTGTGTAGAGATCATATATGAATTGCAGTTGCTACCAAATAATATTGATACATTTTTGCACAAATCTGGAGCGGTGCAAAGTGTGTATGTATCACTGGGCCGCCGTTCTGGTGGTGATGGGTCGAATACGTGCCATTGGACAAAACGTTTTATTCCTCTGAAACAAGAAGTAGCAGCAACCGCAGCTACTTCCACATTTTCTTCCTTATTGCATTCCTTGAGACGCTTACAAGGACTATAATAATGTGCATTAATTATACAATTATATTGTGCATTAATGCAGTAATTAATAATAATTATGGAAGACTTTAAGGCCTTGTTTTGCTCTTCAAAATTCTCATGGGCACACAACAGGATTTCTTCGAAATTCATCAACAATTTGGGCATGCACCCTCAAAGAGTTTCGCCAGCCATGGCCTAGATCTTCGAAGTTGTCTATACAAACATGCTGAGTAACAAAGTATTACACTTACCCCCACTTAAGTAGATTATGGAAGCTTACAAATCCAATTTTGCACATTTCTGTTCCAAATGACATGGCTGCTCTCAAAATAATGGCCTAACACTCAGCTGTTAAACTGGTTGAGTCCTAGTTGTGACAAATTTAAAGTTTTTAAAGTTGATGTAGTTTATGGAATTAGGTTTCCAAAATTTTGACAGTGCACCTTATCCTAAACCATTTCACATTCACACCATCAATTTCTCTTAGCTTCCCACCTGTGCTCATGCCTTGCAAGTGGTCTCTTGCCATCAGGAGTTCCATCCAAAAATCTGTACGTATTTCATACTTTTCCCAAGTATGCTACAAGTGCTACCCACCTTATCCTGCTTTATTTAATCACTCTAATAACAATGATTTCCTCATTCTTCCACTTACATACTTTCTCTTTGGTCTTCACTTTTTTCACAGTTCACATATTTTCATGGCCCAGGAGAGCTCAGTCGGGATGGCAACTCGCTCCAGGGATCAAATGCTGGTGGGGGCAACATTTTCCACACCTGTCCAGACCACCCAGTCTCCTGTATAAGGAGTACTTTCCCCGAGGGTAAACGACCGATGGATGCCATCCATCGCTGAGGTTAAAGAAAGAATAGACTACACCTCTTCTCATAGTCAGGGTCTTCAAATACTTTCAGGCTAGTGACTTAAGTATATTTTAATTAACCATGAAAAATTCTGCTCTCATACATTCTCTATTACTGCAGCAGTTTACATGTCACCACTGTTATCGTGGGTGGCAATGCACATTACATCCAAACTAGTGACAGCACAACCCTGCTTGTAATCCCTCACTATTATTACTTCTTCAGACGTAAAACTTAGCCATCAAGAGTGCACCTGAAATACATTAAACAGAACTTGCCACATAGTCGCTTTTATAATACACTGTTAGATTATTTCATAGGGACAGGTGGCGGGCACTTATGAACGCAGTAATGAAAATTCTGATTCCATAAAGTACAGGTAATTTCTTGACTAGCTGAGGATTTGTTACCTTCTCAGGAAGGAATCTTCTCCAGAGAGTTAGTTACTTCATGTGTTCTGTTTAAACATGTGGCAAACGCCAGTGACTAGCGCACTCGGCCGCTACAGATGCCAGTCAGAATGAGGATTTTTAACTGGCCAGCTGGTTGCCTGCTGCATGAGCACTAAGTTCCATGTCCTCTAGGTGAACAGACTTTGAATACTATTAAGTGGTCACTTGTGAATGAACAGGTAACATAACACTACAGTGGCATAGTTACATGTGGTACAAATGTATACATATTCATACTTGTTGACAGGTGATAACACAAAATAGTTTCCAAACAGTCAACATGCAACTCTTTTACTAACAACAAAGGATGTTATAAGTTTGGATGCTCATGCATGGGGGCTAATGTGATGTACAAAAGAAAATAAGAAAACTTTACACCTCAAGTAATCCTACCACATTGCTAATCGAAGACACATCAATAATGCCAGTTTTGTGCTTCATGTCGTCACAAGTAGACACGAAATGTATAGAAATGTCTTGTAACTTCATTTTTATGACACTGTGGATTTTAGTTGTAAATTTTATTGAATATTTTGTTTTTATTAGTCCTTTATTGGGAATAATATTTTATGTATTTTATAAGGTCGATTGTGAAGGGGAGGCTTATTCTGTGGCACGCTTTTCCATTATGTAGTTGTAACTGCTACCTGATGATGGTCGAATGAAAGGCCAAAATGTGTCATGGAAAATAATATATGAACATATAGTGTTCCGGTGTTTTGTTGGTTTGGAGTGGATTGCTAATGATTAACTAGTACAATGGGATAATGATGTCCAGATTTTCATTGTATATTTCTGGCCTACTAAATGTTTTGATGTACTGCTGTCTGTTTAATCCACACTTCCTTTGAAGACAGAACCATTTTTTCTTTCTTCCCATTTGCACTTCATACAGTAGAATCTCGATAGTTTTAGGTGAACAGAACCGAGGTTGACTCAAATTACTGAGAAGCACAGATTACTTGGATTACAATAATTTACAGCATATGATTATTTATATAGGAATAGTATTACTATGCATTATGTATATAACATTGTATTAAAATATCACTGTGTAGTACTACAGTAGAATAATAATAATAATAATAATAATATAAACTACAAAATTGCATTTTACAGAAATCATACATACACATGCACTTCAGCTGAATTTTGTACCCACCATACAAATGATCTCAACTACAACAAATTTTCTTGGGTGACACTTCATTTGGACCTTCCTAAACTATATGAGACTATAATATGTACAGGTGAATGGCCTAGCATTACAGATACTGGCCTGTGCATGTTTAATTGGTAGCAAATTGCAAGTCCATGCTAAGCCAGAAAAACTTGGGCAATCACGAGATACAACTGGTATTTAAATCCCTCACATAATGGTTAAGAATAACCCCATGGAACTGAGTCCCTGCAAAACTATGATACATTCAAATGGTTAAGGAAATACACACTTTTTACACAATCTGAATTTTCATTATTGTATCTTTAAGAATCATTTTACTGTTATCTTCAACATGTACTTAGCTCTACCCATTGGTTTCTGATAAAAAAAATGGATCCAAGACAGCATAGTCAATGTAGTGAGTAGGCTGTGGACTGCATAATGGCAGAACTGTGGTTTGATTCGCAGCAGAGGCAAGAGATTTTTCCCCACTCCAAGAGCATCTAAATCAGCTCTAGGACCCATCCAGCCTTCTATTCAGTAGGTACCACACATTACTCCCAAAATGCTGAAGCAGCTGGGACATGAAGTTCTAGTGCCAAGGTTAGGGATAGGTGCAGCTCAACCTTACTCCCCCAGTGCCTTCATGGAATGTAGAGGGACAGCTTTACCTTGAGAGTGCTGAGGATGAGAAACCTATGGAGGGTCAAGACATATGGGGGACCCTGAGAAACTGGATTCTCACTACTAAATTTCCTTGCACACGATTGATGGAACATTATTGAGTTATTCACTTTACGACAACAGTATCACAGCTTTGGTCATATAAATAAATAAATAAATAAATAAATAAATACTGCTCCTGCAATGAATAGAAACATCCATCCAATATTTTGTTTCAAAGAGGTATGTCATTATATTATGTATATGGTTGCACATCAAAGGCCAATATGCATAGGCCATTAATGTATGAAAGTTGCTGGTATCAGGACCTTTTGGCAGAGTTGCAGTGGGAAACTCTTGAAACACCCATTAGGGTCTGTGAAAATCAGCCCTCAAACTTTGATCTCTTCTTGAAAATGAACAGATCTCCCTAATGAAAACTGTTATCACAGACTAAGATCCAGCAACAGTGGGAAGATGTTTAGAACATGCTTAGGAAAATCAATGCATTAAATTAACTCTCAATTTTCACAAGTGTCAAAATACATTCCTCTTGAAGGTGAAGAAAAAAATTACTCACATACCACACATGATGCCGCTGTTTTTTTCTTCCAATGTTAATTATAGAAATAAACATATACAAACTGTAAACTAAAAATGTTTTACCAAGTTCTTGGTTACCACACAGAAAAAAATGTGTCTATGGGAATGACTGTGCAAGGAAAACATTATTTTGAAGTATACATTCATAAAATTCAGTGCTGTGAATAAAATTACTTTTATTTTTCATGGATTTCAATTAATTATTTATTAATTTTGAGTATTTATGTTTAATACAAGTTTATCTAAGGCTGCCCCATTTCATGAGTTAATGTATATATGCCTAAACCATAGGACAATACAAAACAATGTAAGTAATCACACAGGTCACTATTTTTTGTATCCTGTGAAACACTAACATAGCCAATGTGGTAATGAAAACACAATTTATAAGAAGTACTCTGTTTTTAACAGCTAAAAACTGTAAGTATATATAGTGTACACACACATGTATCATATATCATAACATTAATCTTGTTTCTTTGATGCACATTCTATTGTCTGTAGTAACATAACAGTACATAAACAACATCTTTCAAAGAACACTGCAAGTATTTGAAGGTGACATAAAAATAGTTACTCCATTTTTGGTGACCTATAGAGTAACATCAAATATAAGAACCACTGCAACTGCAATTTTCATATAAGAATTCCTGAACTTGAAACAGATTTAAAAAATCCTCCAAAACCATATAATCTGTGCACATAATTTCAATATTACAGCACTCTTATTAAGCAACAAAATAAAAGGCATTTAAAAACAAGAAAACATGCACATCTGAAAATATAGTGAAGTAACTGCAATTTGATGCCAATGAAATGGAAACAAACTTTAGTTACTTGTAGAAATACAAATTAATATACGTTATTAAACATCCATTACAGAAGCTACTGATCTAACAGATTAATCACAGTCAACATAAAATATTCCCTGGAGTAAGAACCAGCAAATAATGGTTCAACATCACCTATGTTATAAGCATGTAATAATACTGCTGGCACACCATCCTCACTTTGCAGATAGCAACATGTGTTATGAAACAAAAATTTAAACCACACACTTGAAAATTTACAATCTTTATATGAAGAAAAGGATGAATCTGTAAATCCTTGCATGAAACTGTACCTCAACCCTCTGACGCGCATGCTTTTCCCCGTGATGCCTGCACATTTGTATCTGCTTTTTTCTGGAATATCCATCGCATACTGCCACCTTTGGTCTTCAGCAAACAAATTTCAGACTACATACTCTTTATATTTTCTGAAATATCATGATGTTTACTTTGGTAGACAGGTACCAGTGTTTAAGAGGAACCTGTTGCTTCTACTTCAAAGTAAAGTACCTGTTCTAACCTGGCAATGGAGGCAGCAGACTTTTTCTGCAACACTGTTACCTATCCACCAATATTCAGTGGATGAAGTACTAATGCCTTTAACACACAGCACAAGGCGCAACAAAATCGTGATGTAATGTCTGCAATTTCGAAGTTCCGCTTAACAAAAATATGATGATGTTCAGGGTTACAGCATATTATCATAAAATGACAGGAAATGTATGCACAACATAACATTGTGGCTTGTTCACATAACTACTGCTACCACGGAAATACAAACATTTCTTGTACTGTTCTGCTGTCACTGCCAAATAAATACCGAAAATGTTACCATGGAAATGAAACAATGATTCATCTTTGACTGGTGCACAGCAAATGATTTTATGGCAAATTTATGTTGCCAACAACAATACGTACTTCAGTCGTCATGTAAAGTGCCCAGTACTTCTGTCCAATTTTAACCAAATTTGGATTTTCTTGACAGATTTCCATACAAGACCCCAATATCAATTTCCCAAAAATCCTTCCAGTGCGTGCCGAATTGATACTTGCAGACAGAGAAATGGGCCAACATGACGAAGCTACAGAGAAACGGACAGACAAACATGGCAAAGCTAATAGGCACTTTTCATAAATATGCAAACATGCATCAAAACAATGCATTTCTTCTGATAGCTTGCAGAGGGGTAAACTGTTTCATGGGTAAAACAGTTTCATGGACTCACAGTGCTCAGAGGCATAAAGTGTCAAGAACACTGACCAGAGATGACGGATATTGGTAAAATTACAATCACTTTTCTACAGCAAGCTACCTGAAAGTAGGGAAGGATGCAAATGGGTATATTTCATGGTTACTGCACTGATGCAGTGTAAACCATAGCAGGCCACAGTCTACAGCTGTCACAATAGGACAACTGACCACATGTTGAAAACAAATTTCCCCTACAGCAGTATATGTAACCATGCTAAAGGGGGAAAACTTGGAACAAAAATATATCAGTTCATTAACATTTCTGAATTTGTGGACCACAAAAAACCTTCTTAAAAGTAATATTATTAAGTGCTTAATTTCATATTAATGTGATTCCAGGAATTTGAGGAACTGGACTACAACTAATATTGTGACCATTAGCTTAGTCTGTATAGTGATTAACCTAACAGGTTGGACAACTGAAGAATGAGCGGTAAATTTGCACTGTGCAGAAAGGGAAAAAAATTTTCACCGTCTAAAACAGCTTTGGGGCCTCCTACCCAGTAGATGGGTACTGAAGGCTCTTCCCCTTGCAGTAAAATGGCATGACATGATATTAACCACTCACCTTCGTCTAGCAACAGAAGTTTATGAGAAAGTGCAAAAAATAACTGCATTAAGGAGTCCAAAGCTTATTGGCAGTACTGTACCTATCTAAACACAGATGACCAAAGCAGCATTACAGCTATACTGGGAGCCATTAGAATCACAACAGAACCAAAAAGGAATGAATGAACATAACAATTCAAATGCATATTTGGAAGAAAAGCTGCACTATTAGCTGTCTCAATGCATGACTCTTAATATAGAAACTCCAGAACAGTTGGCATTACAGCCACGTTTTTGGAACTTACATTTACCACACTGTACCTAAACTGGGAAGAAAAACTGTTTTCTGTTGAAAAGTTAAAGGACTGCATTACGAAGGTGTCTTTATCTTCAAGCACAGGGAATCAACACAGAGTAGACAAAACAACACAAACACCTAAAATCCAATCCATAAGGTTTACCAAATGTCACTATCGACATTATCTGAACTGAACTACAATTACGCAAGTCACAGAAACAGGCAAAAGCAACTACTTTGCCTTTATTAAATCACGTTCTAAAAAACAATTATGGCACCTTCGGAAAGGAAATGAACAAAATTATTTTTTAACCTCACTTGTATAATCAACAAAACAGAGCAAAATCTAGCATATCAGAAAAAATAAAAATGCAAAATTCATAAATTTCATACTATCAGATGTGTCTGTGTACACCTTACAATCTCATACAATAATACAATTTATATAGGTAGAGAAGAATATCATACTGGTTATGACCAGACTTCCACCATCAGGATCTAGTGGATACAACACAGTCTCTTTGAAACATAAGTCGATTTCTAAAAGATAAGCTTCTTGTTACAACTTACAAGACAAATTCTGTTCTTCATAAATGCTATAGTGAGAACCTAAAACCTCAGAAATATCGTTTATATAACACAGGAACCATAAGATGGTCACTCACAACTATATGGAACAATGTTTAACGCCTAATGTGAGATATTTCAGCTTATCTGTAAGCCACCATCAGGCAAAGGATAAAATATGTGACAAAACCCTCACATAGTAAGTTAACAGCTGTTACTGTACAACATATGGGACGGTTATATACTGATTTTTAACAGCCTAATCTCCAACACAAAATGTCTAAGAAACTGACAGCATAGATGATAACAGATGGAAGTGTCATAAGACTACAGAAACATTATCAATTAATACTCAGTGACCAAACAATATTCTAGGATAAATTTCTGTTTATAGACAGTATGAAGTACAGTCCAAAACAGTTATAATGACATCAGTTTATGTAGCACCTCAAATATAACATCAAATATTCTCAGGTATCAATTAATTGCTAATAATATCATACTTCTTGGTAAGAACACTCTTGATAATGATACAATTTATTCAGTCCCTTTTCTAGAGTTTGAGTGTACGTATAAAAATTTTATGAGAACTTTCATACACTGACAAAATGGGTACCGGGTCTTCCCGGGGGTAAAGTGCGGCCGGGGCGTGCTGCTGACCACTTCTAGGTGCCGCGGTCATGGAAGAGTAGAGCTATACCTCTACCCACCCTCTGGGCCACACCGGGCCTGTAATGGGAAAACTTTTCACACACTGACACTCCATGGAGGAACACAAGGTTAGGCATATCCATTTATAATTCAAAACAATCTCCTTTGTGGTAAATAATGTAGCACAGTTCATTCTAATCACATACCAGATTCACTGAAGTTACCACTAAAGATGTCCATTTCAGTTATACCATATAAATGCAGAATACTTACAAAAGAGAACAAAGTTAAGTCTTTACAACATATATATCCCTGCTCACAGAATACAGCAATACTGAAATTGTTCATGAAAGATGAATTTTCTAAATTCTAAAATGAAAGATAAATTCTGGGGTTACAGATGCTACACACTTTTTCGTAGTATATTATGTATCAATTTCTCAGTACAAACACAATTTCTGTAACTAACTTCACGCAGCAGAGTACTTCTTCAGAAACTTGCAGTTACTTGCCTGGCCAAGAAATTCTTCACCTTTTATGAAACCCAAATGTTCATGACTGTTCTCAAGACATTCTCTTTCCAAGCTACATGAATCCCTTCCACCCCCTCACACTGTATTTTGTTATGATATTCATTCAGCTATAGCTTGATCTCACAAATGGTCTTCTGCCTTACTAAAATTACGAGTCCATACAAAGCAATTTAAAGTTGTTGAAACTGAAAGTTTTTCTGCACAAACAGTGTGACTGTCAATTTGTGTGGGCTGTTTATAAGTTTAAAGAAATGGCACACAAGACATTCAGTCCCTACATGCATATTACAGACACTGGCTTGAATATGCTACATCACATGTACATATACTGTGCTGAAACAGAAACTGGAGGTTATTTTAATGCCTTTCAGTGCTGACAGCACTATAAGTCAAGGGGCCACTACCACATCCATGAGAGAAAAAGATATCTAAATCAACTAATCCAGAAATGGTGATATTAAATCAATAAGTACAAGATAATTTTTAAAACTGAGGTTCTGCCATAACTCTAGTGGCTGGTCACTGGCTTCTCAATGCAGAGGTACAGATTCAATACCAGGGATGTCCACATGAGATTGTAGTGTACAAAGTGGTAGCAGGGTGGGATTTTCTCCAAACACTTCAATTTCCCTTGCCAACTGTAATTTTACCACTCCCCAAAACTGATCACACAACAGGCCACAGTACCAAAAAGGCTGTCTCATCATATTCAAAAGGACTCCCTTTAGTTATTTGCATGTGAACTTGAAACCAAACACACATACAGCACAGAGTATACTCACTTAAGATAAAACTATGGTACATTCCCAGCTGTACAGGTACCTCTTAAATATTTCCAAGCATTTTGACAAAACAACAAAATGTTAATAAATCTCACTAAATACTGTTGTGATACTACAGTTATCTAAGGATCATTATCTTATAAATTCATTCTATTAATATTTTCTTATACTTCTAAATTCCCCTTGCTCATTACATTAGTAACTTACCAATTCCTTACTCAGCTCAAATTTGGAAAGGCACTCATTACTGGAACCCCCTGCCAAAAAAAAGTCTAAGAAAGTAATCCCTTACAGGCTGGATTTTAAAAATGGTTTCAGGTACTTTTGGAAGGACACATTGACAGGTTCTTTGTTCAAAGGGCTCTTGGAGGCTTCTTCAAACAGACGCTCATAGACCCTTCCATCATAAGAGCCAAGTGCAGATGACAGAATCTCATCGCAGATATCAAAACCATCGACAACTCCAACGGCATTCGGTCGAATCTGCGAAAGTAGCACCTCCAACCATTTCTGAAGACTGTCGATGTCTCGTGCAGTTACATCTGAATACTGTTGGCACCAAAACACAAGTTCTAAGTTTGTTGTCAAACATTTGTAACACAGGAAATAACAATTTTACTCCTCAAAGAGATTCAAATGCTCCTATCATGATGCTTGTCAGTGCAGTCTGGCAGCAACCATAACATTTTGCTCTCCTATGTGCACATGGACACATCAACCTTAAAATATGTCATGTCAAGTCAATGAAAAATCCAAACATACAAAATATTTGCATTATCTGCATGTAACAATTAATTATTATTACAAAACAAAATTTTTTATAAATTTCAAATGATCAAAGAGAATGTGTCATATTTAAAGCTGTCCCTGAAGGTACTGTGTGAAAGTTACTATTGTTTTTAAGTGGCATTGTGCAGTTTGGTATGAAAGTACCAGAATTCTGGAGGAATCTGCTGCTTCTACATCCAGGCACAGGTTCTTCTGAAGCCCTGGTACCTACCTACCAAATTACACAGTGCCACATCCAAAACTACAGTAATCACACAAAACATGCCTATCAGACTGATAACGTAACACATTTGTCTCTCACACATTTACAATGCCTCACTAACTTACTCTCATGTACTCTCACTCACTCACTCACAAACATGCGCAAGCACACCCATGACACATTCTTCAAACTTTAGGTCCTTCATCACTATATCTCCTACAGACATGCTGAGTCACCCATGTTCAATACCTCTACCAATCAGTCATTCACCAAACAGAGGGCTCATGTTCAATATATTCATTGAGCGAAACCAGCTTCCTCTTGTACTAGACACTAGCAGTACACGAAATTAATGTTTATGCTGTGTGAGGTTTTAAGTTGCATTTCTTGTATGTCCATATGTCAACAGAAAACTGACAGAGAGGAATCTTAACAAACAACAGGAACACAGGGAATGACAATCAGAAACACAAAAACTGTTTCACTCTTCTAACCTTACAGTGACTATTATAAAGTCTGTTCATCTGCACAAATAACATGTGCTTTACAACATCAGTCTTTTAATATGCAATGACATTTTCTTGGGCGATCACCATGTGAAAATGTAGTCAGTTACCAATTTTTGAGACAGCATCTCAGTTTTCCCAGACACTGCAAGTTCAGCAATAGTGAAGGTGTCATGACCGACTGTTAACTCCACCTGCTGTTCAACCATAAATGAATGACATAACATTCCAACATGTGCACATACAAAATTAACAGACTCTTTACATCAGCACCTCATGACAAAGACAAGACAGTGTCCAACATGATGGACACTGTATCCATTTTCACCCATACGAGACAGCTTCAATGCACAGTACCCACGATAGTTTTAAGTCTTACAAGTACTATACTGTCACAGCGAAAATATGTTGCTTTAAAGAATACATGTGGCACTGCATTACTACCAAGCAGCACACAGGCAACTCATATTCAACTCACCACCAGAAAGTCTCCAGATTTCTGAAGAAGCCAGTAGACAGCATACAGTTCACTAAGTTGTGTCAACACCGTCTTTAGGGCATTGGATATATTCAGTTCCATTACAGTCTCAACAAACTTGTCCACAATAATGGCACGGGCATGAGCCTGTAGAAATCAGTGTCACAGTACATGACCGATAACTTCACACTTATGGAGTGGGGAGCTGGGAAAAGAGGAGAGAAAAAGGAAGATGGGGTATAAGGTTTGAATGTATAATCACCCAATGAAAAACACCAGTCTCAAATACAATGGCTGCAGAAATAGCAGGAATCACATTGCTGTAGTGAACAGATGATAAATGTTTGGGCACAGGTAGTAATCACTGACATATGTTTGTAATAAAACAGTGGATAAAAACACTATTACCCTAAAAATAACAAAGAAGTGTAATAAATGAACAATGAATTATAAAATGGTGTTAGGAAATCAGTCGTGTACAGACGCGACAAGCCTTTAACCGCTGACAAAAGCAGTGTTGCACTTACAAATATGTGCAAGCTAGA
>Ga0123355_10007544_pt1 | contig 16321 bp, 12 predicted proteins | sample TergutEmb28metaG_3_FD_89872 | JGI IMG/M metagenome (GOLD analysis project Ga0123355, IMG submission 89872) | Embiratermes neotenicus P1 segment gut microbial communities from Petit-Saut dam, French Guiana - Emb289 P1 | ecosystem: Host-associated > Arthropoda: Insects > Digestive system > Gut ...
GAGTTTTTTCACGGGACATTTAAATTTACGTACTATACCAGAAACGCTTTAGAGCATTTAGAGGGGGAGGGGACTTTTAAATTCCGAGCGCTTTGGAGCGTTAGGGAGGGGAAAGGGTTAAATCATCAGTAAATTGTGATTAATTATAAAAGTGAAACTTTTTTTAGCCATTTGTACTTTTTATCAGGCTGATGCAGTAGTTGGTCCTTCATATATTTGTACTTAAGCAGGTGATATTTCATCATGAAAAATTCATTTAAAGATTCCAAAGTAGTTGAACTATGTACATATCAGTCTGGAGCAAAGTGAATAATTTCATGGATTAGAGAATGAATGGTTGATGTTATTTATTCACTTGACCCATCATCTAAAATATAGGGGATTGGGGTTGCCTTATTATAATCATGCACAAAGTGAAAAACATGTTCTGTGAATAGGGTGAATATTTTTGTATCTTTTTTGAGTAGGTGAATAAAAGCCATAGAGCTGTCGCAATAATTATACATGATGTTTGATACTTCTGATTCCATTGTTGATACGCTGATGGCTCATTTCAAGTCCGTTTTGAAGTGAGAAATTGTTGAAGTTACTGTATGTAGTCTGTTAAAGTCATTGTTGATGGCATCGAAAGGGCAGGTACAGCAGCTTCTAAAATAAGGATATCATTGTGTTGCAGTTACAGTGCTAATTTTACATTTATGATGATTAAAAACATGCAGAAGAAACCAACAATGGCACCAAAGTAGGCAATCGTGGAACTATGTATGACGCTGGAGAAAAAATTGCTGTTATTGAAGGAATAAATTGCGCCTGAAAGGAATTTTGTGGATCCAGGCGGGGGAATTTTAGTGTAATTGATGAAGAGGTTTTGGATTTAGTGCCAGGAAATCTAACAGTAGCCTTACTATTACCAGAGAGAATATAAATGAAGACAGTGGAAGTCACTGCTATGTGCCTGAAGATTCTGCTGCAAGGTTCCAGAGACAGCAACTGATGCACTACAAAGAGTTAGCACTTTGTTGGAGAACTACATTCACTCAAAAGTTTCCCCATACACTATCTTTAAAAATTAATAGTATATCTCTGTTATTCAGTTTGCATGAAAAACATGGTTATGTCTGAGGATAAACAGTAACAGCAATGAAACCCCAGGCATTTCTCATACTTCAACTAACAAAACTGATACAAAAAATCGATATCAGTATTTGTAAAAACGAGGACAAGAAAAACTTGGAATACTTGTGATGTCAGCTTCTAGTGATGAGAGTGTTGGCAATGACTAGTAAACTCAGTGATGTATTTGTGGTTTTGACCTCAATAGTACTCTGCTATTTTAACTCTGGTGAGATTATTTAATTCTAAACATTAAGCATGTAAACACTAGGTGATGCAAAAGCTGGCTAATGCAAGTAGACATGGAAAGTGAAGATCATTGTGGGGAGTCATATTACGTTGAGTGTGGTGTGTGTCTGCACTTGTCTTATAGCTGAAACTTGAACCTGATATATTACACCCTGGTTATCTCCCACTGGGCTTGCCTTTTAAGTCACTATGTTCCGATGCTCTCATATCATTATATGAGATTCGAGGTTGTTATGGTAGTGAATAGAATTAAGTCTTGTGGGATGTGACACTTTCTAGTCTGGTAGGCAGAATGAACCTATTCTGTTCACCTGTAAGGTAGAAGTAGAAGGTTAACCTTCATTCAGGCACTGTTCTTCTGCAACAGTGATACATATTAGCCAAAATACATGAAGCCATATCATTTCTTCATCTTCAGGGCTATGAGAATGTCTAGTCTATTAAGTTTCATTGTCTTAAGTGGATCATTGAGTAGTACAGAAATGGTGGTTGATTGAGATGCTGATCGTCAATCCTGGTGTCTATGGTTTAATTTTTGACAGATTATAAAAATTGTAACTCAGTCAGTTTAGTGACTAGGTCTTGTTTGGACAGCAGAAAATTCAGTTCATGATTGCAGGCAGGGGCAAGAAACTTTCTCTTCTTGGTGACCAGAATTGCTGTCATATTGATTGGGTATCAGGGCCTTTTTTTACTCCCTGTGTAGGGCATGAAGTTTACCACTGTCCTCCATCTAGTGCCAAAGTTACCAACTTGTGGACTCAGTCCCCCACATTTGTAAATGCCATAAAGGTAAAGTCTGTGTTGATATTGTGAAGTCATACAGGGGGAGCAGAGGTATAGTTCCCCTTAATCGTAATGTAGGCACCAGATGGAATAGGTGAGTGGGCAACTTCACTTCCAGACTGCTTTGCTCAGGAAAGAACTACAAGTACCCATTGAATAGGAGGCTGGGTGAGCCGAACGGCCAGTCTGGACATTTTGGGGAAAAAAGAAATCTCATGCCTCTGCCAGGAATTGAGGCCCAAATCATTCAGTACCAGTTTTCATATTATGTTTCCTAATTAAACAAAGGGGAAATTTAGCTCTTTCTTTTTGTCCTTGCCACATAATGTAATATAACAATAGGTGTACACTGATAATGCCTGTACAGGTAATCTTTTCAACTAAATAAAATTTATTTAAGATTGCTGTTTCTCAGTAAGTAGGTTGCGTTCCTGGTATCAGATGCACTGGTGTAGTTTTTATGTAAGTATTAAGCATCTTGCATTTTCTCCCATCATTTTCATCAGACATAACTGGTAATTTATAGCTGTAGGAAATCCCAATTTCATTACTTATTACTTTGAGAAGATGGTGTCCTATGATGCTGTGTATATACAGGTCATTCAAATCAGAGAGATTTGTGTGAGAATGGTGTGTAATGGAGAGAAACCAGAATTGCTTAAGTCTGTCATGGTGAAAAATAAGAAAATGACTAAAAATTATGATGGCAGGACTTAAAATCCCATTGCTGTGAAGTAAGTTGTGTTGTGGATTGGCATCTAATAATAAGTGAGTGAATGGCTTTTTTTCATGAGTGATGAGATGAGCTCCCACAACACAGGGATCTTGGTTGTATAATTAAAACTACTATTAGTTTTGTAAAGTTGTGCATAATAATTGTCATGATACATTATATCTAATGAAAGCCATATTACTCATGTGCCAAAATCTTTTCTGCAAATCAGTTTTCATTTCAGCTAGAAGAATGGCTTTTTGATGGTTTTCGCAGATTGTTTGGATAATATGGGTACTTTTAACTTGCCTGTGACTGTACACAGTTTACACAACAAAACTGATGCCACTTAACATCAGCATCTTGTAGTTATTAAGAAACATGACTGGACATCTAAACAATCTCTAACACTGCAAGATTTGAAATTCTCACAGTGATGTTGCTGGAGTTTTCAGGCATATGACGCAGAATTGTTGGGAATTCATAACCAGAACAATTCTGCATTGTTAACTAAGATAGCTACTGGATTCTAATGACATCAGTTAATGCCTTCATTTTCAGGGTCAAGCAACCTGAGAGGAAACTGATTCACCCTTAAGATGAAAGGGCTATGATCTTCAAATTTTTGGGACCTGTAACCCCATTGATTTACCGTAATGACCCAGATGACTCGAATCTTCCAATCTGTAACAGCTAATTCCATGGTGGTACAATCCATGAAACTTTTATAGATGGATGCTCAAATTTGGTGCATGATTGATAATTTATTGTATTTTACAATTTTTTAAATATCCATCTGTAGCATTATGCCAATGGAGGTATGCATCCCTAGAAAGCAAATGTATGCTTATAAGTCAGACTCTAGTATCTGTGGTTAGTTCCATGTTTTCTGGTGGATTATCCATAATGCATTCAGATGCAAGTGTAAAAAGAGTACAGATTTCGTTGTACACACCGTTAAGTCATGTAGGGGGAGTGGAGGTTTGGCGCCACTCATTCATAACTTCGGCAGTAGATGGAGGTAAGCGGTCAAACTCACGCATAGGCCGCTTTACCTAGGGGGAAAGAACCCCCGTTATCCACTGGGAGGACACTCAGAGATAGGCTGGATATTTTGGAAAGGAGATGAAACTCTGGCCCCTGCCATGATTCGAAGCCCGGATGAGCCAACCCATAAGTCTGGCCAGAAGAAGTGTATGATTTGTAATTAAAACCTACTGCTTCAAACCCCACGGTTCTGGGCGGCACGCTTTTCATTTGTTGAGGAATTGTCAATCGATTGAGGTACAGCTTCTCGAAACTCAAAATGTCGCGTAAGGGTAGGAGCAGTATTGACTGCGATATTTTACGCCACAAAATTGGTGTCACAGCGAAGGGTTATGATTAGAAGGCGACACGGGAATTCCTGTCTCCGAGTATGGAACTTCACGACGACAGGAATGGTGAAAAGGATCGTATTTTAGACGACTTGGCAAAGTCAATAAAGTTGGTGCGTAGAACACTTGGTGTGCCTTGTACTGGTTTGCAAATGTCTGAGTATTTTGAAACTAAAATGAGATGCAGAATGAATTTTATAGTAAACATTTGTAATGTGCCCTACGCGAAGTGTACTGTATGTGGTATTTAAGTATAGGGTTATTAAATGTAGTATGCGGTCTGACACGTAAAATTAGATCGATGACGTGAGGTTGACTCATTCTTTCTGTTCATCTGTCATACAGATGTGTTTAAAGACGAAAACAAGCGACATTCCACTCGTTTAGGTCTGTTTTACTCCAGGCACGTCCTCTTAGAGTTAAAAATATTTTGTGCGATATCGACGATAATTGAGATACATGACTAGCATTGACAAGTAAGTGCCGTGTCAGCTGATCCGTCTGCTGTGCTGGATAATTTATGTATGGAGGCGTGAGACGGAAAAGGTGTATTTAATTATAATTGTAAGACCGCAGTAAGAGATAATTTAACGTAATTAATGTGATAATATACAAAGATTGAAGTCCTTGTGTGGGTGCTTACGGTAGTGTATGTTTCATAGGCAAATTGAAGTACCGAAATATTTATATTACGGTGTTCATTAACCAGAAATGTGGATTAAGTGAATTTTGGAAGTGTTTATTGTGACTTTTAGTCATGTTGAATTCTGTATTTCAATCAATTATTTTATTTTATTCCAGTTATTTTGTTATGATTTCTCTTCTTTCCTGATGCGTAGTCCAGTAAACTTCTAATTAAAGGTTAGTTGACCGAATGTGTGTATAGTTTGTATTGAGCGCATTCAGATTCATTACCTGGTAATTTTAGTTGTTGGTAATTCTCAGAAAATTGGGTGGTGTTTAACATTTGTAACTTATACTGTTCAGAATAACTGAGCTTTCTTCTTTCTCATATATCTCACAAGGTCTAATTTCTTCAGTACCCAACACAGAATGGTGTGATAGCTGCTTTTCTTTCTTATCTAATTGTATTTGCATACTGCAGCAGTATTCTGTGTTTGTAGGTCTGTTTGCATTTTGAATTCACAAATGCTGTGTAAATTTTAATTAGCAATGTGCATATTTGATCCTTCATATTATAAGTGTAGAAACAATGTGTCAGATTTCTCGAATTTAATTTTTTTTTTTCTTAAATTCATACATACATCCTAGTGAATATTTTTTATATTTATGGTATCTTGGACCTTGAATCAGAATAAGAGCCATGAATTTTTATAAAATACACACCAAAAAAGTCTCCAGACCACTTTCATTCTGAACTTCCACAGCATCATACAGACTTTTTTTATTCTATAGTATCTTGGACTGGCATTTTTACAGGGTTTATGTCTCAGAATGTCATGTGCAAATTATCATATCTACACCGGGTTATTTCAGTGAATATTATTAAATAAGTTGCATTCGTATTAAATGACAAAGGGTTAGTAATTCTATAAATGGAAGTATTGATACACCTTTGCCTTTAATAATTCATATTACATTTGGGATGTTTCAGGCTTTAATTGTACTTTTTGTAATTAATAATAATAAGAAGAAATTTACAGCAAACTCCTAGATTCATAGCATTGACACTAGAAACAAAACTAATTTTCATCAACCACTACCTGTTTTTACATCTTATCAAAAAGGCCCTATTATTTTGGTATTAAGGTGTTCAGTTGTCTTCCTGAACATATAAAGAATTTATATCATAATATGATTCAATTTAAATCAAATTTAAAAGGTTTTCTTTACCTACATTCTTGTGATTCATTAGATGAGAATTTTAATTATAATAAAGATTAAATATTCAGGTGTTCTATAAACCTTATTCAGTTTTTTATGCATTTGAACACTTGACTTGAATCTATTTGTTATCTTCTCAATCTTATATATATATTTATTTATTTATATATATTTATTATTGTATTATTTCATTGTGTACTGATCCCTTTACTAAGCTTTTATTTCAGCTGTTTTTTCACTTCCATGTAATATCTTAATACTTTGCTTGTGTAATAACTAGTTTATTTTTATGTAGCAGGAACTGTTTTATGTGGTATTATTACTTGTTCTATATCCATAGGTATTGTTACCTATCATGGATATGTGGAATGTGAAATAAATTACAATTACATGTTGTATACCTTAATGCCAGATAGACGTTATTTATCAAGAGTAACTTCCAAAAGTTTGAGTTTAATATTTTTGAAGTGACTGAAGACTGAGCAGTTTAGAAAAATACTCCATGTCACCATTTTCAAAACAGCTCAGAATTGTAAGTCCTGTATTTAACTCTTTCACCCATAGTCATTGCTAACCTATGTATCTCTCTTGCTTGAACATTAAAAACTCTGCATCTTTACACACATTATATTTATGTATCTTGTATGCTTCATACATAACAGCAATATTACCATAAATTGCATTAACTGGTTTGTTGTGTGTTGGAGATGCAGTGTGTTTTCTGTTAGATGGAAACTGGAGTTTGGAATATAATGTAGATGGACTTGAGGTTTCAGAGGTTCTTTATTACAGACCCAACCCAAATGCATGTCTTGTTATCGAGTTCCGTTTTTATTTGAACCTTATGCGTCAGGTAGTGAAGTGAAGGGCTGGACATATACAGAATTTTGGTGGGTAAACCTCTTGGGTTTTGGGTCCTTTGAAGACTGAGGTAGAGAAGGGAGGACAATATTAAAATGACTTATGGGAAGTAGGTTGTGAAATTTCTTAGGACTGTGTACTAAGGGGACATTAGTGTTACACTGTAAAACCTTCAGGCTCTGGTTCAGTTGTTATCCTGATTTGATACTCTTCAGCCTGTCACTTTACTGTGTTGCTTACAGGTGCAGCGTTATGCTGTGTGTGGCTGTGAAGGAGTGGTAGTCATTGGTAATGATTCATGGCTTGTTCAGTCCCTGTGCCACTTACTTGACCTTGTTTTGCGTCACGGCCTTCGGGACATACGCCGGGGCTACTGGCGTGTTGTGCAAAAATTCAGCCACTCAGACACTCTTCGTGTCATCCAGTCCCTGAAGACTGTCAGCACTTCATTAGGGAGAGGTACCAGTTTGATGCAGTTCAGATCTACTGTAACAATTTCACATGTGTGGCCTAGCGTTTTAAGGCCTGAGTCTGACAGATCACATTACTCTCACCAAAGGGCCAAATTTAAGTAGCATATGAAAGATTCTTTTGGTGGAGAAATGGTTAAAAAAATACAGAATATTTGTGAAAGTCATCAGATTATAAAAGGAATGTTGTGGAACAAAGAGATCCCAAAACAGCGGTCTCTAAGTGTGGCTGTATATTAAGTTTATACTAAGATGAAACCCTCTTTACCCAACCAGCCTTGATTCAGTTTTGAGGGGGGCATTCCAAGTTAGCGAAGATGATCGGATAAGTTGACTAGTTAATTTTGTTATGCCAACAGAAAGTAGTGACAGGGAGGTTTTGATCAGTGACACCTACCTACTCTGAATGAATTAGATTAATTTTATTTTTCTTTGTTGACTTTTAAAAATGAAGTTTGAAAGATGACAGGAGCTTTGAGTCATTAAGGCATACGTGTTTCTAAGCAACTTATCATAGGAAAGTTTCTTAGACTGCTGCCATGTGTCATAATCTTGCTTTATTTTTGTATCAACAGAGGGGACATTTGAACCAAGCATGGGCATGTGTACAGTGACAGTTCTTCAGTTTATTTAAAGACTTTCAAGAAGCACAGTCTTCATTATGATGCAGGAAAATTCACAAACTGTGGGGTACTCAGAGTTTTGTTGCAAGGTGAGGTGGATGTATGGAAGCTGCGTGTGGACTCAGTGTAATAACAGTATGCGTATCATGTTAGACAGTGATACTAATTTACAGTGACTCAGAATTTACAGCTAGACTCAGAACTGACCAACCAATTCTTATGCTAACCTAAAATAAATTTTTAGCCAATGGAGGAGAGGCATGATCAATAAATAAATGAGTAAAGTGTTGTGTTGCCTGTTTTGGTTACAAGAAGTCAGTGTCAGCCATTGCCAATAGCCAGACATCTCTTGGTTCCATACACATATTACCTGATGATAAGCCCATGCAGCTGAGGAACATCACCATGATGCATTAATCCATAATTAAAACCCATGCGACCATTGAAAGTTGAGTAGCACTAACACCAAGGCCAAAGAATGACTACAGTATGTTCTCATGAATAAAAATAAACACAATCCAAGCAGAGTATATAACAATTTTTAGAAGCATTGAAGGAAAAACATGGTAGAATTTAATTAGAAATGAACTTGTTGGAGAAGAATTTAGAATTTAAAATTTGTTAACTACTTTGTGTGGTGGTGATCTACAGAAGACCTTAATTGAAGTGGGGGCTGCATACGAGCAGATATATGATGTTCAGCATTTCGAACATTACAATGCTGATATGCCAGATTTAATGGATGATTCTTAATTTGTGCAGTGTTTATGCATCTTTTGCTGGGAGGTAGTTAGCTTCTGAATTTTCAAAAATAATAATACGCTTGAATAACTGCTCAGTACTTCCTTTCATACAGCAAAATTTAACATCTTGGAGGTTTTTGAGGCAGTTTTGCCTAATTTGACATAGAGTGCATTTGTGCTGGTCTTTGAAGTCTGCTATTTTTGGAAGGCATGGAAATCTCAGAAGGAGCAGCACACATACTTCACAAGTCTGTACTTCACAATGACACATGCTAGAACTTCAAAATTAACAGAGGATTACTTTGCATATTCTACTCCACCTCCACCTAGTGAATAGTTTGTGTACAATTTGCATGTGTTATTTTCATTTCTGTAATAGATATATAGAGACTACTGAAAAATTCAGTGAGATTTCTGAGTGTAGTGATCATAAGTGAAGATATTACCTCACAAGAGACATTACAGTGCATGTTTTAATCTTTAAAGTGTACTTGTTCTTGCACTATTTCTTGTCATGAATGTAGTAGAGAACTTCCAGAGATATTATGACGTGTGCTCTGTACCGTTACAAATTTTCACAGTAGCCATGACTGTTAGAATGATGTATAGGAATTTTGGTATATTCAGGCTGGGAAAGAAGATTGGAATCACAGCCAAAAGCTATAAAGTAAACTTCAGTTTCTTAATTTGAGTGTTATTCCTTCTTTAAAGGTGCAGCTGCAATACTGTATATTGTGACATTGTAAAGTAGTCATATTCCAAGTAAAAATACACACATGTCTAGTATATACATAGATTTGCCTTTAGTAGTTAGACTTGCTGAGTGTTTTCTGCTTTGTAATTGCTTGTGCTCCTACAGGACGAGCCTGGCTGTACCACACACTGACAGAGGGCTCGCTGCAGAGCTATCTACACTGTCTGTGTCAAGATGTCAGCATCTTACACAGGCACTACATGATACAAGCACTTATCAGAGATACGCCCCGCACGCATCACCTCCTCACATTATTGGCTGGTCTGGAACACGTGCATTTCAACCTGGACCCAGTAAGCATATCCACACATTATGTATGTAGATGCACTGCCTAATGATCATGTCATCTAGCTTTCCTGTTGTTTCCTTCTTTGCTTCTTGTATACCATGTGTCATCAGACATCTTGTTTGAGTTGGTAGCACTCCTGCTTTATATTCAGGAGGTTTCAAATGCAAATCTCAGCCAGCAGACCAGCTGTTCTGGTTTTCCGAAGTCTCTCCAGGCACATGCTAGGATAGTACCTCAAATTAGGCACAGCAGCTTATTTATACATCCTGTCATAATCATCCTACCTTTGAGTGCTATTAAGTGTGAGTTACTGAAAGCATCATTAAAAAAAATATGGATGTGTCAAATTACAGGAGGTGCCCACTCACCTTTTTGTGGATCTGCCACATGTGCATTATTGGAGGAGTCCATTGCCATAGCTGTTATTAGCATTATATATCAGCTGTGTAGCAACCCCCATGTATAATCCACTGCTTATAACTGGGCAGATATATGCTGACTTTGATATCAGTGCCACAATTCCATTTCATGAGCTATGGTCTGTGTATCTTTTCTTCACAATGTTACCGCTCATTTGTAAGTAAGAATTCTGCCCTGCGTTGTTCCATAAAATATGTTTTATTTAACTTTCATGCATTGTTTACTGAGTGAAAACGGAATGCCTTAAATGGCAATAACGATCGCCGTTTGTGGTTTATCATCAGAATGTAACCTGTTGGTTAGATTTTCTTATAATTTGACATTGGAAATTTCCACCAAAAGTTGTTGGGTGGTCTTGTTTTTCATGATCAGTAATAAGGCTAGGCTTACAAGTGACTGCATGTGGAACATTTCATGTTTTCCTGTAATAATTTCACAGAATTTGTCAAAGTTTGCCATGTGAGACTTCAGACAAGAGTGATCATGAAATTGTGATTTTTGGCCATATTATTTCATAATGAAGGTAAAGTGAAGGTAAAGTCTTCCCTTTTCATGCTAAGAAGGCATATGGGAGAGTGGAGGTATACCTCCACTGATTCTTAATGTAAGCAGTAGATGGAAGTAATGGGTCATCTTCATTCCTGCCTGTTTTATTCCCAGAGAAAGAGCATCATTGTCCATAGAATAGAGGGTTGCATGGGCATGGAATAGAGAAGATTTTTTTCCCCCTACAGGAATCAAACCAGCCCCCTGACATGTGTAACCTTGTCACTGTGCAGACCATGCTATACTAACAGCTAATTGTTTCATAATAAAGCCAAATTTGTGTAAGTCCACTAATTAATTTTGCCATGTAAATCGTGAACCCTCCCCACCGATTTTATTGAAATTTGTAATACAGGACTTAGTAATTTAGATTTATTTTCCCCCTTTTTTAGGAGGTTTAAAATACCAGCTATTGCCATTGGTGATTTTATTGGATTGGGAAGTACATGCTTTTCAGTGGTAGTTCACATGTAGCCTTGTATTTAAGGCATGTTTCTATGATATGTGTTCCGTGTTGTTATATGTTGTATGTTATGTACTGTTGTCTTTTCGTATATATAGTGGGTGTGTATTATTGACTTGTTTAATATTCAACTGAATCAATGGGTTTTGGATTTGTGAAATGAAATGTATATGTATGTATGTATGTATGTGTTATGAATGTATGTTGCCGTTTTGATCAGTACTTTCTTACTGACAGTTTGGAGAAGACTGTTGCTTCCATCTTCAGGATATCTGAAGAAGAATAAGAACAAATTTCAGGCTATTTCTACAAACATGTTTCTGTGCTGCGTGGTTCAATTATCATTTGATATTCCAGAAAGTTAGATTTCTCTCAGCCTTGTATGAATCCAGCAACTTTATAAAGTTGTGATGTGTGTAAACCCCCCTCCATGTGTTATTGTTGGTATAAAGTAGCTCGACTTTTCTGTTTCTGCAGATTTAACATGATCGCATTGACATGTTTTGTAGGACGCTGCATATCTGGACATGGCAGCTTACCAGCAGCAGCACAGGGATGTGTCATCTGATTTTCTGCCATTGTGTAGAGATCCATCTGTGTTGGGTCTTTGTATGACCTCATCAATTACATCATCTTTGGCTTCTCCAGTGGATTCAGGTGTGGCTCTCTTGGACAGTGATGCTGAAAACACATCCATTAGTGAGGCCACAATAAATGAAGCTGATAACCTAAGTCTGAGGGATGATAAGGAGGTGAGTGTGTGGTAGGTGTCTGTGAAAATTGTGAGCTGGGGGAATCTCAGAGAAACTTGATGTAGAGAGCAGTATGAGATAAAAGACAAAAGAGCACCTGGAAGTCAACTAGAAGACAGGAACAACTGGTGGATCGTGAGAATTGTGTACAAAATTTTAGTTCAAAACCCAAAGGGAAGAGGCCACTTGGGAGGGACAAAGATGTGTGGAAGAGTACTATGAAAACTGACTGTTTTAACTGTGGTGTGAGAATGTAGTCATCATGCACATTATGCGCATGAATCTTTGGGTTCCATGAAATGTGGGGAATGTTATTGCTAGCTGAAAAACTATAAGTTTCCAAGGAAGGAATTTGTTCCATGAAGTTAGTTGCCTGTCTTACAATGGGGTTGGGTGAAGACTTGATGATCAAGGTGCTGGGTGTCCACTAGAAGGTACAGAGTATTTTTTTAACAGTTTCTTTGTTTTATACAGAAAGAATTTTTGGACATTCTGTGTCAGAATTAAGGTTAAGGTCTCCTAGACTGTGGTTCCACGTGGTTTGTTAGCTAAGTAACAGCACCCAATGCCACTCTTGCATCCTGAAGATTGAGCAAGCTGTTTTGTTTGAAACGATGGTACCAGCCTGCCACTGCATGATTGTGACGTCCAACAGCATGATTATCTTTGTCACTGCTCAGGGAACCTCAGCTCTTGCATTTGCCAGTATCTTTAAACTACACCATGTGAAAATCATTGTGTTTACTATTGGTTTACCTTCCTGTTGTTTGCTATTGAGACAGTAAGTGTATTGTTATCATGCTTGTGAAACATGCTTTGGACAATGTCAGAAGTTGTGAAACGTTCTCTCTAGTTATACTGTTTGCCGTATTTCTTGTACAGGAATTCAGTGTAGAGACAACCCAAAAGCAAATTTTCTTTTCTGGTCTGTGTTTACCTTTTTCTTCTTTACATCTACATTTCTTCCAAATAGTTTTGTTTTTAGTAACATGTTTGTTGCCTCATGCCTTTAATAAAATTTATACTTTAGTCAGTAATGGCATATAATATTGGATGCCTCTGTTGTGGCTTAATATAAGTGTGATCTTCACCTTTGGTTCCAGGATTACTCAACTTTAAATGAAATAGAAGACAATCGAATCAACCACCAGCTGCAGACACTGGACACACATGTGGCCAGTAAGGAGTATGTGCGTTCCAGCGCAGAGGCTCCATTGCTTCGTGTACTTACCAAAGAACATAGTGACAAACAGTCAGATGCTGGGGTTGTCAAAGCAGCAGCCACAGAGCTGGTGAATTGTCCAGAAAAGGAATTGGTGCCAACATCTGATGAATTGGGGAGCTGTGCATACTCAGTAATGACCGCAAGTGACATTGCCAATCAGAATGTGAATGAAGACGTGACCATTCCATCACAGCTCTGTGCAGCACCTTCATCTATAGATTCCAAGAATAGAGTCAACAGTGAATTGAATGTGTTAGAGCATAAGGTGGCTGTCAGTACTGGGGCAGATACTAATGACATTGTTTTCCGCAGACCGCGCATCAAGAAGAAACATAATGGTGTACCTTCTGATGGCACAACGAAAGTGAAGCGAGTATCATTCCATGAGGATTTTATAAGGAATGAAAGTGAATCTGCTGGGAAATGTGGGACTGATTTCTCAGTCAGTTTTCTTACCCCAGATTGTATCATAAAGCGTGATGCGATAAAAGGGAGATATAGTTGGTGTGCTGAAGGAGATGCTCCCTTCACGTGTCGGCGAAACAATGAGTCTGACACAAAATCTGACATCTATCTTTCATCCTCAACTTTGACTTCATCAGATGAAATTGTCTGTATGGAAGACCAGAATACTAACAACACAGGCAATAATCAGATAGATAAACGTATGCTCTCAGAAACTGCTCATGCTCCCGCAGTTGCAGAGAGAGGCACCCCAGAAGGTCAGGAAGATCCTCCTAGTTATGCATCCGGTTTGTGTCTTCATAAGCAAGGAACTGGAGGTAGTTTACCTGAGGCCATTTGCAGACTGAGTGTAAATCTGAACAGATTTCCACATTTACCCGATTCTGTTGACTGGTCGTCTGATTCAGAAAGTATTCCAGCCTCAGACAGTGAGTTTATCTGCAGCAGGACTGCGCATTTGATGTCATCATCCTTTAAACAAAATCACATTCTTGAAAATTCAGCCTCTCTTTCCCAGCTTGATGTTCGCAAATCAAAACTACGCAGCCCCCACAACAAATCACGGAAAGGCACACCCCTTGGTTTGATTCCACCAAGAGATGTTGCATCTAAAACATCACTCTTAAATAGGTTTATGAGGTCTTTGACTGAAAAAAAATTTGTGCAGAAGCCGAAAGTGGCACTGAAGCCATCTCGATCATTGTACATTCCTGCCACCAGGAAGGTTGATCATAAACAAGTACTGGAACACTTCAAAACTGAGCTCAGTACTGTGTACCATAATGTGGAGCAGGTTTGTCTGGTGATACCGAAGTTAGAAGAGACCTTCAGGGCCCAGGTGTTTCTGGACCCAGCAGAAGTGTTGTATAGGGTGAGAAATGTACTGTTGCTAACCTGCTTGTATCGGTATTGTTTTATGCCTGTCATTATTTCTTAGGGTGTGAAATCAATAAGCAAGATTGACTAGGGCATGAAGCATTCATCCAGTAGATGAGAAGTGGTTAAAAACTTCTGGTTGCAAAATTTCAAGAGCGTAGACATAATCAAATTCTTGATTAGCTGGAAAACAACATCCAACCAAACAAGTGCCTGTGTGGTTGAGTTATTTGTTGGTAGCAAAGGTAGGGAAACTATGTGAGAATCTTATTGCAGTTGTCAAGCAGCAGGAGCATATACTCTACTTATTTCTGCTTCAGGTTTTTAAAGTCAGCAGTTCCTACTCTAACAATGGGATAGGCAAACCATTACTTGCCTTGCTGACGAACATCAACTTGTACTTAGTTGGAGTGAAGAGTAACTACATGTACAGCAACCACCTGGTCATACCTTACACACATTTGGATGCAATGCTGGTGAGTTTCTTCTCATTGGAACTTACTGACAAATAATTTAATAATAATTTAATGTTTTATGATTATGACTAAATTGGGTGCTTGTTTTGCTACCAGATTGGTCCAAACTTGCAGACCGTGCTGTTAGTTAGTGCTGACCGAAAGACTCAGTTCCTGGTCCTCACTGGTGATCGTGCTATCACAGAACAACTAGTGGGACACATTGAGATTGCTATGCGGCGGGCCCCTACAAAACCCACTCTTTCAGCAGTCAGGATGCTGGCATTGGAGGATATGACAGGGTTGGCTCAGGATCTCTTGATGTCAGAGGTGGGGTTCTGCTGATCGGTTTATATCTTGCCATAATGTGAATTTTAATATTATTCTTTCACTTAATTCTCCAGTATGGTATCCAGTTTCATATTCAGAGGATTTGTAGTCTTCCTGAGGCTTTGCAGGCATATGCTGAAATAGAACCTTGAAAGAGCCCATAACAGCTTTACTTTACATAATTAAATTCCTTATCACCTTCTGGGTGTAACACCATGTAGTGTATGTGGGTACAAATGTTGCAGAGGAATCTGCCTCCATATTCATTCACCCTGATGTTGCAGGCGGTATGTTTTGCTGAAGCATTGTTAACTGCCTGCTAGACTGAATGATGTTATAATCCAGAATATGATAATCTACATTCCTGCCACCATTGAAACCTCATGTTTCACATGCATTAAGAAATAAATAAACCTTGCTCAGGCCTTCTACAAGGTTTCCCTATATGTTCTATATGTATTTCTTGTTTTCCTCATACATTTGTCAATAATTACAGTTATGCAAATTTATGTGCAACATTGTTTGCTGCTTGTGAGTTGTATTTTGCATGCCATGAAAATGTGTAACAAATCATAAAGTATTAAAAAAACAGTTATTATTGTTATTGCTGTGTGCTGCTCCATGATGAGATGGCTGAGCTGTTAGTGTTGATCACCAATTATTATCAGTTAGTATCATTTACTCTCTAATGTTATTTCCACTTGCACTGCTCCATGGCCTCGTACCTCAGTGCTTTCTTCACTTAGAACAAACCAACTCTTACACCTCATCTGTCAGTTTTGCTCTTGGGTTGTGATGGGAGTTTAACAGTAACCTTTTGACACCTAACGTCGACTATAGTGGTTGTACCGCACCGCTAACCTCTAAATGTTGCATTTTATACATTTATTCAACAAATATAGGTACTGAAAATTTTAAACATGGTATATACTCTCTGTTTTTTCCTCTTCAAAATGCAGTTTGTTTCA
>Ga0123355_10007545_pt1 | contig 16320 bp, 10 predicted proteins | sample TergutEmb28metaG_3_FD_89872 | JGI IMG/M metagenome (GOLD analysis project Ga0123355, IMG submission 89872) | Embiratermes neotenicus P1 segment gut microbial communities from Petit-Saut dam, French Guiana - Emb289 P1 | ecosystem: Host-associated > Arthropoda: Insects > Digestive system > Gut ...
ATATTATACCACAACCCACAACGAAAGACAACTGAAATCGACATAAAATTAGTTTTATAGATAAGATTTGATCAAAATGGAAGTTTAATGGTAGCTAAAAGAAAAAATATATTCGACTCTTTGACTGGTTTTGTGGTAAACTATCTGGAAATATTGATGAAACCCCAAAAGTCAGGTTATATGAAAATAGGGCGCCTTTTATTGGACGTCCTATTTTATCATATTAAAATTTAAAGCGCAAACTAGCTTAATTAAGCTCTCGAATAAAAGAAAAAGGAAGCCATAAATTATTTAGTGCTTATTTCTAAACTCTAATACAGCTTCAATGGATTTTATTTATTAATATGTTTATCTCTTAATTGTCCACAAGCCGCATTTATTTCTTGCCCATGTTCCCGTCTCATTGTTACATTAAACCCAAATTTCTTCAGTTTATCAAAAAAGCGTGAAGTGTTTTCCGGTTGCGAGCGCTTATAATTATTGCCTGACACTTCATTATATGGAATCAAGTTAATATATACTAAACGGTCTTTAAACAGATTAAATAAATCTAAAGCATCTTGTGGCTGGTCATTAACACCGTTAATTAAAATATACTCTAAAGTCACTCTGCGATTAGTTTTTTCAATATAATAATCAATAGCTTTTATAAGTTCCTTTAAAGGATATTTACGATTAATTGGCATTAATTTACTTCTGGTCTCATCATTTGCGGCATGAAGGCTAATCGCTAAATTCGTCTGTAAAGGAAAATCAGCATACTCGATAATTTTTGGAACTATTCCAGCTGTAGAAACAGATATATGTCTGGCGCCAATCGCTAAGCCTTTAGCGTAGTTAACAATTCTTAAAAATGTTAATAAATTATCAAAATTATCAAATGGTTCGCCAATACCCATCACTACTAAATGGCTAACTTTTAGTCCCGTTATTTTTTCTACTTCCAATACTTGAAGAACCATTTCCGCAACTCTTAAATTACGGACTTTTTTCTGTTGACCACTAGCGCAAAATCCACAACCAAAATTACAGCCTACTTGCGTAGAAAGGCATAGTGAACGACCATATGGATGCTGAATCAAAACTGTTTCAACCATATTCCCATCTTTCAGTCCAAATAAAAACTTACGAGTTGAATCTGCTGAGAGTTCTTCTTTAATTAAAGTTAATTCTTCAAGTTCAAAATCAACTTTCATTTCCTCGATAACAGTCTTTTTAATGTTTTTCATTTCAGAAAAATCTTTAATACGATGACGGTAAAGCCATTCAAAAATCTGAGCACTACGATAAGGACTTTCCTGTTTACTTAAGAAATAGCCCTCTAATTCCTTAAGCGAAAAATCATAAATACTTTTCATTATTTTATCGCTTTCAAACGCCAAATATCACGATTATAGTCTTTCATTGTCCGATCGGTAGAAAAGAAACCACTCATTGCGATATTGACTAAAGACATATTAAGCCAGGCTTTACGATTCTTATAAAGGGTATTGGCCTTTTCATGGGCCTCAATATAAGACGCAAAATCTTTAAGCAGAAAATAATGATCTTTCTCTAATAAGTTTTCTTTAATCTCCGCAAATTCATTCTGATCAACATTCGCAAAGAAGCCGTTTGTCAGTGAATCAAGAACATTACGAATTCTTAAATCATTTTGATAATATTCTTTAGGGTTGTAACAACCTTTTTTATATAAATCTGTAACTTCTTTAGCATTCATCCCAAAGATAATAATATTATCAGGTCCAACTAATTCCGCAATCTCCACATTAGCACCATCCATAGTACCTAAAGTAATACCGCCATTCATCATAAACTTCATATTTCCGGTACCGCTAGCTTCTTTAGAAGCTGTGGAAATTTGTTCAGATATATCACAAGCCGGCATAATACTTTCAGCGTACGTTACATTATAGTTAATCACGAAGACGACTTTAAGATATTCATTAATTTCTTCATCATTATTAACTTTATCCGCAATTGAATTTATTAACTTAATGATTTTTTTAGCGAAAAAATAACTTGGTGCAGCTTTGGCCCCAAAGATAAAAGTAGTTGGATGATAGTTATTTCTAAATTCTGAATCTTTCTTTAATCTATCATAAAGATAAATTATATGAAGGGCATTCATCAATTGCCTTTTATATTCATGAAGTCTTTTAACCTGAATATCAAAAATTGAATTAGGATTGATTGATAGACCTTGTTTTTCTTTAATAATAGCCGCTAATTTTTCTTTTTTAATTTTTTTCATTTTATCTATTTGTTCCAGAACTTCATCATTATTCTGATATACTAAAAAATCCTTTAATTTTTCCGGTTTTTTAAGCCAGCTATTGCCAATCGTTTTTTTAAAGATTTCTACTAATTCCGGATTAGTATGATAACACCAGCGTCTATGTGTAATTCCATTAGTTTTATTATTAAATTTGCCTGGATAAAACTGATGAAAATCCTGCATTTCAATTTCTTTTAAAATATCTGTATGTAATTGTGCGACTCCATTAACGCTAAAACTACCGACAATTGCCAGACTTGCCATTCTGACCGTATTATTAGCTATAATTGCCATTTTATTTAATTTCTCATAATTATGACCATAGCGACTAATAATCTCTTCACATAGCCTGCGATTAATTTCTTCAACTATTGTATAGACACGTGGTAAAAGTTTCTTAAAAAGATTAATCGGCCATTTTTCTAAAGCTTCCGATAAAATTGTATGATTAGTGTAAGCGCAGGTTTTGGTTGTAATTTCCCAAGCTAAATCCCAATCAAAATTCTCTTCATCAACTAAAATACGCATTAATTCCGCAACGATTAAAGCCGGATGGGTATCGTTAATATGAAAGACAACACAATCTGCCAGATTTTCTAAAGTATTGTATTCTTCTTTATGTTTTCTTAGAGCTGAAATTACACCGGCAGAAGAAAATAAATATTGTTGTTTAAGTCTTAATATTTTTCCCTCATCGTCGTCGTCATTTGGATAAAGCATTGAAGATATTTCTCTGATGCCTCTATAATATTCAAATGAAGCCGGATAGTCTTTAGTTGGTTCTGCACTCCAAAGCCTTAAAGTATTAATAACACCATTCTGATTACCAATAATTGGTAAATCATAAGGAACGGCTTTAACATACTCACAATCAGAATGAATAACCTTTAATTGATTATTTTCATACTGAATTTCAACTTTACCATAAAATGGTATTACTACGGACTTTTCTTCTTTTCTGACTTCCCAGACATTAATATCTTTTAACCAGTTATCGGGCATTTCTATTTGATAGCCATCTTTAATTCCCTGTTCGAAAAAACCATAGCGATAACGCAAACAGTTACCGTGAACGGGAAGACCAAGAGAGGCGACCGAATCCATAAAACAAGCTGCTAATCTTCCTAAGCCGCCATTTCCTAAACCGGCATCAGTTTCCATATGTTCAATTTCATTTAAATCATAGCCGAAATCTGTAAAAGCCTTACTGACAATCTTAGACAAACCACTATTGATTAAATTATTAGTAATCATTCTTCCCATCAGAAATTCCATAGAAAAATAATAAACTTGTTTTAGGTTATTTTTATTAATTAGCTCGTTAGTTAGTTGCCACTGATTGGCAATATGATCTCTGATCATTAATCCCAAGATAACATAACGTTGATAATTTGAAGATTTAGAGATAGGAATGATGTATTTTTTTTCTAAGCGATCCTGAAAAAAGGCTTTAAAAGTCTTTACATCCTGAAATTCATTAAATTGCATTTTTTTTCACCTTTCTTTTTAAAATTGTTACCGAAAGCGGAGCTAGCCTGATAGTTATTTGATAAGGCATCTTATGATAACTTTGTTTACTTGCTTTGATAACTCTTTTGTTAATAACTCCGGAACCACCAAATTCAAGTTTATCTGTATTAAATACTTCTTGATAAGTAGCTAATTCCGGAACACCAAGCGAAAATTCTTCGTAAGTGTTTGGTGTACAGTTTAAAATCACAACTAGATAATCAGAAGTATCTTTAGCATAACGAAGATAACTATAAATACTTTGTTCCATATTGTCCGCATCAATCCAATGGAATCCTTCTGGCTTATGATCTAGTTGATATAACGCCGCTTCTTTTTTATAAAAGCTGGTTAAAGCTTTAAAACAGTCGTTTAATTGGCGATGCGCCGGATAATCCAGTAGAAAAAAATCTAATGAACGTTTTAAGTTCCATTCAATAAACTGACCAAACTCACTACCCATAAAAATTAATTTCTTGCCGGGGAAGGTCAGCCAAAAGCCTAATAAAGCCCGATAATTCGCAAACTTCTGCCAGTAATCACCTGGCATTTTATTGAGCATTGATTTTTTCCCATGAACGACTTCATCATGGGAAAAAGGCAAAACAAACATTTCTGAGTAAGCATACATACTGCCAAAAGTTAAATTATGATGATGGTGCTTACGATAAACAGGATCAAGTTCAAAATACTTGAGACAGTCATTCATCCAGCCCATGTTCCATTTAAAATTAAAACCTAGACCGCCATCTTTTGCTTTATAAGTAACTTTAGGAAAACTCGTTGAATCTTCCGCAATCAATAAGCAATTAGGTTTATAAGCTAAGATTTGTTCGCTTAATGCTTTTAAAAAATCAACTGCTCCTTCATTTACTCCTCTTGATGAATCGCCAAGATAATAAATCAGATTAGCGACCGCATCAATTCGAAAACCGTCCACATGAAAATGTTTAATCCAATAAAGCGCAACTGAAATCATAAAACTTTGTGTAATCCCTTTTCCTAAATCAAGATTAGCGGTTCCCCAAGTTAAGTTTTCACGAATGTTTTCATCGCTATATTCATAAAGTGGCGTCCCGTCAAATAAATATAAACCATGGTTGTCTTTACAGATATGCCCAGGCGCCCAATCAAAAATAACACCGATATTGGCTTTATGCAATTCATTTATTAAATATTTTAAGTCATCCAAAGTTCCATAACGGGATGTTACCGAAAAGTAACCAGTTCCCATATAACCCCAGGAATCGTCTAACGGATATTCATAAAGCGGCATAAATTCCACATGGGTAAAATTATGCTCTAAAAGATAAGCAATTAACTCTTTAGCAATATTACGATAGTTAACAAAACCATTTTCATCCTTTTTCCATGAGCCCAGATGCATTTCATAAATTAATAAGGGATGCTCAATTGGAAGTTCTGAAGCTTTTAAAAATTCTTCATCTTCCCAGGCAAAATCCTTTAAAGGTACAACCTTAGAGTTGGTTTCTGGTCGATCACTGGAAAAAAAGGCATAAGGATCAGCTTTATATATTTCTTTACCTTGTTTAGTAGTTAAAATATATTTATACTGATCCCATTCATTAACATTATTAATTAATACTTCAAAAACCCCGTGACAATCAACGCTCATATTTGTCGGTGACCAATTATTAAAATCACCAACTACGCTGACATTAGAAGCATTTGGCGCATAGATACGAAAAAAAGCCTCTTTTTTCTTCTGGTTATATTGAGCGCCAAAGATTTCATAACTGTCAAATAACGTTCCACTTTTATAATAATAAGCATCCTGATCGTTGTATTTACGCATTTTAATACTCCTTTATCTGTCGGATAATATCACTTTCATTATATCCTTTTTTAGTTAAAGCTTGTAAAAATCCGTTTTGTTTAGTTTCTTCATCTTCTAAAAAATAATACTTATCCATAATCTTTTCAAAATCACGAAATAGATTTTTCTTTTCATCAATTAGTTCTTTAATCTGGTCTATTTGTTCTTCTAACAATAAACAGACCTTTGTCTCATCAAAACCTTTATTAGTTAAAGTATATTGCATTTTTAAAATAAAGTGATTAACTGAAGAGCGCCAGCTTTTTGCGCTGCGCACAATTAGTGTTTTTATCGCTTTAGTTATTAAATCATCACTATATAATTCCAAAACAACCTTTTTAGCTAAGTCTGAATCAATATTACATTTATAAACTAATTTTTCGATCATAACATTGGGACTATCATACCATGAAAAGCGACTAAAAAAATAATTTTCGCAATATTTTTCATCATTGAAAAGATTCATTTCTTTTAATGTTTTATGAAATCTGTCGTATTGAGCTGTTTTTAAGGAAAAATGTAAGAAATGCTCAATTTCAGCTACTGTACGGTTTTTTCTTAAATAAGAAAAAATTTTAGTTAAACCTTCATGATAATCAACTTCCCGACAAAAAGCATTAAATTCATTGGCTGAAATTATCATACCAACTATGAAGTCATAAGCGGTTAACATTTCTGAACTAGCTTCAATAAGATATTCTTTAGCTCCATCCGTAAAAACAATAAAAGTTTTTCCACCTTGTTTTTTAATCTTAAAAACTTCAAATTGCTTATTTTCGACAATTGCTTTTAGGTAATGATTGTAGTTATCATGTTGTTTCAAAATAATCCCCCACTAGTTACTGTTTATTTCTTTAGCGACCTCCGCCGGAACTTTAAGATTATTGCGATTCGCAAAGCCGCCTAAAACTTCTGAAGCCGCAATCACAAAGGCAAAAGCTTCAGTGTCAACACTGGGAATTCGCTCTTTGATTTTCAGATACTCACGATTATTAACAATAGAAACCAACATTTTTCTATTTTGCATTGTATAACCGCCGGTCGCATCTAAAATAGTTACACCGCGATTAAGAAGTTCATAAATAAGTTTTTTCATTTCTTCAGTTTTGGTTGTGATAATATAAAGAGCTTTGCGATTACGCCTGCCAATAATAACCATATCAACTATTTTGCCAGACAATAACATCGCTAAAATCGCAAAAATTCCTCTCTCTAAACCGAAAGTTAATAAACCAATTAAGATAACTATACCATCCGTTACATAAATCGCTACCGACATCGGCACATTCATATATTTGGAAATCAATTTCTGAACAACATCCATACCACCGGTTGTGGCGTTATTTTTAAACATAAAACCGCCACCGGCACCATTTAAGACACCAACACAGACAATAGCGACAAACAGACGATTTGAGTCTGATATCATATCCATAAAGTATTCAGGCGCAATTTTAAAAACTTCCGCTAATAAAAAAACCATTGTTGGCTGTACTATTGCGCCATAGATACTGCGAAACAGAAACTTTTTGCCTAATAAGATTCCACCTACCGTTACTAAAATCGCATAACTGGTATATAGGAAAAGCCATTCCGGAATATAATCACCAAAAATAATTGATAGACCCATTACTCCCCCAATTACTAAAGTATTTGGTAAAAGAAAAAAGTAATAAGCTAGTGTAATTAGAAAGATGCCGAAGTTAATCTCGACAATATTGCGAAAACGTGGATTCTTTAATATTTTATTCACGGTAGGCCCCTATGCGATATTTCAAATATTTTTCAATAAAAACCATAATATTACCATCCATTACACTTTGCACATTCGAGTTTTCATAATCCGTTCTGTGATCTTTAACAAGCGTATATGGACAAAAAACATAACTTCGAATCTGCGATCCCCAGCCTATATCCATTTTTGTGCCTTTAATAACTTGTAATTCTTCGGCTCTTTTTTGAATCTCAAGGTCAAGAAGTTTACTTTTAAGAATTAACAAAGCAGATTCCCGATTAGCAATCTGGCTTCTTTCATTTTGACAAGATACGACAATTCCTGTTGGCAAGTGCGTTACCCGAACAGCGGAATCAGTTGTATTAACACTTTGACCACCGGCTCCGGAAGAACGAAATACATCAATTCTTATGTCTTCTGAGCGAATGGTTATATTAGTTGTTTCATCTATTTCCGGAACAACATCAATTGAACAAAATGAGGTATGTCGTTTTTTATTAGAATCAAATGGTGAAATACGGACTAAACGATGAACTCCTCGTTCACATTTCAGATACCCATAAGCATTTTTACCGCTGATTTTAATAGTGGCGGACTTAATGCCTGCCTCTTCTCCGGCTAAGTAAGTTATTGTTTCAAATTTCAGTTTATAACTTGCACAAAAGCGTTGATACATCCGAAAAAGCATCTCGCACCAATCCATTGACTCAACGCCACCCGCGCCAGGATGAAGTTCTATAATTGCGTTATTCTTATCATATTCCTCATTTAAAAGAATTTCAATTTCAAAATCACGCAATTTTTTATCTAGTTCATAAATCATAGTTTCTATATCGGATAAAATTTCCGCTGTTTCCATAGCTAAAAATTCTTCGATATCGTTTAATTGTTCAGAAAAAGCTTTAAAGCTATCTAATTTATAGACGAGTTCTTTATTTTCTTCAATTACTGAAAGCGCAAGTTTTGAATCACTCCAAAAATCAGCTGCGTTAATTTTTTCATTTAACTGATTGCTTTTTTGACTGATTTCCTTAATATCTAAGGCACTTTCCAAATCTTTTATCTTATCCCTGAAAGTTTCCAGATATTTATTGATTTCATATTTTTCCATGATTTATTTTCGCATGCAACAGTGTTTATATTTTTTCTGAGTTCCATCAGGATGAACACTGCCACACGGACATAAATCATTAGCGCCAGCCTTAGCATCGTTTTTTACCGGAGCTTTTTTCAGTCCTTGATCTTCTTTACCATCACTAGTTGCGACCGGTTTAATAACTTCTTCACGTTCTTGATTCTCGCGAATTTGCGCCCTGATTACATAACGGGTAGCTTCTAAAGCAATATTATTATTCATTTCCGCAAAAAGTCTGAATCCCTCTTCCATATACATTTGAAATGGATTTGTTTGTCCGATTGACTGAAGACCAACGCTTTGTCTTAAAGCACTCATAACGTCTATATGTTTAGTCCAGAAGGTATCAACGGCTCTTAAAACAACTACTTTTAAGAATTCATTAAATAAATCGGCAGGCAAACTTTTTTCTTTTTTCTCGATTTCTTTAGCCGCAAAATCATTAATAAAAGTAAAGATTTCTTTTTCATTAAGATTTTGAAGGACATCAAGTTTTAAAGTATTTTGCGGAAAAATGTTACCGTTAAAATCCGCAACAATCTTCTCATCTTCAATTGTTACACTACGGCCGTGATATTCAATATGACGATCGATAACTGCATTAACTGCTCTTTCTGTCATTTCTTTAACAATATCCGCAATTGATTCCTGAGTTAAAATTTTAGTTCTTTGTTCATATATAACTTCCCTTTGTTTTCTTAAAACATCATCATACTTTAAGACATTTTTACGGGAATCGTAGTTATAACCTTCAATTCTTTTCTGAGCATTTTTAACTGTTCTGGAAAAGATTTTCGACTCAAGCGGCGCACTAGTATTTTTATCAGTGCTTTGAAGTTTAATCATCCAGGCTAAACGCTTTTTAAAGCCATCACCACCGAAACGTTGTAATAATTCATCATCAGCTGATAAATAAAAGCGGGAAGTACCAGGGTCACCCTGACGTCCGGATCTACCTCGTAACTGATTATCGATACGTCTTGATTCATGACGTTCACTACCAACAACCGCCAATCCACCTAGTTCTTTAACGCCTTCACCTAATTTAATATCGGTACCGCGTCCGGCCATATTTGTCGCAATTGTTACGCTACCTTTTTGACCGGCATTGTCAACAATCAGCGCTTCCTGATCGTGTTGTTTAGCATTTAAGACATTATGAGGAATTTTACGGGCATTTAAAAGTTTGCTTAATATTTCTGAGGTTTCAATAGAAATTGTTCCTAATAATACTGGCTGTCCTTTTTTAAATCGCTCTTCTACTTCATTAGCTATTGCCTGATATTTACTTTCAACATCAACAAAAATCAAATCAGGCAAGTCGGTTCTGACAACAGGAACATTTGTTGGAATCTCAACAACATACATGTTGTAGATATTCATAAACTCTTCTTCCTCTGTCTTTGCAGTTCCGGTCATCCCGGAAAGTTTTTCATACATTCTAAAATAGTTCTGATAAGTAATAGTTGCGACTGTTACTGTTTCTTTTTTAATCACAACATTTTCTTTAGCTTCAATTGCCTGATGGAGACCATCAGAATATTGGCGTCCTTTTAAGATACGACCGGTAAATTGGTCAACTATTAAGATTTCATTATCTTCAACGACATATTCAACATCTCTGGCCATAATAAAATTTGCTCTTAATGCGTTATTGATATGGTGAACTAATGAAACATTAGCTAAGTCATATAAATTAGCAAGACTAAAAGCTTTTTCGGCTTTAGACATTCCACTTTCCGATAAGGAAATAGTTTTTGATTCAATATCAACTAGATAATCTTCTTCTCTTAAGCGTTTCGCAAAGCGATCGGCATTAATATAAAGATTACCATTATTTTTTTCGCCTCCGGAAATGATTAAAGGTGTTCTCGCTTCATCGATTAATATTGAGTCGACCTCATCGATTATTGCATAATGCAATCCACGCTGAACTACATATTCCTGATGTACAGCCATATGGTCACGTAGATAATCAAAACCTAATTCGGCATTAGTCGAATAAAGTATATCTGAAAGATATTGTTCTTTCTTTTCCTGAACATTATAATCACGCAGATTTAATCCAACAGTTAAACCTAAGAAACGAAAGATATCACCGATTTCTCCGTTAGCTTCACGATTGGCCAGATATTCATTGACTGTAACGATATGCACACTTTTACCTGATAAGGCATTAAGATAAGCCGGCATAACTGAAGTTAAGGTTTTACCTTCACCTGTTTTCATCTCTGCGATATTACCGCCATGGATTGCGGCACCACCAATCAGCTGAACAAAAAAAGGCGTCTTATGCGAAATTCTTGTACAGGCTTCACGCGCAACCGCAAAAGCTTCCACAAGCAAATCATCAAGGGTTTCTCCCTTATTATAACGCTCTTTGAATTCCTTAGTTTTATTTTGCAGATCATAATTAGAAAGTCTCTTCATATCCTCTGCCAGTGCGTCAATTTGTTTAGCTAATTTAACGCATCTTTTATATTCTTTAAATCCTGGTTCAAATAATTTTTTAAACATTACTTACCCTCTTTTTTTTACAATATCAAAATTATACTATAATTTAACCATTTTTTCAAGTTTTATCGCTTGCTTAGATCGTGTTTATTGACTAATGTTACTACTGATTCCAGAATCGAAGAAAAGGGAAACATATCGACTGGCTGAATTTCTTTGATTATGTAATTTTTTGATAAGACCGCAAGGTCTTTAGCTAAGGTCGAAAGATTACAGGAAACATAAATAATTTTTTTTGGCTTTACTTCTTCAATAAGCTTTAAAAATTGCTTTAAGCCTTCTCTTGGCGGATCAACAATCATACAATCAGCTTTATAATCTTTAACTAGTTTTCTAACTGTTAATTCAACATCACCAACAATAAACTCCATATTATTCTGATTATTAAGTTTAGCATTACTGATGGCGTTTCTGATTGAGTCTTTATTGTTATCAATTCCAATAACTTTTAAACAGGAATCAGCTAAATAAGTGCTTATTGTGCCTACTCCGCAGTAACAATCAAAGACAACATCTTTCTTATTTAGATTAGCCGCTCTTTTAACCTCTTCGTACAATACTTTTGTTTGTTGGCTATTAAGCTGAAAGAAAGCATCAGGTAAAAGCTTAAATTCATATTTATCGAGTTTTTCGGTAATAGTTTTATCACCACATAAAAGTTTTAAGTTTTTAGAGAAAAAGTTAAAATTATCATCTTCTGATTTAATATCCTGATAAACAGAACGCACGCCTTCAATCTTCATGATTTCATGAGCAATTTTTAAGCAATCATAGTCTTTATTAAGAATTAGTGTTACTTGTGCTTCACTAGTATAATAAGCAACTCTGGAAATCAAAAATTTAATAATTCCTTTTTTGGTTTTTGGATCATAAACCGGAATTTGCATTGTATCAATTAATTTACAGACTTCTTTGTTAATTTTATTTAAGCGCTGATCCTGAATCGGACAACTATCAATCTCAACTAACTGATTGGAATTTTTTCGATATAAACCCATCTTAGTTTTTCCAGCATTATATCTTAACGGCAGAGAAGACTTATTACGATAATTAAGCGGATTTTTCATACCGATTACCGATTGTATCAATACATCTTTAGCAGTAAGATTTGCATATCTTTTTAAAGCTTCTAATAAAGTGTCACGCTTATATGAAAGACCGGCTTCATATTTAATGTGCTGATTCTGACAACCACCGCATTTATCATAATAAACACAAAAAGGCTTTTCTCGATTTAAAGAAGCCTTAATTATTTCTTTATTTTCAGCTAAGATGTGATGAAGTTTTTCTTCTTTCACGACAACACTTATTTTTTCCTTAGGCAAAGCATTATCGACAAAAACAGCTTTTTTTCGCCAATAGCCGATTCCTTCACTGTTAATGCCTAATCTTTTGATATCAAGAATAAATTTATCTTCTGACATATAATCACCGCTTCAACAAAAAATCTAATACATTTATTTTTTTAACGCCATTTATTGATTTAACAAAATCTTTATCCATAGTAATTATAAACTTATCATAATGATCTTTAATTGCATCAAAAGGTCGATACTCACGCTTTAATGTTTCCGGACTAGTGTTAATTGTCCACGAGACTTGATAATAATGAATTTCATCTTTATTGCGCGCTACAAAATCTACTTCCATGTCGCCAACCTTACCAATGTCTACCTGATATCCGCGACTCAGCAACTCAAAATAAATAATATTTTCTAAAGCATGAGAAGGTTCGATTTGGCGATAACCCAAAATATGATTACGTAATCCCAAATCGGTCACATAATATTTATTAAGTGTTTTAAGATATTGTTTTCCTTTAATATCATAACGTACAGCTTTAGATAAAATATGAGACTTGCATAGCATTTCCAGATAATTTTCTATTGTTTGGTTATCCACATTACGATTATCATTTTTTATAGCCTTAGCAATAGATGATGGTGAAACTAGACTTCCCATGCTTGAAAAAGCAAATCTAATTAGTTTTTCAATAAGTGCGGTATCCTTAATATTATTTTTTTGTACAATATCTTTAAAAATAACTGTATTAAATATCCCATCAAGATATAAATTTATTTTTCTTTCTTCGCGTTCACTAACTAAAAACGGGAATCCACCATATTTCATATAATCATAAAAATAGTCTTCTGATGACTTTTCTAAACTTATTTGAACGTCAATATATTCTTTAAATGATAATGGATACATTTTTATTTCTATATATCTGCCAGATAATAATGTTGATAAATCACTGGAAAGCATATAAGCATTAGAACCTGTAAGGTAAATATCCGCGTTAAAATCAACCATAATACTGTTAACTGCTTTTTCAAAATCTTTTACTGTCTGTATTTCATCTAAAAAGATATAAGTTTTTCCATTTTGAAAAATATTGCTTTCAATGTATTTATACAATGCTTGATGATTTGTGATTTCTTCATATTTGGCGGATTCGAAATTCATAAAAATAATTTGCTCATCTTTGATTCCTTGTTTATTTAAATGCTCAATAAATAAATCAAGCAAAGTTGACTTCCCGCAACGACGAATTCCCGTTACAACTTTAATGATATTCTGATCTTGAAAATCGATTAATTGCGATAAGTATTGCGGACGGGGGAAATTATTCGGTTTATTGTTCATATTGACACCTCATATTTATTATATACGGAAAAACATTCAATGTCAATAAGTTTTACGGCTAAACCCGCAAAACTTCTTAAAATAAAAAGTTTTGCGAACGCTGCCTTTACATTAAAGGCGCAAATAATCGCAAAAAAGCATACCAAATTCTTATAAAAATATTTCTTTTTTTAGTGGTAGTAATTAATTCAGACTGTTCAAATGTAGTTTCAAAATCAGCTTTAATCGTTTCTAGTGCTTTTTGTTTACCAGCAATATAAGCCGCTACTTCATATTGTTGATAAAAGCTCCTGAAATCAAGATTAACTGAGCCAACAACAGCACACTCATCATCTGAATAAAAGACTTTACTGTGCAAAAATCCGGGAGTATAACGATATACCTTAACGCCACTATTAATCATGCTTTTAGCATTTTCTAAGGTCAATGAAAAAACAAAACTTTTATCAGGAGTACAAGGGATTAATAATCTGACATCAACACCACTTCGCGCTTTCTTTTTAAGCATATCAATTAAATCTTTTCCTACGATAAAATAAGGTGTCATAATATAAATTTTTTCTTTAGCATTACTGACAATGTTATAATAAACATCTTTGCAGATTTTTAATTGTTGTTCGGGTCCTCCGGCATAAGGAATTATTACTGAATCACTGTTTTCAATGACCGGCTCTTTAGTATAAATAAATTTTTCATAATCCACTTCTTCTTTAGAAGAATATTCCCACATTCTTAAGAAAGTCAGCGTTAAACTATTAACCGCATCACCATCAATACGCATACCGGCATCTTTCCATAAACCAAACTTTGTTTTAGCATTGATATATTCATCTGCTAAATTGGCACCACAGACATATCCTGTATGCCCATCAATAACAATTATCTTTCGATGATTTCGGTAGTTAGCTAATACCGAGTTTCTAAAAAAAGCAATTCTTTCAAAAGGAATAATCCTTATTCCCAAACTGCGTAATTTTCTAAGATTAGAGGACTTAAAAATTCCAAAACTACCTAGGCCATCTCCAACAATGCGAACATCTACTTTGGCTTTTACTTTTTCAATCAATATTTCAAAAACTGCATCAGCAAGCTTTCCTTCTTTTAAAATAAAAAAATCAATGAAAATAAATTTTTCCGCTGTCTTAAGTTTTAATAAAACATCATCGTAAAACTCTTCACCAGTTTTAAAATATTCACAGGAACTATTATAATAAGGAATATATGATGTAGTATTTTGGATGTAGTTGCAGTCTTGTTTTACTCTGGCGCTTAGGTTTTCTGAGACTTTAACTTTCTCAAAAAGGTTACTTTTATCATATATCTTTTTCATTCTTAAAGATCTAATAGGTTTAGAAGCAAGTTCACCACCCATAAAATATAAAACAACGGCTAGAGGAGCTAAAGTTAATAAAAATATAATCCAAGTTATCTTACTGTCATAATTTTTTTCACCGACAGCTACTCTTATACTTAAGATAATACCAGCAAAATAAAAAGCCGCTACTAGCCAAACAAAAATAGAAAAAAGAAAACGACCTAAAACAATAAGAATCACGATATCTAATAAAAATGTTAATAGTAATTTAAATGATGTTTTATAAGCTTTTTTTGCTTTTGTGCCTTTTTCTGTAGCTTGTGATTTTATTTTTTCAACTTGTGTCATTTTACTCAACCTCTTATTGATAATATTATACTACAAATCGACAATTTATTTGTTAATAAAAAAGAGAAACTCTCAAAAAACTGAGAGTAAATTAATTCTTATATTCAGGTTATAGCACTTCTTAAAAAGCCAGCTTAGTATAAATACTCGAACTCCTGTCTATTTCGCTCTTTATATAGAATGAAATTCAATAGTTCAAAATCTTCTTCAGTTAATGCATTATGATTCAAGCCTATATCTACTGATAAACTTCGTAGCGCCGCAACTCTTGTAATATTAATATTTCCTGCCCACCAACCTCTTGGTGCATTAAAATAACCAATATAATAAGTGCCTGCCGGTAAATCTACTACTCTACTACCACCATTAAAAAACCAGTGTGATTGACTAAAATCAAAAAATGTTCCATCAAATCTATAAATAATAAATATCAAGTTCGCTGTATTAGGAATTGATATATTAAATCTTGCATTCTGACTAAGTGTCAGTCTAACCATATCCGGCCCATAACTAGCATTAAAAAGATTTAATCTTGTATTAACTCCGGCTGAAAAGTCAACATCATGACTTCTAACTTCTTCTATTCGTATAAATACTTGTGTTCCGCCAAGCTGATTAGTATCAATAAAGAAGTTGCCAATATTTGGAAGAAAAACAATTGTTTCACTTGAGAATCTACTGCTTTCAGCTAAGCCCATTCCATCAAGTATTTCAATTTGATTTCTATTACGATCACGAATAACTATTTGCCTATCCCAAAGCATAGCGCCTGATACTGTTACTCTAACAAATCTTGGTGCATCATTAAAAAATGTAAATTCTCTGCTACCGGCGATTAAATCTCCTGTAATATTTCTATTTACTCCTAACTCTAAATGAATAGGACGAGTATGCGACCACATTCTGTCTGAATAATTTCTCCAGCCAGATGCGTTTGAATATGCAGTTAAACTTATATCATTAGGAAGTCTTATTGTTAGCTCATGATGAGTTCTATCAAAAA
>Ga0123355_10007546_pt1:0-15000 | contig 16319 bp, 12 predicted proteins | sample TergutEmb28metaG_3_FD_89872 | JGI IMG/M metagenome (GOLD analysis project Ga0123355, IMG submission 89872) | Embiratermes neotenicus P1 segment gut microbial communities from Petit-Saut dam, French Guiana - Emb289 P1 | ecosystem: Host-associated > Arthropoda: Insects > Digestive system...
GGTGTGGCGGCATGCGTTTATATGCTTATGTCATGCCCTTGTGTGTTCTATTGATGCTCCTGCTGAGAGTAGTGGTGTTATTGTGTTGTGGTCTATCGTTTGGGATCGCTATGCCTGCATACAATCGTACATGGGGTTATCGGCTATCGGCTTTGACATGTCTGTCTGTCCATCAGCACGTAAACAACTTATAACCAAGTTTTCACAAATGTTCGCGTTTTTTCGCAAATATTGCAATTTTCGGGTCGAATAATAAAAGAGATTCTTCAAATCTAGACACCGTAACAGACTGAATGTTACACAAATGTTTATATTACACACACACATCCTAACGCGTTACATTCATTCAGCAGCGTTAAACAGAAATACATGTTTGCCATATTACATCAGATCACCCACTCAAAATGGAGTCCACATTATAAGATATTATAGAGAGAGAGAGTATACCCAAACTGGAACATTCTCAATATAGTTTTAATCAAGCCCATCTCTGACGATTCGATTATAAACTAGTGTTTCTGTGTCGAAGCATGAAGACATACAAACGGCATAATGAGATTTATGGAAATTTGATGGGCAAGGCGATCGTAGAGATATATGGCGGAAAAACTAGTTATATGTTATTACTATATTATTATATTATCCGCACGTGTTTAACAGTCCCTAACGTCTCAGTTTCCCAGCAGACTAAAAGAGCCTCTCCCTACACTTTTAAAGGAATTTAACCGAGTAAATTGAAAGCAATGGTAGATGTTTCATTCTTGCACCAGACGATATAAAATGCCTGTGTGTGTGTGGGTATGACAGAGAATGTTGCCTCTTCTAGATGTATGTACACGACGTCTGCATACTTCTTTCACTGAAATACTTGTGGCTGGTCGGAAAGCTTTGTAAATCTGGTGAAGTATGGGACTTGGGACTTGTTTATGGAAAGGTGTGGTCAACCACACGCAAAGCAGTAAGGCATCACCAGTACTGAAATTAAGCAAACTAACCAACCTCCCACCTGCTCCTTAAACTCCATATTAATATGGTATAGCCTACACTCGAAGTAATAAATCACAAATTTTGACGTTTTGCTGACCGTGCATCTCAGGATATTTATCTCAGTAATTAACCAACTTGATGCACAAAATTTTTGTTTTACAATAAGTTTATTTCATACCTCTCTCAACCTGTGCACGAGACGGCCACCTATAGGTGTGATGATACCAGAGGCTGTGTAATGCAATTCTGACCTCCTGATGATGAGCACATGTGCTCGAAACATGTAGAGGTATGAAACAAACTTATTGTAAAACAAAATTCCAAAGTCCTGCCGTTTATGAGATAATGTAAAAAAAAATCTGTTAGAGCTAGACAGGCCAAAGATGGCAACAGGCCCAATAATATTGCGAATGCGTAGTGCATGCTGGATAAGTAACGCTACGAACACACACTCCGCGTATGTAATAGGGCTACTTATTGCTTTTCCACGGTAACAATGGTTACGCGAACACGCCTCTAAGTTATGTTTATACGTACATTGCCTGTCTTGTTTAGTTTCTTACAGAAACGAAAGAAGAAGTAACAAGCCCGCTCCTGGAGATTCCTCTTTGATATGTCACGCTGAGAATTCTGGTACAAGTGCTGTACATACTCAGAGGAGCCTACTGCTTCTGTCACGGTACCCCCAATGTACATCCGTTACCATGACGATGCAGGTCTACGAGACCTCATGACATCACAGCACAGTTAGGGCCGTGAGAACTTGCCCCTAATTCCAACTGGACCTCACAGAACCCCCAACGGTTTTATATCCCCTCACTTGTATATCAGGCTACCATAAACCATGACAGGGAAAAGAGAAAAAAAAGCATTTTATGAAGTTCACTGGGTATACTTCCAAAAAATTCATGATATGTGTTTGACTTTTTTATGTTTGTGTTTCATACAAGCACCAACATCGAGATGTATCAGTGGACATACGGATCACTACAGCAAGGTTCACGCACACACACACCGGAACTGTGTAAGAAACATGTGAAGGCTCTTCACGTCCAGTTACCATGTAGACACGTACGCACACGCCAATTACTGCGCACAACAAAATGTACCGCCCCCTCTGCATGACTTACGTACACCCATATATATTTTGAGATAGAACTGACGGATTTAATGAGCAACATGAACTGTATATAAGGACATGATGATCCGTATCACACTTTCATAGCCTATTAGTAATATGGCGTTTGTACTTCGAGACATGTTTTTGTGAAATTTTAGCAACGTGACGATGACACAGCTGCCAAAAACTAATTACAATTTTATAAAACCGAAAATCTAGAACAACTTGTGGCAGAAAATAAACATTAACCTTCTCTTGACCTCAAGATACAATCACAATAAACTGGAACCGTTACAACATCATGAAAGGGACTCCATATTTTGTGTTATAATCGAAGAGTGAAATGTTGTGGTTAACAGTGACGAACTGATTGGTATCACAGAATATCTGACGCAATAGACGAGGTGTAGTAAAAAGCGATGTCGGTATAACCGGGTTTGGCTGTATGTACACATTTACAATTGGAGGTAATCAGAGCGCCACTGACAAATTGCAGTCTTTTACGGCATGACGCAGTGTAACCAGAAAATGAGGTTTCGGAAGAACTTTCTGCCTCCATATTCACCTACAATGAAGATCGAGGCAGCATGTCATTTTTGAGAATATGGTGCATACCTTTTCCCTAGTTTATGAGCCCTTTTAGATGGCCTACAGTGGTGTCTGCTGAGTATACAACACGGGTGTGCTACCTATTAGCGGTAGGTTAATATTCGCTAGGAATTTTTAAAAATGTACTCGACCAACTTCAGTATACCTCCAGCTGTAAATGTATACATACATTCAAACCCGGTTATACTGACATCGCTTTCTACAACACCTCGTCTGTAACGTCAGATATTCTGTACAGAACTCAATAGCATAAATAAATAAATGACAAATGTCTGCATTCCATTCAAGTTTTTACAATTATTTGAAATTTAGAATAGCAAACTTCACGAAATAAAGAACTAATTTGTGCTTGAAATTAAATAAATATGGGTAAATTCAGATAATTTTCAAGAAGTAGGATCTGACTTTTAAGCATTTTGAGATATTCCACGAACTTCCCTCTGTTTAAACATGTGGACGACTCATCACTGCCTCGGAACGGAAGTTACTGATTAGCAAAATAACACACAGCATCAATAAACCGACGTAATATCACTCTGTTTTTCTTCACTTGTTCATTATGCCTGGTGGCGTCCTTTCAGCGTTGAGCGTCGAGGAGCGCGTCAACCTTTCTTGTTTTCCAAATAATTTTAATTCTAGATAAGAGCGCACCCGAGTTTGTCATTTTGAGTGCTTTCGCTACGCACTTTACAAATTATTTAAATTCGAGACGTCCTGTTTATGCATGCTTGTTTAAAAAACGTAAAATACCAACATTAAAGCTTGTTTGTTGTTTCACATTCTGCCAACAAGTCAACCTTTTCATACTTACAAGAAGCAAAACTCTCTTTTGTATCTCTGTGTCTTAATTTCGTGATGAATTATTAAATTGGGTAATGGTGGAATAGGTCGACCGTTTATTCGCTATTCTTAATATACCGAGTAGCGGGTGTACAGAAAATTGATTATCTAATAGTCCTTTAATAACTACTTTTCATTCATTTTATTCCCCCATTGAAAAACTTTGGAATGATGAAGGGAGGCATCATACTAACTAAATACGAGTATGATGCAAAATACAGTAAGAAATAGTGCAATGATAAGATAACAAAGTTTTCTTGGCGAGACCCGCTTTAACCTTCTACAGCAAACCTGAACATTGGTCAAGCTGTGCTGATTAGAGACAGCACGCCTTTGCAGTATCTACGACTGCTGTCTCCCCTCGCCCCTCACGGACGCTCCACAACTACAGTAACACCAATACGGCATGCTGAACCAGTCCAGCACAACCAACTCCTCGAGAACACGTGTACTTAAGGTGAGCGGAAGCTTTACAGAATGACATGGAGATAACAGCTCGCCCGCGCAATTAAATCTTGCGTTCATAAACGTGTATTGGGAGTGAATTTATATTGGGTGTGGGCCGCACACCTACCACACCTGGAGAAGACGCCCCTGGTGGTCTATAATACTTGCCTACACAAGTAGTTCGAGAACATTACTGTAGAGAGAAGCAGAAAAATCCTCCGAAATGTTGGTTGCTATTTAAAAATTCCAGAGTAATTTAATCTTCAGGTATAAATATCTCATGTTTGCGTATTATAGATAAAAGGTAAAGTTCGCCCTAGAACTGGCCCCGAAGGCCCAGAGAGGGAATAGATCTATACTTCCTTTAACTTCGGCGCTAGATGGGGGTGGGTGGTTAATGCCACGACCCGGCCGCTTTACCCCCGGGAAAGAGATGCGGTACCCACTGTATAGGTGGCTGGTTGGGCACGAGGGCCGGTCTGGATGGATGCGGAAAGTCTCGCCCCCACCGGGATCCCATCTCCAGACCGTCCAGCCCGTAGCGAGTCGCTATACCGACTGCGCTATCCCGGGCTAAAGCTAAAGCAATCCCAACAGGCTTGGACAGGGCCTGAGGGTTCCAGGAGGTTGAGGCTCCCAGATTCCAAGACACTCGGCACATAATGTCCTACAAAATATGGAAAAATTATAACGAGCTCCAAAAATTACAGCAATATTTTCTTTTGAACTTATGTATATACTGTCCAAACATGAAGTCAGATTCACTGCTTCAAAAGCGATTCAAAGCTGTATAATGTATGGACACACTTCACATTCGACAATGCGATATTACGTGTATCTGGGAATACCTGAGTCATAGTGAGGTGGAAGCCAATCATACGATATATCTGGACCCAGAACAGTATTCATTAAGACTTTTGAGGTGAATTTCATTCCAGAACAGACCAAGAAGGCCCAGAAGGGAAGTAGAGGTATAGCTCTACTATTTCTTTAACCTCGCCGCTAGATTGGGTGGGTGGTCAACGCCGCGCCCCGGCCGCTTTATCCCTGAGAAAGACCAATTACCCACTGTACAGGAGGCTGGGTGGGCCCCAGGGCCTGTCTCGATGGGTATTCGTATGGGTATGGGTATGGGTATATGTATATGTATTCGATCCCCGGACCGTCCAGCCCGTAGCCAGTCGCTATACCAACTACGCTATCCCGGTCCACTTTTATGCATGGATTTCAGCCAAATACAAACAGCATATAAAATTTTAGTTCCCATTTCAAGGACAACACAAATACATTTCATTTTATTTAGGGAACTAGTCACTGTTTATTGTGTGATTTGTGCTACACATAAATGTTCGGTGTGGGAATATTAAACGGGTAAAGCGTCAATACATTTGGTAAATATAGTGACCACTGTGATTTTAAAGTTTAAACCGTCTAAATAGGCCTAGGTGAAAGGCCTGTAGTTTCGTAAGTTCTTGGCTCTTCTAGGATGTTCCACAGCGTTGACTCCTAGTTAGTTAGTTACCGACGTTTCGGGACATTTGTAAGCGTTGCAATTCAATAAAGGTTGTGCGCGATGGGTGCAAATAGAATTAACGACTGAACACAATAAAAATCAAATGGAGGTGTGCACCAGGTTACTGGAGCGGTATCAAAAGGAAGGCGAGGCATTTTTAAAACGCAGAAGATGCAACGTGAGTTCGCCATTTTTAACCTGAGAGTAAACGGCAAAGCATCAACTGGAAGCACACGTCTTCTCCAACGACGGAGAAGTTCAAGGCTCAACCATCGGAGGGGAACGTCATGCTTCCGCTGTTCTGGGACTCGGTAGTGCCCACACTTGAACATTACCAGGCGGAAGGTGAAACAGTGAATAGTGAAGGCTACCGTGCCCTTTTAACCGAAGAACTGAAGCCGACTACCGGCACAAAGCGAACAGGACGACAATCGCAAACCGTAATTTACAACATGACATTGCCCGTTCGCTTACGTCTAACAAGACAGATGAGACCATCCGAGATTTGAAATCTGAACTCCTGAAAAATCCCACTTACAGTCCGGACCTAGCATCTAGCGATTTCCACGTGGTCGGACCTTTAAAAGGTACGATTAGAGGGGTGCATTCGTGGTTGGGAACGCAACCTTTTTTCCCCCCAGCGTAACCCCAAAGCTGGTTGAACGTTGGGCCAAGTGCACTGAGAAAAGAGGAGACTATTTAGAAAAATAACAGACTTTGTACATTTACGTAACTTTCTTCCTGTATGGGGTTCAGCACACTGACGTTACTTACAGACTAACCTTCGTATTTTCCATCATTCTCTGCTGAATACTTTACTCCCCATACTCTCTTGTGTGTTTTGTTTACCGGCGTTGTCGGTAGCTGAGACTACTCAACTTCATCTGTAGATAAATGAATATGAAAATGTATATATAAATATGAATATGAACAGGGTTTAAATTAAACCGCGATTTTGCGTGTCGTTTTACACAAGGGTGAGACGTGGTTCTCGAACGGCACTATCGTAATCTCAGGCCACTCCGTACGGCGTCGAACTGGATAATCGTGTACGCAGTGAAACTTGTCTTAAACTAAAATTGAGTATAGCGGGAATCTGTCTTTAGCGGAAAACTTGTAAAGTCCCAATAATCCAAATTTCAAGTTCCTGTACCAAACCGAACTCCCCTGCAATGGAAAATATTCGATTCCTTGCCCTTCTTTATAGGCAGGTTTCACTGTAATAAATTTGAAAGGAAGGGGACGAAACTACTGTGGCCTAAAGTTAGATACAATCCCGACATTTATCTTAAAGAGCTTCAGTTATCACAGCCGGTGTACCGGCCAAGGTTCCAACCAATGAACTCTCGTAAAAATAACTTCACTGTCATTACCGCTTGGGCCAGGTTGTTCTGCAATAGTGAAGCCAGTTGGGCAAAGGCATTAACTGTATGCACAAAACAGTTCGAGTGAGTAAAATAATTTTGTAGTTCGCAATCGTTTTTGTTCGACTTTTGGTAGGCTGTATTGAATAGCCACACAAACAATGGCGGAAATTCTACGATACAAAGTGAAAATATTTTTAAAATACCACAAAGCATTGCGGACACACAAATATAAATATAAATACACATCAAAGTCTGTCTCAGTACTACACAAGATAATGGACACTCATACTGGAATATATAAGCTATACGGTGCATGCTTCAACAAAGGTGACATTGTTGGGAGTCTTTCCACGAAACGCCATTAGTGAAATGCCTTAAACACTTAACAAATTGTAAAAAAAAAATTCTACAAATCACAAACTTAACTCAGAATATAAACGCTCGCATGTTTCCAGTGTCACATCACATCACATTGACATCTGACGACACTTACGTTGCAATATTTAGTGTACATCAGGATGAATACGAATAGCGTTGCAGCCGATAAGGTGGCGGACTTTCATCCTTTAAAGGCGAAACTCCTGACAGTACTTTCTTATCCTATTTTCCCCGATTTCGGAAAGAGCACTAATTTTGGAAGGTTTCCAGCTTCGCCCGTTTGTCCTCGTAAGAGCAACGTATAGGTAAATATGAGTGTGGAGCATTGGTGGAATGAGAGCAACAGGGGAAAAACCAGTTCTCCCAGAAAAACCTGTCCCAGTGCCACTTTGTCCACTACAAGCCTCGCATGGACTCGTCTTGGATTGAACCTGTGCCTCCACAGTGAAAAGCCGCCGACTAAACGCCTGAGGCACGGGCTTGAAAAATGAAAGTTAACTTCGATTATTCTTAAATATTAATTTCGCACCGCGCAGTAAGCACATTCCTTTTCCGTTATAAAAAGCAATACTTTGATGTTGTGTAGCCAAGTAATAGCTCTTCGGATTTCTGTAATTGTCGGTCGGCAGAAAGGTCATTTGTTGAATATTAAGCACTGTGGTAACTAAAGCAGCTACTGGACATTAACAACAGCAAGGGGCATTAGCAGCAGCAGCAGAAACAACAACAACAACAAAGACCCATTCAACAAGAATATCCTAATTCTATGGACAGGTCAGAAAATTAAGTCCAAACTACTTTCAATCTGTCATATCCCTTTTCACACCTTACCGAGCTTTATCAACACCATCTGTCAAATACACTTCGCAAATAACGAACGACTAAAAGCAAGTACCTTTCACCACTAGAATTTATGAAATCGTATGGTAATTTGGCTAATAAAAATTCCGTTTACAAGAGGACAGCCCATAAGACAGCTGCTTTGAATGGTCACACTGCCTTATACCTGCGCTGGTGTTCCAATCCACTACAAAATATTGGAACCGCCTCATGTAGGGTTAACATAATACATCTTGGTACGGTGCCTGAACGGAAGGGAATTTCTTTCATAGAAGATGACATTGATAGACAAAGGATAAATTGGTTTTAGGAGGGGAAGGACTGTGACAAAAAAAAATTATAGGCGTAGGTGTGGGGAAGGAAAGAGGCTTGCACATTCATATGTCCTGGCAAGCTCACAAAAACACGTACTTACCCCTATACAGAAAGGGAACGAATATGTGAAGGAAAGCAGGATGTGGAGGAACAATGACAACAGAAAATAACAAAGTGGGAGGATAAGAGAATGAAGAGAAATCGTACAACTGGATGACAAATTATTCCCATTACTCCGGTGGTCTCTTATACTGTTCAGCAAGTCTGCTCATGGTGGATGAAATATTAATGTACGTTGTTTGTTCGTTCGTGCTCATGTCTGTTCGAAGGCGTGGTTGTTGTGATGCATGGCCTAGACAAAGTTCGATTCTCCGATGGCGGTACATAGCCTCATAGCTGACGACAGACTTATCAACAGATTCAGTTTATGTTCGTTACAGGTACGTGATTTAGATGACACTTAAGATCCAAGGTTTCCCGGAAACACCGTCGTGTCCAATGATAAAAGTCACCCACCGACGCTTCAGGAGAGCTTGCTGTCTTCATCTTCAGGATACAAAAAGCCCAATTAAATCTTGGACTTCGAACTCCGTGGATCCTGAAGATGGACGCAGCAAACTGTTCCGAATCTTCGATGACCATTTACTTATCGAAGCAGCGTAATACTTTGGGAGATATGACCTTCCAGGAAGACCTCTGCAGAAACCATAAATCTCGCTTTGATAACTAACAGCATTAAACACACATGTATACACACACACACACACACACATATACATATATATACGCGTAAACTCGTCTGTGTGTGTATATATATATATATACACACACAGATATATATATATATATATACCGATCAATGAAACATATATACAGGCCTAAAGCATCACATTTCCGTAACACAGTAGTTCGAAGGATTCACACACACACACCCCCTTCGTAACAGAACGTTCAGGTATTCTCGTACTTTCTCTCCCATAAACCCAACATCTTCTGCTTATACCAGCAGCTTTCAATCGTTTATTCCACTTTAGAGCTCGGTTTATTAGTATCAGCCAAGGGAGAATACAGGATAGAGGAATGAGGTCGATTCTTGTGGTTTGGGTACCAGGCGCGATAGTTCGTTGCCTAGCTATCCTGGGGCTACCAACCAATTTGCGTAAAGTGGCGAAAAGTGAAGCCTGAATCAATACGTCAGATAGAGAAAGAGAGTAAAAGGGAGAGAGACAGAGAGAGTAACGTGGGTGCCTCGCGTGACAAGTATCGCTCGACCTCTGAGAGGTCACGACTGTGGGCTAGGCAAGGAACAACGAGAGGTCACCCCGTTCTCGCCCGCGGTGTGGCCGTCGACACCGTCTAGGAGCTCAACACGCATGGAACAAAGAAATGTGTGTCGTGGCTGCAAAACACAGTTCCGCCTATAGGAAGAGGAGGAAAAGTTACGACACTGCAGACTGTCACAACCTCCCTGTATCGAGAATCTAATCTCTAAAGAATTACATATCTGTATTGAACGCACAATTCATTCCTGTAACCATCTGTAAATTCAGCTTTAAAGAATTCTGACGACGGAATATTTGTAACAATAAGTAAAGCAGTCCCATTACAGGCCTTGAGTGGCCCAGAGGGTTCCAGGAAGTTAAGGTTTCCAGGTTTCATGAAAACGGCACAGGATGGTGGTTAAGTTGTCAGCCTTACGCGCCGGCCGCCTTTACCCGCAGGAAATGCTCCTGGTACTCATTTCTGTTATAGGCTGAGTCGACACCAGGGCCATAGTGCGATCGAAAGGATTTTATGTCAATGAAAAATTCCAATGACACGAGCTGGGATCGAACCAGCGACCTTCCGATTTGTAGCACAGCACCTTAAGCACTGTACCACTGCAGTCCCCTGTAACAAAAAGTGCTACATCTTAATTATCTGGTGGGACCCTTTAAAACAGCTAGCCTGTACCCCCGGTAACACCTTTCCCCTCCCGAACATGACAACAGTTCGATGGTGTTTTAAAAAAACCGACTAGCACTAGAACGCCTTACGGCCTCGGATATTGTACATATACTTACTGGACAGCTTTAGATGTGCCACTGTTAACACCTGCAACACATTCCGAAAAGCACAGACAACGTAATGTCGCCTAGGGGAACGAAATACTGCAGATTGGTATTACATATCCTTTTAGCTAAATGTCAATACACAGTACCATAACCTCACTTTTTTTTTAAAAAAATGTCTTTGGTCCGATGTTGCATAATTTCGTCGAATTTGGATGCACCCGAGTACTCAAGAATACTGTTCTTAACATTCATGAACATTTGCTAAGTTTTGCGTTGGTGAAAACGGGAGTCACCCTTGGTAGAATGGAAACGCAGATGAAGATTATGATGCAACAAGCCTTGGAATATATGTTTGAAAATGGAATACATACTGTTGGATCATAAGCGACGCGATGACATTACTGAATAATCAGAAACTTAAATACCATTCTACTCTATGACTGAAAGCAGAAGGTTCGTCTGAAAGGCTGGAAGTTTCTAGCAAACGACACTGTGCCACACAATCAATGATCACACGTGTACAGAACTACAGAAATAATTGGCAACGACAAGATAAAATACTGCTGGCTTCTGGGATGTGAAGCTGTGTCGTCTTGTAGATTTACACCAACGATAAAAAAAATTGCACCTACATCATCAGGGCAGGTAGTTTACTCATCTACCCTGATTAATGAGGCAACAAGTCCACACTGGTACACTCCTGTCAAAACGCAGGGCTTCATACACCCAAGACAGCTACCTTCACCGCATCGGCGTGAGACGCTAGACCCTCAACACAGTGAGCAGAGAAGGAAACACAGATTACTGCCTAGGGACAGACAGAAGTTGGGAAGACCCCGATGAGCCCAATAACCCATAAGATGATGAGAATCAGATGCACCCGGATACACAGAGTAATTAAAGCAACATACAACCGCACAGATCACACTCAACTTCAGCACTAAATCCTTCTCCGCAAATCAGTAACATATAATGTAATGAAGGCATAAACATTTTTCCTTGCATCCAGCTTCTGCCTCCAGTGATTTCTTATGCCATCGACACTTACGGCAGGCCTATGTGTACAATTGCTCGTTAGTCCACATTTTGAAATATCAGGTAAGGCAGGGGTGCACAAACCCGGGTACCGTATTACTTTGGCGACTAACTTTTTAAGATGGCGCCGGTTATTTGTGGCTCCTTTGTAAGGAAATTCTTTATATCTCTCTTCTGGTGCCCTGTATTTTATAGTGGCTTCTCCATTTTGTTGGAAACTTGGGTACTCCTGAGTTAAGCCAATCATGCAACGTAAACTCAACATCTGAAGTTTTCATGATGGTGAATAGGAGCATCATTATCTCTGGAATGTGATGCCGTATCGTCTTGTAAATTGGCACAGGGCTTTGGAATGGGTCTTGCTGGCTCCAGCGTCTGGACAGTACGCTGCAGATGGATGTACCATTCCTCTCTGCAATGTTGTGCCTTACTCGAGAGAATGTAGTTGACCTGCACAGGGTGGGTGGAGTCCCTTCCTAGTCGCGACAAGGTCAGAGTAAAACATATGGATCCTGTCCAAAATACGAGTCTCGAACAATGCATGATCTTCAAACTGGTCACCGTCCGTTAGGTGCTTCGTTTCTAACAAGTTCGAAGTAAATTTTATGCACATCTCTAACCACAAAAAAAAACTATAAAAAATAATAGTATTATCCAACACTCACAATACCAGAGTGCACTTCAGCTCAGTGTGTTGTTAACTGGAATATATCGGCTACTGGTCACAAACAAAAGACTGTAGGATTTCCCAAGCGCAAACAGCTGCCAAGGTCAACTGACAACTCCTCAGTCACCATCAGTACCTTTCTACCACACTACACTATATTGCATCCCAGACTACAGTAACCTTTATCAATCGATGTACATGCCACTGCAAATAATAGGCCTATATCTTAATGCTCTAGAAATTAGGTATATTCTTCAACTACCGAACATAACGTAGAATAATAAACGCTTTGAAATGCCAGGTGACTGTAGTCACTTGCATTGCTCGGATACAAATAATTCAGATCGTCTCCCCTTCACACAGTCACGTGAAATTGACCGGAAGCAACCACAAAATTAAAGGGAATATGAGTAGGCCTAATCAGTGGACATTTCCTGTTCTCGGAATTTTATACAGCAAAACAACAGGGAAAGTATTTTCAATTCTAAATGCCCGTACGATCAATACTCGGCATGAGAAAAGTATTTTCAATTCTAATGCCCTTACGATCAATACGTGGCACGAAATGAGGTAATATTAACCAAACACTTCTTCCCCACATGCAGCAATACAGTCATTACGGGCACGCCAAGAGAAGGCGCGATGTATACGCAGAAGGGCCGAGAAAGTAACCACGCGCATGCGCACTACACTTACTAAACAATGTCCCTCACGCACAAATATTTCTGTCCTATTTCGTTCTCCTAACACTGCAGGAAATTTGACTAATGTTTTCAGGATACGATGTAGCGCCAATTTCCTCCCCACCTGCCTAGGCACGAATCGTGGCGTGCCCATAGTAACGTACGCCATTAAGAATTCAACAAAACTTAGGGCCCCCACGCGGTACTTAGCAACATCCTGTCAAATGTAACGTACATAATCAAATTTAGCACTTATAACAAACCCAGCAGGACAGAGTCCTTCTTCAGAACGGTCGGCCGCTAGCATGGTAAAGTCACTTCTTACCTTTTATGGAATCCGAAGTAACAATACAGTATTCATACAATCGCGGCACTATATGTTTCCTGTGCCAGACAACTAACCTATAAATCTCGTTTTTTTTTTTTTAATATCCACTTTAATGTTATTCCCAAATCCACGTCTAGTTCTCTCAAATGAACTCCTCTCTTCAGATTTTCACACGAAAATTCTGTTCTCAATTCCCAGTGCTCTCGTACTTGCTACATAACCTGTCCATCTTATTGTCCATCATTGTATAATGCGAATATTAAAGGTCTGTTAAGAATAATTTGTCACTTTTAAAGTTTTGTTTATTAATGCGCTATAATTATATTTCATACCAAGCTGCCTCCAACGATTCCATACGTGGAGGCAGCTTTTTCCTCTAATAATGTTGGTATCTATTTACCAAACTACACGGTGTCATAAAGCAGAAGGTCACATTATGGATCACAACCGCTGTGAAATCCTCAGATTTTGTATAGAAGTTGTATTTATATACAAGCAGATAACAAGAAGTGTGGTGTGCGTGTTGTGTGGTGCGTGGCGTGTTTCCACGTAGAATGGAAAAGGCAAACATTTTTATCCATTATTTTTATCCCGAAAATAGGCTACATACCCAATGTGGTTGGAAGAAAAATGTTAAAATTCCAACACAAATCGAATACTTCTCTTTCATTTTGATGAAAACCAATACTGCGTACAACCAAAATATGTAATTAATTTCAAACCCGAAGTAATATTTCACTGCGGTATTTCCGTCTAGGGCACAGCGGACTCGCTAACCATTTTCCATTACGATAGAATGAAAGTATTACGGCGCAGCTCTATTTTACGCCACAAGTGGTCATATTCTGAAACAACCGGTAACACATGTTGACCTTTGATAAAGTGACCTGCTAGGCCTAGATTATAAATCCGGTGAACCCTAGGGGCTGGCGGCTCCATACACAGTGACACGATATAACCGGGGGTTAGCGTTGCGGTCCTCTAAACACTTGAATATGAAGAAAACGCGACGTCACTATCGCAGACGGGGTTCTCAGCAACACCGCCAAGACTTCAAGACTAGAAACCTAAATTTCGTGACAACAGTTCTTCTCAATTACAGAATTGTAAGCGAAAAAAATGACAGTGTTTAAAATATACAGGCTATATTGTATATTATGAAATCTGGGATTAAATATTTGTGTTGTTAAAAATATTTTAAGCATGGCTTAAAACTTTCGCAACGAACAAACTTGAAGGCATCTATCCTGATTATGGCGGTAGAGCAGGTCTCCTTGTTGGGTTCCGCCCATCCCTGGCCATGCTGATATAGATACCGACAACAATACAGTGAGTAAACCATTCTAAGTCAGTCATTACCTACTGGTCATTGACAAATTTTCTGTAAACATTCTTTGACAGGGATATTTGTCAAACATTTTCTAGGAAGAACAGTGCATATAATATACGCACAAAAAAACAAGAACAAAAATTTAAGTTGAATATCGTCTCAAATTCTCATGCACTTCCTTTTTCAGGGTAACCATTTAAGAGGCCAATTCCAGGTATTTCTAATTAGAAATTCTCATTTATAAGAAAAAAACTTTTTGTCGAAACATGTAGTCACCTCACCTATCACTTCATAGAGCTCCCCCTGACAATGAACTGAAACTGGAATGTACAATTATTCATTTGTCTCAAACACAGTGTATTATCGCCTAATCGTCTCTTCTAGTGTTTTCCTGCGGCACAACATCCCAACTAGGGCCTAGAACGCCTCATTGTTGAGGTTTCTATATCACACACCCGGTAAGACTCCTCTGAACGAAGGATCAGCT
>Ga0123355_10007547_pt1 | contig 16319 bp, 17 predicted proteins | sample TergutEmb28metaG_3_FD_89872 | JGI IMG/M metagenome (GOLD analysis project Ga0123355, IMG submission 89872) | Embiratermes neotenicus P1 segment gut microbial communities from Petit-Saut dam, French Guiana - Emb289 P1 | ecosystem: Host-associated > Arthropoda: Insects > Digestive system > Gut ...
AGCAATTTGACACAATGCAAAGAAACGACGACGCGGCGTGCCCAAAGGCACGCAAGGAGGAGTTGATGCAGCAGTGTGGAAAAATTGCAAGTTATCGTTCATGGTTTTGGAGTACGCTAGCTACAAGTTACATTGGACGGTTTTTGATTTATATGACTATAAATCCATGTGTACAGCTTCTAATACTTCAGCGCGTTCCATTTGGCAAACACTACAGCTAACACTGCGCCTAAAAGTCCAATTACCCCGGTAAAAACAAATGCCGCCATAAGCCCAATACTATGGCTGATTTGTCCTGTGATAAATGGCCCTAAGAACATGCCAATCCCGTACACCGCTTGGAAAAAGCCCATTGCAGTAGCGCGCCTTTCTGCCGAAATATCACGAATACACAGACCCAAAAGTAGCGCGCCAACAATTGCACCGCCGATGCTTGCTATAATTTGTACAGCAAACAAACTCCACAACGAACTGGTTGCGGCTACAAGTGCACTGCCTGCCCCCGCTAGCAGAAAACCAAGTGCAAGTGTAGTTGCAGAGCCAAGCTTTTTTGGCATAATATTACCTGCCAGTGGTGAAATAAAAATGGCCGGAGCGGTAGATAATACGCCCAAAAGTCCAAGCTGGAACGGGGACGCCTCAAGCCTTACAGCCGCCAAAGGCGTAAAGCCAAATGTTGTTGCAAAACTGATATACATAGCCAAAATCCCAAGAATAGAACAACAAAGAAGTTGTTTGTTGCGTGCAACATCTAATACTTTCGGTCGGTTTTGTTGAAGCTGAGGTCGGTTTTCTTTTATACCAAAGCTAATAATAAGTCCCAGTACCCCTGCTATACCACCTATTAAAAATGCATAGCTCATACCAAGCCGCTGGGCAATTATCCCACCTGCCAAAAGGGCAAGCATTCGTCCAAATGCATTTGCAGAGCTAAGGTAACCCATGCACTTTCCAGTCTCATCAGGTTTGTAATAGCTTGCGCCAAGGACGGTGAACGTTACCCAAGCCGCCGCCGCAAAGCCGCCAATGCCACGCATGAGTAATAGCATTATCGGACTTGGGGAAAAGAAGGCTAAAAAAGCCGCAATTGCCGCAAGCAAAAGACCAAGCTGCACAAAAATTTTACGTCGTCTCAGTTTGTCTGATAAAATGCCAAGAGGAATACGAATCAGCATTTGCGTAAAACCATACGCACCGGCAATAAGCCCGACAAGACGCATATCTGCGCCAAGATATTCCGCATATGGCGTAACTTGCGGAACATATGAGTAAAGTGAAAACCAAAAAAACGATACTGCTATGTAAAAAATTAAGCGATAATGTTTAGCCATTATAAATTCTCCTAACAAACTTTGCCCTATGTTGTGGGCACAGTCCATGTTTAATTATTGCTGTTTGGTGAGCTTTTGTACCATACCCCTTGTGCTTGTCAAAGCCGTACAAGGGGTATTTTTTGTGCAATTGCAGCATAATTTCATCCCGTTTTGTTTTTGCCAGAATACTTGCGGCTGCAATTAGATGGCTTGCAGAATCACCTTTTTTTATTGCCAAGGCCTTGCTTTGTAAATCAGGCAACCGATTTCCGTCAACCAAAACCATTTGTGGCACAACTTGCAACCCTTCCACAGCGGTTTTCATTGCAAGAAGGGCTGCTTGTAATATATTTATCTCTTCTATCATTTCTACATCTACAATGCCATATGCGTATGCCAATGCTTCAGTTTTAATTCTTAGTGCCAGTTCTTCCCGCTGGTTGTGGTTTAATTTTTTTGAATCATTTACCCCTTCAATTATAAGGCCTGGTGGCAAAATTACTGCTGCAGCCACAACAGGTCCTGCAAGGGGGCCTCGGCCTGCTTCGTCCACACCAGATATTGGGAAAATTCCACGAGACATGTACGAATCTTCAATAATAGTAGGCGCGGTCAATTTTAATTTACCTTTAACACGAGGGACTTTGTTACCCATTACTATTCACACCCCGCATAAAATACGCTGCCAAACATACAAAAGTAAACCCGGCAAAAATTAGTTTTATGATAGGATCAATGGGTAGCGGGGTAAAATATCCTTCAATTAACCCACCTACAACAAGCAGCATTATAATGCCCGGGATAAGTTTTGCGGCAGCTCTGGTTTGCATAATTAGAGATTGTCTGCGCGTATAATCTCCGGGTAGTAACAACCCTTTACCAAGCATAAGACCGCAGCCACCAGCCAAAAAAATTGCCATAAGCTCAACAACACCATGGGGCCAAATAAGACCATGCGCCGTAACCATATCCGCACCTGCAATACGCAAAAACCCAAACAATCCACCTACAATAAGGCCATTGTAAATTAAAATCAGTATCGTTCCAAGCCCGGCCAATAGTCCTCCCGCAACAGCGTTAAACGATACCGCAATATTATTTGTTGTAATCATTGCCGCAAATAAGCTGTAATCTTCAATTCCCCTGTATCCAAATTCGGGGGTTTCGCCCACTTCAAAACCGCCCATTCCGCCCGGCATAATATCATTTAAACGATACAAATCCGCGGCAACATAGAACCAGGCAAAAATAAATCCAAATACAAAAAGTGCCGCTGCAACCGCCCAAAAACGCCAAGTTTCACGTACAGCACTCGGAAAGGTGTTGGTAAAATATTTAAGAACATCTTTAATTGACCTGCTTTGACGCACGTAAAAATAATTATGCGTAACGCCAACAACCCTATTTAAATATGGCAACACATTACTTGTCGGATAATGTGTTTTTGCATATGCAAGATTATGACTTGCCAGCCTAAACAAGCGCGCAAATTCCTTAACATCGTCCGGGTTTAATGTTTTTATACCGCCTTTAACAGCGCGGCGGTTAAAAGCCTCTAAGGCTTTCCATGATTCTTCATTTTTTGAAATAAATTTAGCTTCTGTCACGATGGTCTCCTTTTCTTATTTGAACGCAGTTTCTCAGACTCTATGATGGCAGTATAGCATGTTTTTGTAACGCTACTCAACACCGCGGAAAAAATGACCGTAGGTTGTGTCTTTGCCTTGGCGTTCAAAAACCATATCTTGCATAGCTTTCTTATAACGAGATATTGTATCACAAACGGTTTTTTCATCCTCGGTAGTAAATATCAAACGAAAAGAGGAAGCACCGCAGTTTTTTATGGCTTGGAATTTTGGCAAAACATCCAGAGTTTTACCATTTAAAATGTGAGCTGTGCAGTTATGGCAATCGGCGAGGATTGGAAAATCCACCATCATTTTATCGCGTAGAGCATGGTCCTTTTGACCACATTTAGCATACAAACCAATAGGACAATTATGTGTTGTCATAAGGGTTTGACGCCCGTAGACAATTAACTCAAAATTTTTAGGATATATTGCAGTAAGTTCTCGTATATTTAACTCTTGTGAAAGAGTTATCCCGTAACCTTGGTTAGTAAAATACTCTGCCGCATGGTTGTTGAAGATGTTAAAACTATAGTTTAGCATTATTTTTTTTGCGCAATTTTGTAAAAGTTGTAATTGCCCATAGGTTGATACAAGATAACCGTCAACATTTGGAGAGTCAAATAATATAGTTTTTTCTATCGTGTTGCGACTTATAAATGGAAGTGTTGCGAAAATTTCGGTTTCCCGAGGGATTATTTGAGGTAAATGATTTATATCAGTGATGTTTACATATACACGGGAAACACCGGCTGCAAGCACTGTTGTTAAATGGTTTATATTAGTAATCTGAACAGAAAGTGAAAGTCCTTTTTGCGGAAAATTTGAGGGCGGAAGAGTATCGCAGTCAGGTTCATGCTGAGACAGAATTTTGCAGCCTTCAGGTTTCATTTTTGAATACATGTGCCGTGTGGGAACGCTCGCGTTCTCATTTGGCACACAAGCCAAGTGAGAAGTGATTTTCTTCACACTTATCTCCAGTTCCTCCAGGGCATCTCGGCGTAATCGGTTTAGTAATGCTTTACTGATAAAAATATTGTCGTCAATAATAGTTTCGGTGAAGTTTATCACAAAGGGCGTGTTACCCGTTTTGGATAACTGACCGATAATTTCACTTTCGCACATTGGAGCTTTTTGCGCGGATTCCACAAGAGGACCTATTTTTTTTACCACCAAATTTTCAACAGCTAAGGTCAATTCTAAATTATCCCCCACAATAGCCTTTACATTTCCGACGGCAGTAATTTTTTTCTGGTTAACCATTGCTTTTTTTGTGGTATCAATAAGCCATTTGTCGTAAGATTTGTAAACTGCACAACCAGATTCAAGCGCGCCTGATATGGAAAATTCACAAATTTCACCTGCATTGATTTTTTTTGATATTCCTGTACCAACATGGTTCCCGTCGGTTGTCCAAATTTCTATACCGTCGCCAGGATTGGCAGGTTGGTCGAATTTTATTTTGCATTTACCATGTTTATAAGAATCAACTTTTCCAATTAAAACACCGGTACTCTTGGGAGTGATGGTGCTCATCATATTAATTCCGGCGCGACAATTGTAGTATCCCGTGGAAAAGCTTCCGCCCCGGTTAAAGATTTGGAGAAGTTTTTTTTCAGTATCGTGAAACGACTTGCGGGAAGCGTATGTTTCCGATCCCGCTTTGTTCACAATGGCAGGACAGGAATCCAATTTTTTGCGGTATGCCTCTGTTACCAAATATACATACTCCGGGCTTTTCATTCGGCCTTCAATTTTTAAACAAGCAACGCCGGTGGCGACAATAGCGTCCAAAATGTCTAAAGTCATCATATCTTTGGGGCTAAGCAGATAGCCTGAATGGCCACTATCAAGTTTAAATCTTGTCCTGCATATTTGCGCACATTTGCCACGGTTTCCGCTTCTTCCGCCTATCAAACTTGACATCAGGCACTGCCCGGAATAGGAAATACATAATGCACCATGGATAAAAACTTCGCATTCAATTCTTGTCATAGCATTTATCTCCGCAATTTCCGCCAAGGACAGTTCACGACTCAAAACCACACGAGAAAACCCCATCTTTTCCATACAATTAGCACCCGCAGTACTGTGGATGGTCATTTGTGTGGATGCATGAAGTTCTAACTGTGGGTAATGATTTTTTAATATGTAAGCAAGCCCCGGGTCTTGTAAAATAAAGGCCGCAGCACCGTGGCTGTGCATTTGGCTTACAAAATCCAGCACTCGGGGCAGTTCGTGGTTTTTATATAAAGTGTTAACAGCAATAAATATCCGCACATTACGAACCATGGCGTAGCCTATTAAATCTATAATTTCTTCATCTGAAAAATTTTGTGCTGCACTTCTGGCACTAAAATTTTTGCCACCAAGATACAAGGCATCTGCCCCTGCATTAATTGCAGCCAAAGCGGATGCCATGCTTCCCGCAGGTGAAAGTAGCTCTGGTTTAATAATATTCACCAATAGCCTCCATCACGGTTTTTGTCCAGTCGATTAAATTTTGCGGCTTGTAGCCTACGGTGCTGATATCTTTTAGAACAAATTCATACGGACACTTATTGGCTTGGCAGGTTTTTATAACACGTACAATTTCATTGCGAACTGTGTCTTTATCAAAATTAACAGCTACAAAGGCCGGGTTTGGTTTATGGGCGTATACATAGTCGCTGCCAAGTTGCTCGGCACAACTTTCTGCGTTGGCACGAGTTGGCACACCTACTTTGCGTAGATTAGGGATTGTTTTTAACAGGTCAAGCTTTTTTTCCATTGCTTCGCAACAGCCGTAGTAAACAAGGCCAAATTCTTTAGTTAGGGGCAGTAAGTAGTCAAGCTCAAATTCCTTCCACATGTCGGGAGCAATATCGCTGAACATTTGCGCCATGCATCTAAACCATGTGTTTTTTAAGCCTGTGCCAGGTTGCAGGTCTTTTGTATAGCCCGGTGTGCAGTGTAGGCTGGAAATTTCCGAGTCAAGTAGATTTAATGCGTCCATTTGCTTCATTTCAGATAATTTATAATCGGTCCATTTTCTCATAGTGGCATGCAAAAGGTCAGGGTTATCAATTAAATCATACATAATTGGTGTAACGCCGCGATAGCGTGGGATATCATCCCACGGGGCGTAATAAACATAGTGCCCATGCAACTTGACCGGCAGAATATCGCCAAAAGTATCCTCTGCTTTTGCAATACATTCTTTGTCACGCTCTGGATATGCAGTAACTACGGGCATTTTTAAGGCATCTACTTTTTCCATGGTATCAAGTTGATCTATAAAATAGTGAGACACTATGTGGTTGCTGTTGTCTGTTACAGCTAAATTTTCTTCAACGTCCAACCCCATGCCAGTTGAGCTAAAACTTTTGCCGACGGGAAAAAAATTTTCTACAACCATGTCTGCCTGAAAGTATTCCCAGCGGAACAAAGTGCGGCGGAAAAACTGCTCTACTTCACGAGTTTCGTTCGTCTCGCAAGTTAGCTTCAGTTTGTTGTCTATATCCATTTCGTGCCATGGGATTTCATCTACCCATACCATTGGACGGCGTGGTATCAGGTCGTTAATATCACAACCACGGTTACGGCGTTCGGTATTTATGGGGTTTTGGGCAATTTCTGCATAGCGTTTTGCAAGTTCGCGTAAAATGATTTTATCCTTTGGTGTTGTCATGGTAATTTTCCTTTCGGCAAGTAGAATAAGTAATATACATATGAAGGTGCTTTTTTTACAACTACACACCCCTTTCCAATGGATCCCAAATAAATTTATGCAATTGAAGTTGAAGCTGTACGTTCCGTAATTCCGGTATATTAACCAGATGCTGTACCAGTTTACTGGGCTCATAACTGCCGAAAACTGTACCTGCATAAATATAAGGGTTGCTCATTAGACTTTTTATGAAATCTGTCATAACAGGTATGTCGGTTTCGTTGCCAACAACAAATTTAAGTACGTCACAAGGGCGAAGTTTTGCAAAATTTGAAAGCAACATCTTGTCAGTCTCGCCGCTAGATGGCAGTTTGTAATCTATTGTAAAAAAAAGCTGTTCTTGCGAGAGGTTAAGCAAACTTGATATATCTGAACTTCCGTTGGTTTCGATATTAATTTTCATACCGAGTTTTACCATTTTATTAATTAAGTATTCTATTCCCGGAACCAAAAGCGGCTCGCCACCGGTAAGGGTTATACGTTTGAAATCACCTATTTTATCAAAAATTTCTTCGGCAGTCATAAGCGTGCCTGTGTCACCACGAGCATATCGGGTGTCGCAATAGCTACAATTTAAGTTACAACCCGCAAACCTTACAAAAGCCGCCGTTTGACCCGCGCGCTTACCTTCGCCTTCTATACTGTGAAAAATTTCTACTATTTTGTAATGCATTTGTTTCCTACCTTCATGCCAATAATTTTATCATGCCCGTAAAATCCACACGCTAAGCATATAAAAACCTTCCCACGATATATAAATCTCCAAATTATAACTGCACAAAAATTTCCTGTCTTAGCCCTGTATCTTCGGCAAATACGCCGCGAGTAATACATGTCCGCGTTCCCGAACCCTGTGCCCTGGCACCCCTTGCCGTCATGCAACTGTGTTCGCCTTCGATTATTACCATTACATCTTCGGTATCAAGTACTTGTTGCAAAATTTCGGCAATGTCGCTACCGATGCGTTCTTGCAATTGCAAACGTTTTGACACCATGTCTGCAATACGGGCAATTTTAGATAGGCCTATGACTTTACCTTTTGGTTTATAGGCAATGTGAGCTTTCATGTTATACATAAGAGCAAAATGATGTTCACAAAAGCTAAAAATGCTAATATCTTTTACCAAAACCCAATCATTTGCCTTTGCATCTTCGAAACATTTGCTAAACATTTTCGCAATTTGGGTATTTGTGTAGTTCATGCCCTCGAACATTTCTTCATACATATTTGCGACACGAGCTGGGGTTTCCAAAAGTCCGGGGCGTGTGGGGTTGTCGCCAATGGCGGAAATTAACATTGTTATAGCTTCTTTAATTTTGGCTTTATCCATTTTTGCCACGTATACACACCACATTCCAATAGGTTAAATTTATGCAATTACGCAAGATGCTGTCATGGTAATGCATTTATTCTCTCCAAAAACTTGCTGTATTATTTTCGCTTTCCACAACGTCTGCTCTGTAACAGTGTGGGGAAAGTACATCGCAGATGTATTTCGCTAAATTTTCTGCCGTAGGGTTAAGGAGAATGACATCGTTTAAAATTTTATGGTCTAGCTTATCGGTTATTTTCTTTTTTATATCTGTAAAATCCATTATCATACCGTTCGCGTTAAGTTCTTTTGCACGAAGATATACAGTAATAATCCAATTGTGACCATGCAAGTTTGCGCATTTGGATTCATAGTCTAGCTTTAAAAAGTGTGCGGCAGATATTTCAAAAGATTTTTTTATTTCGTACATTTTGTTAATTAATCCTCTCTTTATGGGAGTGACATAAACTCGTTATATCCTTTTTGGCGCAAATGGCAGGCAGGGCATGCTTTGCAACCGTCACCCGGGATACCATTATAGCAAGTTAGCGTTTGTGTGCGAATTGTTTCCAGTACGCCTAGTTTGTTTGCAAGTTGCCAAACCTGGGATTTGGTACGCCACATAAGCGGGGTTTCTATTACAAACGGATAATCCATGCCCATGTTTAATGTGACATTGCATGATTTAATAAAAATATCGCGGCAGTCTGGATAGCCGCTAAAGTCAGACTCGGATACGCCAGTTACGAGAATTTTTATGTCACGCTCTTTGGCAAAAACGGCGGCATAGGTTAAAAAAAGAAGATTGCGGCCTTCCACAAGAGTGTTTGGATGGGTGTTTTCTGGTTTTGTGTCGTCTACATTCATATCTGAATTGGTTAAGGCGTTGTTTGTCAGCTCTGCGATTATAGGCAAAGATATCACTGTAAACGGTACATTTTGGGCATCGCAAATTTGCTTGGCAAAATCAAGCTCTGATACATGACGCTGGCTGTAGTCGAAGCCAATAGCACAAACATTATTTGTGCCGTATTTTTGCAAAGCCCAAAACAGGCACGTTGTACTGTCCTGTCCACCGCTTAGAATTACAAGTGCTTTCATGCTAATCTCCTATGGTTTGTATGAAATATATAATTCCCCAAGTGCTTCATTTAATGCTTTTTCCTGCCCCAGCGGATTTTTAATTTTATATAAAAATTTATTTGTTTCCGTTTTTTCGCAAAGGGTAAACTCGAAAGTTCCCCTGTCGTGCACGTTAAGTTTGCATGGCAGTACTTCGGTTTCAAATATTTTATCGGTTGGGGATACTTCACCGTTCAGGATAATCTGATAACCTCCATCTGCTCGTTCTACAAGTTTTCTGTCGGTCATTTCCATCCAAACGGCTGTTTCCCACACATTATGGTATCGCCCACAAAATGCATCTAGAGATTTTGAGTCCGGCTCTTCGTCCATCGCACGTAAAAAGTCATGCCTTAAAGTTTTGTCAAAAGCATAACATAAAAAATTTTGCAACTGCTTATTCATTTTTTTTACAAAACTCATGTCCTTAAGCGACCAAAACGTACAAAATTCCGACGGAACAGACGGGCCTTCCCGTTCGAAACATAGATAAATGGTAAGCGGCAGTGGCGAACGCAAAATGCACACAAAGGCGTTTGGGTCAAGTACTACATTCCATTCCAAATAATTTGGGTCAGCAGCCCCGGCACTAATGTGTACCATTTTTACTTTTTCAAGCAACAATTTTGGATTGCGGTTATATGCGACCGCAAGGGAGCGCAACGACCCAAACACGGATATTGTCACGGGTTCGTCACTTTTTTCCAATGTGCTTAGAATCATGTCTACGCCCTGGTTTTCAAAGTTCGGGATATCCGACATTTTGTCATTAGGCGAGCTCATTAGCGTAAGAGGGCTGATCCCAAATGGGATATTCCGATTAAAAATGTGATTTAGCTGTGTCATTGGTACGACGCCGGGTTCTCGCGGGCCATAAGGGTCTGGCCACTGTGGGTGGTGTGCGTAGGGCTCACGAAATTTAGCCGTGCAGTCAAGTAGTACAAGCAAAAGGTCTACATCAGGCAGCGCGTAGGGTGTGATAATATCAAAATTATCCCCAACGTCTTGGTGTGGATGGTATAAGTCTGTGATATTTATGAGTTTCAGCATTTTGTAGCTTCCAAACTGTGAAAGAGTCGCTTTTTTGCCATGTCAGCATACTCTTCGTCGCCATAGTTTGCGAAGGGGTAAATAGCAATGCCTCCACGTGGGGTGAAAATACCCTTGACTTCAATATATTTAGGATCCATTAGGCTTTTTAAATCCTTCATTATTATGTTTACGCAGTCTTCATGAAAATCACCATGGTTGCGAAAACTAAACAGATACAGCTTTAGGGATTTACTTTCTACCAACCTTGGGCCAGGGATATAATTAATTACAATGGTAGCAAAATCCGGCTGATTAGTTTTTGGGCATAAGGAAGTGAATTCTGGGCAGGTGAACGTGACCATATAGTCATTGCCGGGATGCTTGTTTGGAAAAGCTTCCAGTATAGTGGGGCTGTAATTGCTAGGGTAATCGTGATGACCTGCCCCTAGCAATTCCAATCCCTGTAGCTCGTTTTCAGTTCTCATATTTAACGTTCGCGGTGCATGTATTATCAGTAGAAAATACATCCGCGATTTTACCTCCTGTTTTGTCAAATTTTAGTGGTTACTGCGGCACCTGTACGGTTTGATTCAAAAATAGCTTCGATAACTTTCATAACACGCAGAGTCTGCTCGGCGGTGACAATTTGTTCTGCTTTGCCGTTTAGTACATCCACAACGTTTTTGTAATAGTCAATCCAGCTTCTTTCGCCAACTTTAGGTAAGGCTACTTCTTCTGTAGTTTCTTTCGGACGTGGCAACATTGTGCGGGTTGGGCCTGCATGTGTGTACATAACAAATTCTGTCCAGTCGGATTCGTCTGGGTCAGCTTGCTTCACAATTTTTCCATCCATTTCCCAGTTTTCAATAATTGCGGTACCATCCGGAGAAAACACACGCCAACGTGGCTCTATGACATAGCTGTTGGTAGAAATATCTACAATATACGTGCAGCCACCTTCAAAGCGCAGCATGATGGTAAAAACATCATCAACTTCGCTTCCTTCTAAAATATGCAAATGTCCGTAGGCAGATACAACAGGTTCGTTTATCAAATCCAGCGCCTGGTCAAGCAAGTGGACCCCCCAGTCAAGCAGTAAACCACCACCATTTGGTAGGAATGCACGCCAACCCCACAATCTTTTCGAGCCATGAACGCAACTTTTTATAGTATGTGGTTTGCCTAACAATTTAGTGCTTAATATTTCTTTAATTGTAATGAAATCTGGATCCCATCGGCGGTTTTGATGAACTGAGAAAAATTTACCGGTTTTGTCTCTTACAGCTATAACTTCTTCAAGTTCTGCCGAATTCATAGTAACGGGTTTTTCGCAAACCACGTTTTTGCCAGCCTCCATACATTTAATGGAATAGTCTTTGTGCACATCGTTTGGCGTTGCAATTAGCACCAGGTCAATTTCCTTGTCTGCATATAACTCTTCGGGCGACTTGTAAGTTTTTATGCCCCACTCTTTTGCCCTCCGGGCGCAGGTTTCGCTTTCTATATCGTAACCTGCCACAATTTCAATTTCCTTAATTTGACTCTTAATGTTATCGAAATGCCAGGCAGCCATTCCGCCCATTCCAATAATCGCCATTTTCATTGCCATTTCCATTGCCTCCTTGTTTATATGACAATATCTTAGATTATGTCACTACAGCTATTATATATCGAAAGTTACGTTTTGCAAATTATCTTTTATTTTTTATAGTGTTTTGATAGAGTGCATTGTGCAAAAATCGATTTCCTTGACAACACTTATTCAATTTAGATACAATCGGAGCATATCAAATGAAAAGAGGCATTAAAATTGAAGAAAATTTTTGTACTAATGCTGGTGGCTATGGCACTCTTGTTGGTTTCATGTCGTAACCAGGAAGAAAAAAGCGGTACAGTACGCATTGCGGCAATGCGCGGCCCAACGGCACTTGGGTTATTGCAACTTATGGACGCACAATACCAAGGTACCACCCGCAACTACTATACTTTCGAATTACTGGGAATGCCCGACCAAGTACCGCCGTTATTTGTACGCGGAGATATTGACATAGCTGTAGTACCCAGTAACCTAGCATCAATTTTATACAACCAGCTTGACGGCGATATACAGGCACTTGCAATAGTTACCCTTGGCGTATTGCATATAGTAGACACTACGGGCGAAATAAATTCTGTTGCAGATTTAGAAGGACGCACAGTTTTTGTAAGTGGCCAAGGCGCAATGCCCGAATTTGCCCTTAACTATGTGCTAACCCAAAACGGCCTTACCCCGCATGCAGATGTGAACATAGACTTCCGTGCGGAACATACGGAAATAGCCGCATTGCTTGGCGCAGGTTATGCAGAAATAGCCCTTCTGCCTGAGCCGTTTGTAAGCACGGTTTTGGCTCAGATAGACGGCCTTCGCATTGCCCTTGATCTAACAGAAGAATGGGATAGAGTGCAACAGGACTACGGCTTGATAATGAGCGTTGTAGTTGGCCGCCGTAGCTTTTTGGAAGAAAATCCGGAAATTGTAGCAATTTTATTGGAAGAATACGCCGCATCTGTCGGGTTTGTTACAACAAACGTATCTGCGGCGGCACAGCTTGCTGCGCAGTTTGAAATTATTCCAAATGCCGCAATTGCTGAAACTGCTCTGCCGCGTACACACATTACGTTTTTAAATGGGCAAACAATGAAGCAAAATTTGATGGGCTTTTATAATGTACTTTATAGTCAAGAACCACGTTCGATAGGTGGTAGATTACCTGATGAAAATTTCTTCTACATCCCTTAAACGCTTAGTTGTTATTATTTTTTGGCTGCTGGTTTGGGAACTTGCGGCTTTCCTGGTTGGTAGTGAAATAATTATTGTATCGCCGCGCGCAACATTTGCGCGGCTTTTTGAGTTGGGGCAAACGGTTACTTTTTGGCAAAGCATTTTTACGTCTATGCACCGGATTATGTATGGGTTTTTGCTGGCACTTATAAGCGGGATAATTATCGCAATGGCAGCGGCAAAATTTAAAATATTTCACATGCTTATTTCGCCCGCAATAAATGTTATGAATGCAATACCATTTGCGTCGTTTGTTATTATCGCGATATTTGTAGTTCGGGATGATCTTGCTGTTTTTGTGCCCTTTGTAATGGTTTTGCCAATAATTTATCATAATACGTACAAGGGTATTGTTAGCACTGATACAAAGCTTTTGGAAATGGCAGAGGTGTTTAAGATACCTTATTGGAAAAAGATTGTGTATATTTATTTAAAAACAGTTGCGCCATTTATACTATCCGCAGCGCAAACCGGTATTGGTTTTGCGTGGAAGTCTGGCATTGCGGCAGAATTAATTGGGCAGGTGCGCGGTACCATTGGCGGTAACCTGCACGTAGCCCGCATTCATTTGGAAACAGACGCGTTGTTTGCGTGGACAATTACAATTGTGCTGCTTAGTTATGCGTTTGAAAGGTTATTTTCGTTAGTGTTTAGGAGGGCTTCCCGTTGGCAATCGAAATGACGAAAATTTGCAAAAGCTTTGGTGAAAAGCAGGTTTTAAATGGCATAACTTTGACCTTGACTCCCGGAGAAATTACTTGCTTGATGGGGGAATCTGGCATTGGCAAAACTACGCTTATTAATATTATTGCAGGACTTATAAAACCAGATTCTGGTAGCATACGTGGCTTAGATGACAAAAAAATTTCAATCGTATTTCAGGAAGACAGATTGCTTGAATGGGAAACCGCATTAACCAATGTTCTTTTTGTGGCAAATTTAAAAAATACTGCAATTGAATTGTTAACCTTAGCCGGGCTTAGCGATAGCTTAAATAAAAAAGCCGCCGAATTAAGCGGCGGTATGAAGCGTCGGGTTTCTGTTTGCAGGGCTTTGATGGTGGATTTTGATTTGTTAATTCTTGATGAACCTTTTAAGGGTTTGGATAGTACCACAAAACCTGTGATAATTGATATGGTTAAAAAATATTTGCAAAAAGACAAATATATTCTATGTGTTACCCATGACTTGCACGAAGTAGAAATGCTGGGCGGTAGGCTGGTGACGCTAAATGAGACCAATTAGAATGGAAACTTTATGGATAGATTGGGTAATAGAACTACAGGCCATAGCACAAGCAGGCTTGTATTATTCTAAAGACATTTATGATAAAGAACGATTTGAACGAATAAGGGAAATAACTGCTGAAATGATAAGTAAACAATCTAGCTTACCAGTTGAAACTGTTAAGGATTTGTTCTGCAATGAAACTGGTTATCAGACGCCAAAAATGGATACGAGGGCAGCTATATTTGAAAACAATAAAATCCTACTGGTAAAAGAGCAAGGCAAGTGGTCACTACCTGGTGGCTGGATTGATGTTAATGAGTCAATAAAATCCAATACGGTAAAAGAAGTAAAGGAAGAAGCAGGGCTAGAAGTTACGCCGGTTAGGTTAATTGCCGTTCAGGATAGAAACAAGCATAACAAGCCTCAATATGCTTATGGCATATGCAAGGTTTTTGTTCTGTGCAATATAGTATCGGGTGAATTTAAACAAAACTCAGAAACAACGGAAAGCGGTTTTTTTGCCATTGATAGTCTACCTGATTTAGCAAACGAAAAAAACACGGCTGCGCAAATACGCATGTGTTTCGATGCTTATCAAGACGATAACTGGAAAGTCCAATTCGATTGATAGGGCTAAACGACATACCGCAAACGAATTTGCTTATCTTCCAGCAAAACAGTAACATCCGTCCCTGTGCTAATTTCCAAGCCTTTAGACGCATCACAATCCGCAAAATTTTTGACAAACTTTATGTGTGGCTTGTTACATTTAATTATCAACTGCGGCAAATAAGACGGCGATTTAGGGGAGGGGAACAGTGCTACATTTTTGAGAGTGGGGTCACCGCCAGTTAATTTTTCTAATGTGGTGCGATGCCCATACTCTATAAGGTTGCAGTACAAAGGCGTTCCGCGCAAACGATTATTTTCATCAACAATTTCTATAATCAAACGTCCTGTAAACACACGCTTAGGCTTGCGCAACAACATAAAAAATATTAGCCCAATGCCAATAATAATCACGGCAATCACCCAAATTTTGCTCCGTGGTATCTCTTCAATTGTTGTATACTCCTGTGGTATGTAAGGTGTTTCTTCTATCGTAATTGGTACCGGTAGAAACTCCGGTACCGGCTCAGACTCCAGTTCAGGCGGCTGAGTTATATATAACATCAACGAAAATATCGAATCAATAATACCTGGCAAATCTTCCGCATTTGTTGTTTCAAACGACAACCCGCCCGTTTTTTGCGCTACAATGTCTATGTATCTTCTGTCAAGCTGTCCGTCAAAATTTAATCCTATACTAAAAATTGGAAACCCGTGGTTGATGGCAAGGTCTATTACATATGCCTGATCATATTCCGCTTGTTCCATTGTTCGTGTGCCCCATGGGTTCACGTTCAAATTTCCGTCGGTCAAAAAAATAATTATCGGTTGGCGGTAGCTAGTGGTCGTGCCTTCGTACATAATTCGTATTGCTTCAAGCAACCCTAGCGGGTGGTCTGTCCAGGAAGCGTACTCCAGGTTTGTTACCGAATTTTGCAAAGCTTCTATTTCATTTTCGCAAAGCGGGGTAAGGTTGCGGCTGTAGGTAACATGCCCGGCATAGGCAACTATGCCAACCCTATCGCGCATCGGTTCCAGCATGTCTATGAACATATTCATGGCTTCGTTAGCTATACGATTTGGGTCGGCCGTTATCATAGACCTGCTTACGTCTAGTACTAGCACCGCGTCAATTGGCACTAATTCCTGCGCCTGTACGGTGCTACTAACAAGTAAAATTGTTATAATCGTGCACAATAATTTTTTCACCATTCACATCCTCAAAAGAAAAATCGTAATTTATTATTTAGCAATTCATCTAAAGAGTATTTCGCAAATGAGTTGTAATTCATATGTGCAGTTTAATATGCTTGCAAAATTAGATCTGTTCCAAAACCTGCTTTCGGTGAATGCGCGAGCAAATTTTTTTCAGATGCAAGAAATCGCCGACGACGCATATTCGGGAGAATATATGCTAGGAGGCGAAGACGCAGCATGTCGGGAAATTTGTCGCGCAGACGCCGGAATGAGGTTTTGGAACAGGTCTATTCAAATGCAGCCCGAAAATTTATGCTTCCGCCACATAAGTAAGACGAATCGAAT